>SDBT01000275.1_pt1 | contig 78065 bp, 107 predicted proteins | sample 2277101 | NCBI WGS metagenome assembly SDBT01 (sample SAMN10404973, study PRJNA504765) | marine sediment metagenome | isolation source: marine sediment core GS10_PC15, 103 cmbsf | place: Arctic Ocean: Southern Knipovich Ridge | collected 2010
TCTTCATGATTATCTGGATCCTTGATTTGTTTGATTTGATAAACAATCAAGATGTCCATCATCTCTGCAAAAGATGGAGAGCATTTCCTATCCACCCAGTTCTCTCCCTCTTATATCGGCCATATCCTTATTGGCCCTATACCATTCAATTGTTTTGCTGATGCCTTCTTGCAAAGATATTTCAGTTTCAAAATCAAGAACTTCCTTTGCTCTATCTACTGACAGAACTCTTACGCTATCTCCTACAGGGCCGCTCATCAGCCACTCTATCGTTGGTTTCGGCTCTACCAAACTCAAAATGGTCTCGACAACTTCTCGAATGCTATGCCCATGACCGCTTCCTATGTTGATAGGCTGACATGGCTGGGCTTTCTCCATCGCCAATAGCATGCCCCTTACGACATCGTCAAGGTAGATGAAGTCTCTTTTTGCGCTACCATCTCCAATAACAGAGACTGACTTGTGTCCACTCACCATTTTGTGAATCAATGAGGGAATAACATGAGCGGAACTAGGATCGAAATTGTCATAAGGACCATATACATTAGAGAGTCGCACAACTCTAACTGAGTTCCATTTATGCTGGAGCATATAGCTTTCTGCTTGCGCTTCACCAGCACGCTTAGCAATGCCCATGAAACGATCATTGGCCTCTGGAGGGCCACTCCATACATTATCTTCATGTCGATAGGGGATATTTGGATATTGTCCGATACTGCCCACAAACATGAATCGCCTGATACCTTCTTTGAAGGCAGCGTCCATTAAATTCGTGTTAGCCATTAATACAGGGACGAATGTAGAAGCGACTTTAGAAACGCCTAACTGCGTGCTTGCTTTGACTCCAACAAAATTGAATACATAATCTTGTCCTGCAACTGCTTCTCTACAACAGCCATAATCTGTTAGATCTCCGTGCTTGAATGTAGCCAGGCCGCCAATCGTATCTTGAACTCGTTTGGGATTATCCATTGAAACGACTGTTACTTCTGCATCATGCAGTGATTTAACAACAGCTGTTCCTATAGTGCCTGTACCGCCTGCGACCAGTACTTTCTTGTCAGCAAAAAATGACATCTTAATTTACCACATATGCCGGAACTGGTTTAGTGTTTCCGTAAGCAAAAAACCATGCCCAATATCGCACCCTTCCATAAGCAAGATCATACTTGCCCTTCGAATTATACCTGACTCTAATAGGTTTCATCTCTCCATTCGATTTCAATAAATCCTTTGACAACTCCATTGGGCCAGGAATCAAATCCAGGCCATTCAGAACTGCATCTTCTTTGTTTTTGTAAACATGATCAGAAACATCTTCAGCATTGACATAAATAGTTTTTTCAGCAAAAACATCATCTAGCATATCAACGTCCGATTTGTCTAACTTGAAATCAGCGGATTCAGCGTTAGCCTTAATGTGTTCTGGAAGTATTGCTTTAGGTATTGGTATGACCCCTTTGCAGACTATCCAATTCAGCATAATTTGTTGGACTGATTTCCCATATTGATCTGCAAGAGACTCTAACGTTTCATGCCCAAAAGGAATTTTTCCTTGATTTAGCGGACTGTACGCCATTACTACCAAATCTTCTGACAGACAGTGCTTTAGAATATTTTGTTCTATAAATCTATCAAAGAGTTGGTATTCTATTTCATGGCTAAAAATAGATTCTGCATATTCATGTGCTTTGATAATTTTGGACTTCGAAAAATTACATAACCCTATATGTGCAATCTTGCCGCTATCCTGCAAATGCACAAGCGCTCTCATAGTTTCTTCAAGCGGGATAGAAGGATTAGGCCAGTGAACTTGATAGATATCAATGTAATCTAACTTCAAGCGGCGCAACGAACCCTCAGCAGACTTGAGTATACTATCATATGAGCTATTCTCAGGAGAGAATTTCGTAGCTAAAATAACATTATCTCTACAGCCACTTATGGCCTTTCCAATAATTTCCTCAGAATGACCATCATCATATATTTCTGCTGTGTCAATAAGTGTCATGCCTAAATCTATGCCCATTCTGATAGCATTAACACACTCAGACTCAGAATACCCATCTTGGAAACTTCCTCCTTGTCCTATTCTTGGCAGATCTATCATTATGAATTCCTATGCTTAAATTGAATGTCCCATTGACAATCATCTGATGCAAGGCAATCGATTTTGTAGTCTCTCTTTTTTGTTTCGTCGATCAATTCAAGTATAAAATTGCCAGCTCTGTTCCTAATTCCATTCAGTCCATGAGTTAATTTTAACAAGCTAAAATCTTGCTCTTCACCAGATCGAACTTTTGACTCATTGTACCAGATATGAGTGTTAATCTGTGCAATCACAATGATAGCACGAATCATCTCTCCAGAGATAACAATTTTATCGCTTTCCTCTATGATCAGATTGAGATCATGGACTATGTCTTCCATGTCATCTCTGTACTTGTCCTTATGCTCCGACAAGAAAACTTCTTTGAGTTGATGAATACTCAATCTGTCCATAAGCTCAGAAAAATTTGGCAACCACAGTCTATCTTTGCTTTCCATATTACTCCTTATTCTATTACGACATATGATGTCCTAGAAACAAATGGCAGCCTCTGTATTCTGATATTAGATAGACCGAATACTTCTCGTAAGGCAATGGTCTCACCTGGCGCATCATGGTCATTCAACTCATCAAATCCCAACACAGTTCCCTTCGTAATATGAGGCTTAATCAGCTCTAAACAACGAACAGTTGGCTCATAAATATCAAAATCAAAATAGGCCAATGATATGATTGTCTCGGGGAACTTCTCTAAGTACTGCTTGAGCATTGTAGGAGAGTCACCAGTCAGTATTTCGTATTTTTTGATATGAGAGATAGGATTATCCTGCTCGTGACAGTTAAGAATGTTATCCAAGTATTGCTCATAGCCTTCAGTGCATGACAGGCCACCTTCTCTTATTATGAAACAATCACTATTATCTCTGTCTTTGTCAACACTAGGAAAGCCTGTAAAAGTGTCAAATGCAAGTATTCTTCTTTGTCGGTTAAATGGTTCATACATCCCTCGCATTGCGGAAAACAAAGCGACATTTTGTCCCCAGCGACATCCAAACTCAGCAACAATACCTTGTATGCCTACAATTTTCTGGTAAAGGTGATTCATAAATAAGATGCGTGATAAGTTCTTAGAGTTTAGAAATAATCCCAGATTTTGCAAAACATCCTGATCTGGTATGGGACATTCTCTAAAATGTTTAACAAATTCTGATCGCACTTCCTCTTCTTTTTCGCTACGATAAAGCTCTTGCTTGTCTACATTATTCATTTACTAACTCCATTCCAAAATAGATTTCAAAATACTTTCATTGTCAATTCCATCCAAAGAACATATATACTGTCTGCTGCCAACCTCCGAATGAAACTTATCTGGTATGCCAAACTGTTTAGTTGGCTTAAATACACCATATTCTACCATACATTGACAAACGATTGATCCAAGGCCACCAAATACAGTGTGCTCTTCAAGAACAACTACTTTGCTAGACTCAGATAAATATGCTGCCAGCGTTTCTGATTGCAACGGTTTGAGACACGTAACGTCTATAATACTCGCGCTTATACCTTTTTTGTGTAGCTCCTCGGCGATGGCCAATCCCCTAGAAGTCATAATGCTTGTAGTAACGATTGCCAAGTCTGACCCGCTTCTTACCTTCTGGACTCCGCAAAATTCAGCGCCATCATCATATATCGGAGTGCGTATTTCCTTATCGAACCTCATATAGTTTGGAGCCCCTGATGCATATGATTTGTTTATGGCATCTGCTACTGATGTGCAATCGCTTGGAGACCAAATTGTCATATTTGGCAGAGCCCTCATAATTGCCACATCTTCTATTACATGATGAGTAGGACCGTCAGAGGCGTAACCATATCCTGTGCTCATCCCTATAATAGTCACTGCTCTTTTCATCGTGCAAATATCTATCTTGATATGCTCATAACATCTGGTTGTCACAAACGTAGCGATTCCAAAAACAAATACTTTCTTGCCAACAGCACTCAAGCCAGCTGCCACTGACATGATATTTTGTTCAGCTATACCGACATTCAAAAACTGATCTGGAATATTTGCTTGAAAGTCCTTGAATTTCCTAGCGCCCGTATCAGCAGTCAACATCATTACGTCGCTATCATTACACGCAATCTTGTACAATTCCTCAAACGTGGCATCTCTTGGATCACTATACATTAAGATAACTCCTGGATAGTTTTTTCAATATCCTCACCCTGAGGCAAAGTATGATGTGACTGTGGCGTATTTTCACACCAAGACATGCCTTTACCTTTGATTGTATGACAAATAAGAACCAGTGGCTTGCCACATGTTCGCTCTTTACAACCCTGCAAGGCATCCAGCAAATCTGGTATCGAATGCCCATCCACATTCTTTACTTCCCAACCAAACGATTCCCACTTAGCATCTAGCGGTTCTAACTTGCAAGTATTCTCAGTAAAATCCTCGGACCCAATCATGTTTCTGTCTAGTAGAACTATTAAGTTATCAAGATTATGATGAGAAGCAAACATAGACGCTTCCCAAATAGAGCCTTCTTGACATTCTCCATCCCCCAAAATGACAAACACTCGTTGATCTTTTTTGTCTATCTTAAGACCTAACGCCATGCCTGTAGCGACCCCTAATCCATGCCCTAGTGAGCCTCCTTTAACTTCTATGCCTGGACACAGTGTGTCTACATGACCACCCAATATCGAGCCATCTTCAAAGAAACGATCAATTTCACTTTTCGGGAAAAACCCTAAATCTGACAGCAAAACTTGCAAAGTATTCAGAGAGTGCCCCTTGCTTAGAGCAAATAGATCTCTTTCGCTCCAACATGGATCTGCCGGATTGAAACTTAGAATACCCCCGTAATACAAGACTACAAGCATTTCTGTACACGAAAAAGAACCTCCGAGATGACCCTTCTTAGCTCGCATGACCATCTCAAATGATTCTCTACGAAGTTGTTTCGATTTTTGTTTTAACTCATCTAAACACATGCAGATTGCCCACCATCAATTAAAATAGAAGCCCCATTAACGTAGCTTGCTTTATTTGAACATAAAAACGTTATGACATCCGCTACTTCTTCCGCCGTTCCTAATCTTTTCATTGGAAATTCCTCGAAATCTGCGTTTTCGCTCCATCCAGTGCCTGGGATAAAAATACGTCCTGGAGCTACGCTGTTAAATGTTATTCCATCTCTCACCAATGATTTGTTTAAGGCAAGATTTTTCATGAGAGCACTTTGAGCAAATTTAGAGATGTTGAACCACGGTCTACCTCCTGCTTCTTTGCCATATATAGAGGTGACAGCCAGCACTCTCCCCCATTTCTGTTTCCTCATCAATGGAGTAAAAGCAGTCGTGAACCGAACAGTTGACAAGACATTTTTTTCATAAACTTCAACCCATACCTTTTCAGGTGTTTTTTCAATATCCTCACTGCCCCACCGGCCACCGCCGCCTACATTGTTGATCAAGATATGAAGCCTGCCCCACTGCTCTTTGACTGCCTCGATTGCGTTGTATACGTCCTCCTTGTTCAGCACATCTGCTTCAAGTGCCAAACATTGCACGCCCTTGTTTTTTATCTGCTTCTCAGCATGCTTAAGTTTCTCAAAGCTGCGGCTGCAAATGGCTATATGACATCCCTCATCAGCCAGAGACAGCGCGGTAGCCAAACCTATTCCATGAGATCCACCACTTATAAAAGCAAACTTGTCTGCCAAATTTAGATTCATAATGGTCTCCATATCATATAGTTGTAGCCTTCATTATATAGGCTTCCAAAATAAACCCTATGCACTTTAATCAGATCTATGACCTTTTGTTCGTGCAGTTGCTGTAGCATCGGCAACAAGCCTACTGTATAGCCCCTTTTTTTATGGAATTTTATTGCCAAGCAATCTATAGAATTTGATTCGTCATAAAGCTCTATAGTCGGTTCTATATGAATGCACAATGATGGTTTTTTGTCTATGAAAAATTGCAAAAACGGCATAAACGCACCGGCAAGCTGCTCTACAGCACCCAATGTAAAAACACAGCTTTGAGGTTTAATATCAATGTCATAATTGGGTTTTATCATGTCGAAAATAAATGCTTCTAATAACAAATTATGATGCTCCGCAATTGCCTTTATCAAGTTAACTGAGGAGTCAACAAAATCTAGACCAGTTAGATGTTTGTCTGGGAAAATACGAGATATTGGAACCAGATTCATGCCACTGCCGCAACCAAATTCATACACATGTTCATATTCATGTAAATACTTTTTGAAAAACCACGATTGGAATAGTGTAATATAATCTCGTTCAAAGTGCTCATTATCGGACATGATGTATTTCTGTTTCCATCTGAGAGCCTGTCCAGATTTAATAAATTTCGGGACAACAGCCGATAAATCATCCTTATTAGACAGAAACTGGTCTAGGTTTTCTTGCCATCCATTATGCCAAACTTGCTTTCTCTCAGGAGCCCCAATAACCTGAGTGTCAGATTCAATCTTATGCAACACCTCCTGCATAAGATCTGACTCTTCTGTCCCTGTAACTTCTCTATAAGATAGATCCATTTCATCAAACATTGTCATACACGAAGACAAATCTGACTCGGTAGTGCCAAATGATAATGCAATATCTTGAATGGTCATTTTTCCCATTTAGAATGGTCCCTTAAATTTGTTTTCATAACTATAAAATTCTTCTTGAGACAAATCAGATTCTTCCAAACCTAGCATTTGTTCAACAGTCCGGATGATTGTCCTAGCATTAGGATAGAACTCATTTTCCATAAATCGTACTGTTGGGCATGGCGTATGAGCAAAGCCTATTCTTTCGATTGGGCATTTGAGTTCTCCAAAACATTTATGATATACATTGCTGGCTACCTCGCCATTAAAACCACAATATGACCAATCGTTATCTGCAACAATGCACCTTCCAGTTTTTGTTACAGACTCCATAATAAGAGAATCATCAAATGGTGTTATGGTTTTAGGATCAATAATTTCTAGTTCCACACTATGATTGTGGCTTAAAATTTCAGCAGCTTTAAGCGCTTCTATATTCATCCAGGAGGTGGCAACCACAGTAATGTCCTTGCCTTGACGTAATATTTGAGGCTGCCCAATAGCAATTTCATATGGTTCTTCTGGCACATCACCAACTTGCCAATAAAGCCATCTATGTTCCAATACAATAACTGGGTTATCATCTCGGATGGCAGAGATCAGCAATCCTTTAGCATCCTTTGGTGTTGTAGGCATAACGACTTTAAGGCCAGGTATATGAGCAAAAGATGATTGTATGCTTTTGCTATGCTGACAACCTTGGCCCCATCCTCTACCAATGATGGCTCTAATCACCAATGGAACTTTCAATTTGCCACCACTCATATAAGTGTAATTTGAAACCATATTCGATAACTGGTTCATCGCCAAAAGCAGAAAGTCAACTCTTATGTGTACGTGTATAGGACGCAAACCGTTCATGGCTGCACCCAATCCGAAACCTGTCATAGTGTCCTCTGAAATAGGCGTATCAAAGCATCTCTTTGGACCAAACTTCTCCAAAATACCGTTCACGGAACCGAATATTTTCTTATGATCTGGAACTCCAATGCCGTAAACAAAGACAGTATCATCTATCTCCATTTCTTGCATAATAGCTTCCTGAATGGCATCGCAATAGGATATACTACGCACAAAACACTCCTTGATACACTTCTGTATCGTCGGCAAAAGGCTCTGCCTTGGCAAATTCAATAGCATCACATACTCTTTTGAGAACTTGTGATTCTATATCGTAAGCAGATACCAAATCTCCTAACCCAAGCATCTTTTCTCTTTGCACGTCCAATGGATCTTTTCCCTTCCATTTTTCAAATTCTTCTTTTGATCTATAACCCGCATCGAAATCTTCCGATATACCAACATGCTCCAAGTATCTGTAATACTCAAGATGCAAAAAGCCCGGTCTCTGTAGGGACTTCATCTTACTAATGCACGCTGTAGCAACATTGTAAATCTCTTCCACATCAGTTGAGCTGCTTTGCATAGCAACGCACTCAAATTGTGAAACAATATTATCAAGAGACTTGAATCCTCGACGGGCATCATTGTGGGTATGTACAGCCCAATTATTACGTTCACAAACAAATAGTACAGGAAGCCTTTTCAGGCACGCCCAATTCAAGCTTTCCCAAAAAGCACCTGAGTCAACAGCGCCATCACCAAAAAACGCTGCTGTTACTCTATCTTTGCCTAAATATTGGTTAGCAAAAGCGCATCCAGATGCAACAGAATTTATTGTGCCAACTACGGCAGATGATCCCATATGCCCCTTCTCAGGATAACATAAATGCATAGAGCCTGCCTTGCCTTTTGAACGTCCAAATTTCTTTCCGTAAAGTTCGGCAAAGAATCCTTTCAAGTCATCTGTCTTTGCTAAGTACAGAGCATGGGATCTATAAGTTCCAAAAACTTGAGAATCAACGCCTAAAGCATGACACACTCCAGACACCACCGCTTCGCCACCCATAGACATGTGCATTGGCGTTTTCATTTCGTCACCACGGTAGTTCTCGATTATACCGTTCTCAGCCATACGTATAACGCATAGTTGTCGATAAAGTTCCAAATTTAAATCACTGCTTTTCATCATAGTTCTCATTTATCTTAGACATAAGTATGTTTCCTGCTCCATGAAAATTACTAATTGTTCTATTCCACTCCTTTCTAATCTTCTTCGGAACCATATTAGAGGTGTGTCCTGGCTCGTACTCTATTGTTACACCAGGACAATCTATATATCTATCAATATATTCGGCTACGTTTCGCAGCCAGCTGTCTATTGGCGGGGCGGGACTGATATACCCCAACGCTTCATACCATTCTCTGCTCAAAACCGGAAACAACGTCCATCTAGCGTAAGATCTAGTGTTTAGAACATAAATGTTTTTGCTAACCTTATCTCTGCTGTTCATGAAAGCGGAATGCCAATCGCCCTTTACGTTAGCGTTATCACTAAGGGGAAATAATAAACATCCTCTCGAAAGAGCAGCTAAATCTCTGAAGTAGAGATGCATGTTAGAATAGCCTGTCATAGTATTGTAGAGAATCTTGTATTCAAAAGAAGAGGCTGATAGCAGTTTGTTCAATTCGTTTTTGTGCTTAATTGAATCAACCTTAAACAACAACTCTACTTTATCATGCCTACTACAAGTTTTTTCCAGATTTTCAAGGCGCGGTCTAATCTTGTCTGCCGAATGCTTAGTTGGTATTAGAATACTTATGTCCATAGCGATATTATACTCAGAACAATTCATCTAAATGACAAACACTTGTATACTGCTTAGAGACCACAACTCCTGAAGCGGAATTGGCAAAGCTGACAGAACTAGCGATGTCTTGATTTGAAGCAGTTGCAACTGCCAAGGCTGATATAAATGTGTCGCCAGCCCCAATTATATTAGTGAATTCTTTTTTAACACTCCTTACTAATCCACTATCAACTCCATCGCAGTAAAAAGCCCCATCTTTACCTAGTGTAATAACCAAGTTTCGTATACCACGCTCACTAATAAACTGTTTGGCAGCCTCAGCCAAGCCAGAGTATGAACCGTCAAATTTCTTTTCGGCCATCTCTGAAAACTCCCTAATATTGGGCGTCAAACAGAAGATGTCTCTATACAAATGCTGATTGCTAAACTTAGGATCAACAATTACATCTGTTTCAGTCCTCAATAAAATGTCCATAACTTTGGATGTTATAGTTCCTTTGCAATAATCTGAAACAATTATGACATCAATTTCATCGTAGTTTATTGCAGTCAGCTTTTCACATAGTTGCAACTTGATCTTATCATCCAATTCTAATTTCTCATAATCGTACCGAACTATTTGTTGATTGTTTATCAGAACCCTAGTTTTAGTAGTCGTCCAACAATCCGAAGATGAAACAATGTTTTCCGCTGCAATCCCTGTTTCTCCAAGCAATTTCAAAAATCTCTGTCCCGAATGACCCAGCCCGATAGCCCCGCATAAAGTTATGTGACAACCCAATGTCTTAATGTTGTGAGCTACGTTAGCTGCTCCTCCTAATAATGCCTTAAATTGGTCTACTTCCAAAATTGGAACTGGAGCCTCATCAGACATTCTATAATTCTTACCAACCACATACTCATCTAACATGAGGTCGCCAACAACCAAAATCTTCTTGGACTTATCTATCACTTTGCTTCTTTCAGCTGCTTACAATACAAATAGGCTTCTGTCTCTCCGAATATCCTAACCGATAAAGATAACAACTCGTCGTCCAATAAGCATTTGAATTGAGGCATGTCCTTTAGATAGTGCCATCTATCTAGCAGCGCAAAATCTCTCACATTTTCTTCCTCATTTTCAAATGAGGATATTGCACCTCTATGTGCGCCCCATCCAAAAATCTCAGTGATCGTCTTGTCAGAGAACCTGTCGCCTACTTTCTGTGAAATCTCTTTTCTGTATTCTTCTTTCAAAAACCAGTCATTGTAGTTTATTGTGACCTTGTCACCCATGTGTTTAGTGTCGCCCAAAAACTCTCTAGCATGTTCTTTCCACATGTCAATATATTGATCTACTGTATTCCATCTATGCTCCTGAACTGCTATCGATTTTTTGAATGCATTCTTAGTCCAACTTGCTAGCCAATTAAATGGGTCTCTCAATATCAGAACATGCATGATACTGTTGTTTTGTATTGCGTTTTTGAATCGCAAACGATTAAAATCTTTCACAGATTTGTCTTCATAACTAGCCAACACAACTTTATTACGAACACCCAATTCACCACGTTTTATTTTCCTCAGTCGCTCGTCTAACTTATTATCATTACAAAAGCAGGTTGTACCGTTGAATTGATCTAGAAACCAGTTTATCATCGCATGGTTACCAGACCTTCTCATTCCTAACCAAATAACCAGTATATCCGTGTTAATATTAACCATGATAAACTCCGTCAAAGACGCTCTGAACATATTTTCTTAAACAACTCAAAGGATGCTTTGACCGTTGCATTTTGCTCATACCACTCTCTGGCTCTGTTTTTCATATAATCACATTTATCTCGAAACTCTTTTTCCTGTAATCTATCTGGCACCTCTTCTACAAACTTCTTTATTGCTTCAAAATTCTCCAAGCCCCAATAGTGTTCTCCGCTCTTGAGCTTATTATACATTTGGACACAATAGTTCAAACGAAAAAATGGAACCCTTGCAGCCATAGCATCCACATCTCGACCTGTCATATCTCCTGAACCTGGAGCAACAACAGCAAAATTGGCTCTCTTCATACTAGTGATGTAATCGTTAAATGCGCCCCGTCTGGCTGCCAGAGTTTTTGGAACACGAGAATAAACAACATCCGTTCTGCTGTTCATCAAATCGACAATCTGCTTAGTCAGTTCATGTTTTTTTCTTCGCGGCGACCACAAACTACAATGAAAGGAGAATTTAGGTTTATGTGGTATTTTGTCGAAATTATTCTCAAACAAATCTGTCCATACTATAAATGGTGTTACATTATTTGGATATCCATCATGATCAACTCTGCTTTGGTCAGGACAATATTGAGTTTTTAGAACTAAATCGAATTTTTCAGGGTAGTTTACATTAATAGAGTCTCGGCTTTCTAGTGACACTACCTTGCCACCAACATTCCATATAGTTGTGCCACATCTTTCAAGCCCACGGTATTTTTGAGGAAGTTCTTCAACCACAACTCCGCAGTGCCTAACCCATAGATAGGCAAATCTCCAAGTTGGGAAGCCATTATAATAGTTTGGCTTTGCATACCTTCCATATGCATAGAGCTTGATTACTGGTTCCGCCACCAATGTCTCCAATAGTTTAACGTATCATTCAGTGTGGTATCAAAATGTATTTCAGGTTCCCAACCAGTGGCATCTTTGAATTTTGCCGAGCTAGGAATTTGCATGGTCACATCAGACGGCCTTAACCTGTCTTTATCAACTTCTATCCGAATCTCCGATGCCCAAGCAGATAGTCTAAGCAGACATTGCAACATTTCCCCCACAGTCATTGTAACATTGCCGCCAATGTTATAAACCTCACCAGGTGGACACTTATTTACTAGAAGCCAGTATGCTTTAACTGCATCTCTCACGTCCATAAACGTCCTAACACTGTCTAAATTACCAACTTTTATCACAGGTTCCTTGTTAGATGTTTCTATTCCGGCTATCTGTTTGGCGAACGTCGAGACCACAAATACGTCTCCTCTACGAGGGCCAGTATGAGTAAAAAGTCTGGTGCGTATCGTTTTCAAACCATAGGACAGCCAATACTGAAAACCAAGCATGTCCTCGCATACCTTAGACACAGCATAAGGAGATGCTGGTCGAAATGGATTTTCTTCAGTAATTGGAGTCTCATTTGTCTGTACTTGTCCATAACATTCTGAAGAGCTGCAAATATGTATAATCGGATCATACCCGTCCGACTCACGTAGCATTCGAACAACTTCTAGCAAGTTGCATGTACCGATGCAGTTTGTATCTAGCGTAGATGAAGGCGCATCAAAACTGTATGGGACATAAGACTGGGCAGCAAGATGGAATATGAAGTTTGGTCTTATTTTTGAAATGGCTCTATGCATCGAGGGTACATCTAGCAGATCTCCATGAACCAGATCTATTTTGTCAAGACAATGCCTGATGTTTTCTTTTGGCGAGCGCCACCTTGTAAGTCCATAAACCTCAACATTCTGTTCCAGCAAGTAATCTGCCAAATGGCTGCCTACAAACCCAGTTATTCCAGTTATGAATGCTTTCATTTTCTTCTCCCATTAATCAAAAGTCTATTGCCGCAGCGATCTTCTCCTGACAGGCCCTTGCGATACTCTTCGAAATCTAGTATTTCACGAGTATCATTGACGGCCACTTTGGTATATTCTATATCTCCATGCTCTCTAATCAACTTCAACAACATATGTATATTGAAAGTAGTTGAGTAGAACTTTTCTCCCAACTTAGTAGTGACAAATTTAGATTCTAGACCTCCACGATCATAAACCCATTTGAACATTACAAAGTGAAACCGATCTGCCATAGATATTATCCTCGGCATGACCTTTGATATATCATCAACATGCTCCAGTACCGAAGATACGAAAACCAAATCTGCACGTTTTTTAATTTTGGCAGTTTCTATAGAAGATTGTATCCTCTTGACTTCAGGAAATTTTTCCTTACAATGCTCAATGAATGTGTCAGAAACATCTATGATAGTGTAATCTAGCTCTTTTTGACATTTGACCCGCTGGTATTCCAACATCTCACCAGGACCAATTTCAATAACAGATTTTATATGAGGCTGCATCATCACATCTACCGCAACATCTATATGAGGATGGTTACGATGCACGTTAATAAAATGAGCACTGCCAACCTTATAATTCCATTTCCTATAACCATGCATTATGCTGCTCCCACAATAAAGTTGAACCACTTCTCACTTTTCACTCGCCAATCCCATGAACTCACAACACTTTCACGAATAGACTTAGATAACCTAATGCGTTCGTCTTTATTATCTTTGAGATATATCAGTTTTTCTTGAAGATCTTCTTTTGACCTATCTATCAAAAGACCATTCTCTCCGTCCACAATCAATTCTTCAATATCACCACATCGAGTAGAGATAATGATGCATCCACAGGATGCAGCCTCCAGAACGCTGAGAGACATGCCCTCTGATTTAGAGGCGCAAACATAACAATCACAGGCATTGTAAAAGGAAGGCATGTCAGCATGGTCAAGATAGGTCGTTCCCATACCGACATTTTTCATCTCAACTCCAGCGCTTTTGCATGCTGGCTTAATGATCTTTTCCACTCCCTTATTCCAATCGTTCTTACGAGCAGCAGCAGCACCAACAACAAATCTGTCAAAGTCCCGATCTGCTGGCGCAAATTCATCAGAATCCACTCCATTGGGAGTGTACTCAGCTTGTATGCCAGCCTCTCTAAGAATGTTTTGTAAACGTCTGGAAACAGTATTCAATCTAGTAAACGTCTTCATGCAGTGGATCGCTTTTTCACAAGGCAAAATGTCTTTATTAGGCAAAGTTTCCTTGCCATCAAAACTTTGATGGGAGTGTACTCCTGATATAGTGCGATCAAGAGGTAGAAAAGATAAGCGAGCCCAATTTTGCCACCCTAACACAAAGTAACAATCATACGGACTTTGCTTGTGAATCTTTGCTATCTGGTCATATCTTCCTTTGCAACTTATATGATCTAGGCGCAAACTAGGAACAGAATTTTGTTTGATCAGCGCTTCTGCAATGCACGCATACGCCCATCGAGGTTTGTCTGAAATCAACAGAACTTTCATATCATTTTCCTGCATCGAATGATAACTCTTGGAGTGTCGATTTTTTCGCTAAATATTTCTGTCTCAAACGCTCTGCCAAACACCTTCTTAACCATCTTAAGAGGGTATTTCTGCTCGTTGACATCAAAATATACAACACCTCGTTTATTTAGCATTTTGAACCAGTTCTCCCTGATGTTCTTTAACCTCTGAATCTTGCCTTCCTTGTCTATGATTTTGTTTTTAGGGTTCTTGTCGCCTTTACAAGTCACCCATACTGTAGCGATGATAGCGCTGTACTTAGTTCCATCCCACCAATCTAGTTTACAGCAATCACCAATGATTCCCTCTACATCAAGAATCTTCCAAAGATTCTTGAATCCAGGTTCTATGTCTACTCCTAAAACATCGTATCCATCATCTTTGAGCAGCCTAAGAATGATTCCCTCTGCCGCTCCTTGATCTAATATCTTGATGTCTTTGTTGGGATACAGAGACTTGATTTCTTCAACAATTCCAAAAAGATGCCGTCGAGAACTATGGTCAATAGGATATTTACGAAGCCATTCAAAAATTGTTGCATCCTTATTGTCCATTACAAGATGTCTGATCTGGTCTTCGTATTGCTTGGCTTTTTTTAACACTGCACCTCCTCCAGGCATACTGACCTGTAACCTCTTTTTGATATCAAATCCAACAACCTCCTAAGGCGATCCAGCATATCCTCACATTCTTTCAAAGAATCACAATAAGGACTAATATTTGGAACAACTTCTACATTGTGAAACATACAACAGGCATGTGTTTTTTCCAAGTCCACCCAATCAATGATTGACTTCATTTCCTCATATGATGAGTAAGTTGGACTAGGTCGCAACCATTGTCTATTGGAATTGATAGTAACAGGCACCTCTATAATGCCATCTGACAAATACGGGTCTGTCTCTGCAAGTGACCTATACAGCTTACTTCGTGGTGTAACGCTGCTATCATGAGAGTATCCTAGCTCTTTCAGGAATTTACAAGTATTCGGACCAGCACCAAATCTACCTGCCCTGAATGACTTGGGTTCGTAACCAAATTTTGCAGCAAACAGATCGGTTAGGTTTCGTAATTTCAACTTCTCTATATCTGGAGGATAATCCCGCTGTTTTTCTGAAGGATCACACCCTCCAAAATCTGGACCGGGGAATCTGGCCTTTGGCCCAATATATTCACCATGCAGATGGCTGGCTAACTCGTTCAAACCACCTAAAGAAAGTAAGAATTCCACGCATTCATCTGACAACAAAACAACTGGCTGTACGAAATAAGTAACAGGCACATCAAATTCATTTGCGACAGACTGTATCTTGGGTATGCCCTCAAATACGCCCTTAAATGTCACCGGGTTGGATGTTGACCAGGAACCGTGTGTAGCATCTGGCTCTACATCGATTGTCAAACTAAAAGTCTTCACTTTAATCTACATACCTTACTCTTTATAGACTTATGACCTAATGCAGCACACACTGCCGATCTATGATGCCCATGATAGATCTCATAGCCTTGCTCAAAAGTTTTTTGATGCAACGGTTCTTCTAGTATTACAATAGGCTTACTTATGCCGTTCTTTCTGATGCTGTTGTACGTCTGGATAAACCTCTTAGCCTTCCAAACATTATGCTTCGCATCTCTGCCCCAAGCAGTCATCAGCCGTATATATGGAGTCTCATTAAGACGATTCATGATTTCGCCACCAATTTCCTGATACAATTTAATGAACCTGTAATGAGGAGTGTTAACAATTTCGAGCATAGACTTATCTGGACCAGGAAAGAACCGTTTAATGAAGTTATCGGGTTCGTATTGAAAATGCAATAAATCTATTGCCACACCATGTGTCTTGATAACCTCCAACTTCGGCCTTTTCATATTCGTATACCATAGTAATCCTGTGGTTGTACATCCTTGCCATCGATCAAATCTAACAGGTACGGAATTCGCTGTGTCATAGTGTGGTTGTTCATAACTACCTTATAAGCACGCTGCTGTATCGATTTATACTCCTCAGATGAAATGCCATGTATTGTGTTGACAACATCAGTGTTTGATTCACAAAAAATCTGGCAATCATCAGGAAAGTAGAGACGTAGTTGATCGAACTTTTTAGGAACAATCGATACTGTACCACAAGCTGGAGCTTCCACAAATCTCAATGTAGAATACTTGCCTTTGACTGGCGAATTCCAAGAAAATTTACACTGGTTCAAATCGTTTACAAGGTTGTTGCCCTTCTCTGGTCGAGTCTCTCTCTGTGGTGGGACGTATACCTTGAGAGGGTTAAAGTCACCAGGAGATTTACCATCACAACGACCTATCAAAGCCAAGTCAAAGGCTCTGTCACAATTCTTATTGAAATACCGTCTGCCTACTGCATGTGGGAAAAACTTCACCCTAGCAATGCTGCCTACTTGAGATGCCAATGCATCGGCATGATCAGGATACCATGTCAAAACAAGTTGTGGCTTGTATCTCTTGATTTGATCCACATAGAAAGGGACACGCTTAGGGAAGCAATCAAACGTTCGCCAAACTATGAAACAGCTCTTACGCAATTCTTCCAGACCGCTCAACAGCCTGCGATCTAATTTGTTTTTATGCTTTTCCATAGTTGAATGTACAATAATTACATCAGGCTTGCCAGAACCATAAATCTCTTGAACAGCTTCAAGAGCATTCAGTCCATCTTTATAGTAGACTCTATCTCTTCCCCACATTCGCAGATCCACATCTGGATGCTCCATAAGTGCTTCATTGATATACTCTCCCTCATATGTGGTCCAGAAATTGTATAGACCAAGACATAGGTGTAAAATCTTCATAAGAAATTCCTGTGAGAAGTCTTCTCGGCCTGAACAATAGTATTCAGCAGCCTGTTAGCGCTGTCGCTCCTACAAAGCGGCAAACATTTATGGACATCAATGTCATTGATCACCTTATTTTTGTGCTGACTATCCCATATTTCTCCGAATGACTGATTATGCAGATCGCCAATGCATGCAAAATCTTTGTTCATCAGGTGACAACAAACATAAACCTTGTAGTTAGCTGCCACATGAGTAACAAAGTGAGATCCATGACATATATCATAATCTCTATCAAACGCACCATCTTTCATGGTGTTAAATTTGAATTCAGAGAACAGCACTTTAAACTTATCTGTTTCGTACTCCTCCCTGGCTTCCTTCATCAACGATTCTGTGGCCAGGTCATAAGAAGTATAGTGAAACGGACGATATTGACAGTAATCCGTGCCTGTCTCAGAGGCTAGTTTAGCAAATGCAACTATTTCATGTGAAGTATTTGGACCGACAAGAAAAGCGCATCCTATCGTAGTGTCACACCCTGTATCATTTCTGTGCTTTACTAGCTTCTTAGTATTAGAAACTACCTGCCAAAATTTTTCGGGTGAACTCATCAAAATACCAAGCTCGCCATTGTAATGAATCTTATCATGCAGCTCAGAAGTAGCAGCATCCCAACTTACCCTAATCCATGTGCATGAAGGAAACAAATTGGGGAAATGCCTCTCTTTGAGAGACAGACCATTAGTAATGAGACCAATATCCATATTGGCATCATATGCATACTTGATAATAGTATCGAAATCCTTATGCATCGTGGGATCACCGCCACCTGTGAATGTGACAGCATGTACGCCACATTCTTCTAGCTCATTGATGATCCTCAGAGCGTCTTCAGTTTCTATTTGAGAGTTTAATCCACCTTCTGATCTCCATCCAGAACAGCCAGGGCAATCATGATTACATACATTGGTCAAGTCAATCTCTACAGTAACAGGCGCGGCAGTTGTGCCTGTACGGACATATTCGTTGATCACATCTAAGTGAGCTAAAATTTTGTTGCGGCCAAACTGTGTACTCATATAGTCAGTATCCCAAAATTGTAATTCTTCCCTTTCCTTCCAATAACTCTCACTGTTGATATCTCGTAACCCAAATTCTTGCTCCTATCAAACGCATTTCTGCATGCAGGATAGTGCAAATCATCTGATAAAATAGTTCCACCAGGCAATAGAATATCTCTTTCGGCGATCAACTTGTATTCAGCATATCGATCTTCACCATGCTTAGATCCATCCTGAAATATCAGATCGAACTTTTCCTCGCATCTAGCAAGATAACTCTTGGAATCCTCTGTAATACAAATGTTTTTCTTCGTGGGAGCTGATTGCATCTTTTTGTTGCTGATATCTATATGTATGCTATCCTTCCCCATAGTCTTGCAAATCTCAACAAACAGCCCTTTGTAGTAGCCTATTTCAAGAAAATATTTGCATTGAAGTAAGTAGTGATATACATGATGAACATAACTGCCCGGCAACAATATTTGATCACTTCGACTAGGGAATTGTTTTATAGTAGACTTAACATCATCACTCATCGGCATCGGCATCGGCATCATATGCTGTTATTCCCATCTCTTTTGCTTTGTGGTATTGAACAATCTTATCGTCGCAATGAAATTCCTTCACACATTCAAGCCCCCGAACAGACCAACTTAGCTTAAGATATTTGATTGCGAAATCCAAGATCTCTTGATCACCCTGTAAATGAGGAGTTCTTTTGATTTGATCATACATCAATCTCCAAGCCATAATTAACTCTGTATATACACTAGGTTTTATGCTTACAAAACCACTATAAAGACCGTATTTAGGCAATTCTTCTAGTGCGTAATGCAAAAACAAGTATGCCCTTGTTGGTCCCATATATCCTTTCAGCGCTTTGAAGTTTTTACGATCAGGATCTATATGATTGGTATTCATTCTTTTAACTCGTGATGGTCTCAAAAAACGCTCTCGTCTAGTAACCCAAATATCTTCTTTCTGTTCTAATAGCTCTTTCATAGGATTTTTGTAGAATAAAACATCAACATCGCTCATGACCATTAGCGAATCCTTAAAAGGATCTAGAAGAGCATTAGAATAAGCAAGTGGCTTGTAAAACCATCCCTTTTGGCCGTGAGGCTTTTCCCGCATTATACGAGATTGAATATTGCCTATTTTTTTAAGGCGGTCAATCACCCAATTTCTTGTAGTTATCACAACAACTTTATCTTCCGGGAAGCCTGTTCGAATCAAAGAGCTTATAGCATTCCACGCCCCCTCTGTGTAGTCATATTTCTTGTGTCTACCTGGCATAAGTGGAAATATGATATGAACATCAGACGCCATGAAGAATTTCCCTCGTATCTCGTTCGCTATGTTTCAAAAGAGTTTCAGGCTCCCAGCCATCTGGCTTAGCCATCTCTTCTATAAAACATAGATTGTTCTTCTCGCATTGCTTATGAACTTCTATAATATCATCGGTTCCAAATGGCTTAAGATAATATTCATTTGGTGGAGCAAAATACCTCCCTCTACGTTCATTGCCTCGAATGTAAGCGCAGTCCATCATCATTGCCATATTGGGCCAACCCAACATAAATCTCTTATACTTCAAATTCCTACATTTCTGAGCAAACCATGCTTCTGCCTTAAATGATGTAGTGCCAGGCTTGCCGAGATTTGTGGGATATTTGCCGGTTCGCTTGTATACACTTAATCTGGTAAAACCATTGTCAGTCATGGCCTTGTCTTGAAGGCAAAACCATTTCACGCCATCGAATGTAAATGGCGTTATCCTTCCAATTTTGTGATGCTTGCGCTTCCATACCATATTGGTTTGTACTTGAGCAGCATTCTTCTGAGCAGAAAATGCATCATGTACCCACTCAAGCATCCTCGGATGCTTATACAAGTACTGATAATCATCCTGAATGAAGTTGATGTATGAGCTACCAGATTGTTCTGCAAAATCGATGGCATAATTCATGGCTCGATACAGCTCACATGAATGCCTGTCACCAAACCTCTTAATGTGGATCTCTTTCGGAAGACCAGCAAGAAACTCCGTAACACCAGGCTCAACGCTGCAATTATCAATGATAAGCAGCTGAATGTCATCCAAGCCTACAAACTCTAAAACGCTATTGACACAGTTTTTGAGGTAATGCAGCCTGTTGCATGTAAGAACAGCAAATGTAAACATAGTCTTCACCGCCCATTATACTTGGAACGGGAATATCACACATTGCCGTTTAATACTTCGAACGGATGTGAAAAGAGTAGATTTGCCTTGTCGTCTGACATCCAACCGCAGTGATACGAAGAAGCGCTTCTGGCAATTTTGACCGGAATGATATCTATTTTCAATTGTCCTGATTCTACCAAATAACCCAAAATGCCCATACGCTTATTGGCATCTACATTGATGTAACAAACTTCTCCTTCACAAGTAAGCTTGTCACTTCGCACTCTTGAATCGAAGTCATTCACTATGAATCCATTTGCCTTAATCGATGCAAACAGAGACTTGAACCCATTCAAAATCTTCAACATATGACCGTGATCTTTTTTCTTCTTGCGATGTATTTGAGGCTCTTTGAGCCAAGGCATGTCCCACCATTCAGATCCTACCGGAGCCCTAGAAATGCGGGGATCACCATATTTGATGTTGCCAGACCTCACCCCATAGAAGAGAGTTGATTCGTATTTGAAACTCTTGCTGCTGTCAATCAATCTGGCAAGCTGTGCTTCGGCAGTTTCATGAGGTCGCATAAAATATTTGTTCAATATGCGATTAAATGGTGCTTCATCCGGTATGCGAGGGTCATATTTTTCAAGGTTTTTGCTCATTGATAATAGTGTGGAATGCAGTTCTTCCTTTTCTGTTCACTTCTTCAATTCTATCACCTTTTGCTATAGCCATCTTATATTGTTGTTTCAAAGAAATGTTATAGCCGTCAATTCCATGCTTTAGACGTGCTCGTTTAGTTTCAAAATTCTTACCTTTATTCTCGCCTCTCATCATCGCATACCTAATATGCTCTTTTGAATTTGAGCAGGCATGTATGCCCAAAACACTCTTGTTTGCTCTAATGCAATACTTAGAATTCGCCACATCTTCTTTGAAGCACTTGTCTATCTTCCCGATCTTGCTAATCCTAAATCCTATATCCTCAACAGCTCTCTTTCGGTAAATCTTAATGCCATTAACCCATCTGTCTTTCCAGGCATCCCACAATTTCCAAAACATCATTGCTGTATCATCTGGCAAAGTTTTCATCTGATCATGGATGAAAAGCAAAGCCAATGGATGGAGTAGCATATCATCATCTATCCGCAAAAAAAACTCAGACCTACACCTGTTGACGCATTCATTATTGGCTTCAAGCCACTTCATATCATCAACGATATCTATGTTGAATCTGACGCCTCTTTGTGCTCTAATGGCACGCTCGGCATACTTGAAGGTTCCTCTACCATTGGTTATGATAAAGGCATCTAATTTTCCCCTAAGATCAATCATTTGCCCAATCCAATTATTCCTCTTTTACCGGACATCAAAATCATCCTGGCCTTGAATCCTGCTTTGCTCATCTTTTCTTGAAGTACAGGGTTGTCATCCCTGCCATTTCCATATGTTCCTTGGATAAGCAAGTGAGTACAGGACTCTCTAATTTTACGCAGATAATCTACTGATTCATCATAGTCTTTGATCATGCGAAACACATTTAGCATCATGCAAAGATCAAACGGCCCGTTATTTAGGTACTTGTCTGTATCACACATGTCAGTATGTATTACATCAAACTGATAATCTGTTTCATCTTCTTCTGAGTAGAACTTCTTCAGCAGATTGGCTTGTTTTGCATAGTTTTCCTTGTATTCCACACCACAAACATAACTGGCACCATCTCTTAAGCACTTCATTGAGAAAAGACCAGCGCTGCATCCAATATCCAATATTCTGCTACCATTGATACTGATGGGCAAATTAGGTTTGATGTACTTATTCCATTTGGCTATGCCTCGTTGATTGTCAGACAAGCCTACTTGTTTTTTAGATCTGCCTTCTAGATATGCTGACGTTGATCCCTTCACTACCACGCCATTGCCAAAATCAATTGGATGATACCATGGCTCTAGTTCTTTAATAGATTTTTGTAGTTCTTCTTTTGTCATTGCTTTATTATCCAAACTCCATCTATGCCAGTAAGTCCCTTTATTTCGCCAGAAGACCAGTGATGCAGATCATACTTCCAATCTGCAATTGTCCTGTCCTTGATCTTCTGCCATGTTTTAGTCACTCCGGGCTCGTGGGCAATATCGTCCAACCACATCAATCCACCACTACGCAACAGTGGGAAGTAATTGAGAAAATCATTTGTAGACCCTTTCTCTGTGTGGTCTCCGTCAATGTTTACAAAGTCAAGTTCCCTACCAGAAAGCAAATCTTCTAGATCATCTATGGCATCATCAGATCTCTTACGTATGAGATGAACATTTTGCTCTTTGAAGATAGGATTATTTACTGCCAATGTCTCAGGATGCTTGTCCAATGGGTCTATGCCAATGATCAAAGCATCATCAGGTGCATATTTGTGAACCAATTTCAATCCACCAGTTTGAGCGATACCAATCTCAACATATGACTTGAACCCGAAGGTCTGAAACAGCTCTTTGACTATCCAAGGAAATCTATTTGACAAATCCTCCCCACTGCGATGTCCGCACCACATTGCTCCCTCATTCGGCAGTATAGGCAGATTTTCCAACTTTAATGATCTTAACCATTCAAGTGTGTTCATTGTAGTTCTCTTTCAAATACTTCCAAATATCAGTATTTTTCATTTTAGCAGCAGCCAATTTTAGTTGTTCATCTGTATCAATATCCATAGTTGATTCAGTTCGGAATGGCAGCACCGACTTACCAAACATTAAACCCTCTTCCAGAATTACTTTCGGCCTCAAAACATCAACGTATCCATTTGCTTTATATGCTGGAGGATACTTCTGTCTAGGCATATTGTAATACTCAGGAATTCCAAGACCAGGGAAGAAGCCTGTCAAACATCCTGAGTCGTTGATATGTAACAATTTGTATGGTGTGTCTGTCTGCTGAACCGACCGTAAAGCCGAAGCATCAGATTTCGAATAAAACAACTGGATTGCCTCATCCATTATTTCCGGCGTGCGCCATGGCGTAGTCGGTCTAACATGAACTATATAGTGTGGAACATAGCCAAATTCATGATCCAAGTACTGTAGAGCATGCACCATAAATTCATGATCAACCGAGTGGTCCTGTGAAATAGCATCTGGTCGCATAAAAGGAACTTCTGCTCCGTATGTCCGTGCAATGCTTGCTATTTTATGACTGTCTGTCGAAACAATGATCTTCGTTATCATTTTAGATAATTTCGCAGCAGCAATTGAGTAGGCAATCAGAGGAAAACCCGCTAAATCACGAATGTTTTTATCCGGCACTGATTTACTGCCACCTCTAGCTGGTATTATTGCTAACACTTTCATAATCATGGTCAATTATACCTCATAAGAAATCTTCGAAAAATGATACCCATGCCTTGCTCTTGTTAGACCAGTCCCACTCCGGATGAACGCTGTTTCTGGCATACTCTCTCATTGCAGAATAACGATCTGGAGACATTGCCAGCACTTTTCTAACTCCATCTTCAACAGAAGATAGAGTGGGAAGAACATATATGCCACTAAGATCATCTACAACAGTTTCTATCATGTTTCCCACTGATGTAGTGATAACTGGCACGCCACAGGCCAACGCTTCAAGGCCAGGGTTAGGAGTGCCTTCACTGCTGCTCGTAACCAACAAAAAGTCCAATGTTTGATAGTATTCACGCATCTGTTCTTTAGTCTTAAGTCTGTCGGCAGCATCTTTTTTGGATGTCGCAACTATATCGAACTTTACTTCAGGAATAGACTTGATGAGCGGTTCGACAATCTCATGGTATTTCTTTGCTGCTCTATCTCTGTTACCAACCCATCCGATCCTGATAGGATCTCCTTTAATGCGAGGGACAGGAGTAAAAAAATCTGTCTCCACTCCGTTGGGAGTATAGTACAGAGGGGTAGCCTGCTTTTCAGGCAAGTCCCTAAATGCTGATAGAAGTATCGTGTTATTTACTGAAACGCCATTAAACTGCCTTAATTGGCGGACAGTCTTATGTTTGTTTGTTAAGCACTTATGGCTTGTAATAGAACATATCCTTTTGTCAATACAATGAATATGTTCTAAAAAAGAAAAGTGGGAGAAGTACACCAGATCATATGCGCCTATTTTAACAGAGTAGCCTTTAGAGTACGGTATTACATCCACATCATGATCGAAATATTGCCTTAGCAGCATCATCCTCTCATACTGTATCCTGCCCTTGCGACCAGCTATGCACAAAATTCTCATTTAGATATCCAAACTGGCATGATCTTGGTCAACAACGACCTTGGATTATGCACATGCATGCGTATTTCTGGAAATTTTCTCTTGAAAGACTTTGTTAAATCTATCGTAGTATTAGAAATGGCATGCTTTGTCGTGTAATTATGACCTTTTAGTTTAACAGAATTACGAGTCTGATTATCTTCCAGCCAAAAATAGCGTGAATCATAAAGATCAACACCTACAAATATAATGTCACGATATTTCAGGTACTTAACAATATGCATTACATTGTTCATGGTACATCGTCCATGATACACGCCCATTTTGAAAATGTCCTCCACAAATAACCCGACATTACCATGCTTTAGATCCTTAACGACCACTCCTGAACCATCAAATAAATCCAAGTGATCTTCATAGAATATTAACTCAATGGGCACTGGCCCATACTCTGTCGTTCGAACATTGCGTTTGACCTTGTGAATTATTAGACATGAATCAATGTAAGATTCGTTATTCAAATAACTGACAATATCTTCGACATTTTCTCCTTCGCTGCGACGTTTTTGAGTGTTAGCCTGCTCTCGAACCACATAGAATGTTGTTGGAATGCTCGATTTACAAAACCAATTAAAAGCAATGCTATCAAATCTGCTGAACTGCTCTTTGTCATGATCAGACAGCGAATTGATAGAATTGCCACAACCATACACTATTATAGTATCGGATTTCTTCCTGGCAATAAATTCTTTTCTATCAAGAACATTCATCGTAATAACTCCGTAAAGAATTCAAAATACTTCTCAGCAATCGTACTTATTTCAACATGATCAAAAGTGATATCCAGACTCGATGACGATACCAGCTTCATGGCTTCTGCAATTTTCTGTCGATCAATTGCTGGCGGCTGGTAAAGTTGCACTGGCTTTAGATTATACGGCTTATCTAATTCACAGACTATGCCTCCACTCGGAGCCACTAATTCAGGCGTCCCACCAATGTTGTTGCAGATGACCGGACAACAAGCACAGATCGCTTCAACCACAGAATTAGGACAACAGTCAACCCAACAGATGTGAATCGAAGCACGACAGAGCTTGTAATATGAGCCCAAATCAAGCTGATTGATCCTTCCAAGAAACTGGACATTCGGTAAGGCTTGATATTTTGAGAGGTGTTTACCCTTCAACCCGCTGTTTGAGAGGTCTCCTGCTATGTAGAGACATGAATTGGGGAGATCTGCCACCAGAAACGATTCTATGATGTCTGGTAGACGTTTGTGTGGCCTCCACCGAGAAGCAGCTATGAAATTATGCTCGTGATCTGACCTTTTAGCCGCAATTGAGGTATAAAATTCAGGATCAGCCCCATTGAATATCACTGCCGTAGGACCACGAAACTGACCCAGATAATGGTCGCATATCCTCTTGCCAAATGGCGACTGATAAACCACCGCATCCGCAGCATTCATATGGGCCGCAATATCTCGGTTCCTAGATTTGTAAGCTACGCCCAAGTCATGATAAACACCATCCAATCTAACAACATTGATTGATTTAGTTCTCTCCTTAATCTTGACCGGGTAAATTGAAATATCATGTCGGTCCTTGGGATCGCGAATGATTTCCACTCCCAATGGCTCAAGAGATTTAGCCAGCCTCTGCAAGAAAAACCCCTTGCCAGTCTTTGGGTTGTCCAAGTTGGTAGAAAAATACACTCTCATGTTTCTAAAAATCTCGTATTTTTGCTGGTCACCCCATCTCGCTGCCGGATATTGAATTTGTCATTCAGCAATGCCGTCATTTTACGATTATATTCCGGATGATGATGTCTGTATTTCATCATTGAGGACCCATGATGCCTGTAGTAAGCAACGTCATCCGGAATCTTAATTTTCTGAATCTTCTGTTTCTCTTTGTCATTCTTGCCAAACAGCCTCCACCACATTTCCTTGTCAGATCTCGACCTAAGATCCTCATCAAAGAGTCCATATTTCTGGAAGACCCATCTTTTCAACATGATAGTTTGAGCATGAATACGAACTCGGTCTCTAGTTCCGTCCTTCATCGCATAACATTGTTTTAGTGAAACATCGCCCTGAACTGAAAGCGCATTGGCATGTACAAATGGAACCTTGTTATCAACCATTGCCTTTACACGGCAAGAAATAGAATTTCTGGTAAACATATCATCAGCATCAAGAGTTGTAATTAGCTCGCCTTTAGACATGATGATTGCTTCATTCTTTGCTCTGGAGTAGCCTCTATTCTTATCAGTCTTAATTATGTGTATATTAGATGCCTCAAATCGCTTAGCAACATCATACGAATTGTCCTTTGAGCAGTCGTCTGCGACTATCAGTTCGAAATTAGGATAATCCTGTTTGAGTATTGATTTGATACAACTTGATATATATTTCTCATAGTTGTACAAAGGAACAATTACGCTTACCAATGGGTCCATGCTCATTCTTCACACCATTTCAAAAACTTGCTCATGTTAGTCTTTCTATCACCTATTTTCGAACGCAACAATTCAATCATATTGTCATTCAGTTGCTTTCTCAGCTTATCATCTTTAATCAACCGTCTAACTTGTCTGCTCGCAGTTTTTATGTGTCGCTTAGGATAGACTAATGCTGTTTGCTCATGTATGGCATAATCCGAAGTGCCACCAGATTCACAGTCAGTTACTACCAACCCGCATCCACACAAGCTTGCTTCCATAGGGCAGTTATGCAAACCCTCTAACTCAGTAGGCGACACCCAAACTTTTATCTTATTGTAAAATGCCACCAAGTCTTTTCGACTTGGATTGCGAATATCTCTATTCAGCATAAGTAGATTATACTTTATCCTCTTGGCCACTCTAACGACATCATCATGCCGTTTAGTAGCGTGCCTTTTATGAAACAGCCCGCCGATAATATCCTGCCTAGCAGAAGCAATGTTGTACTCGTCAAAATCAAGGCCGGGGTATAGAATTCTAGATTTGATACCGCTCTTAGCAAGTCGGTTGTGCAACCACTGGCTGTTCACCAAACATTCCACCCTTTTGAATGACTCAATCAACCTGTTTTCTGACGCCTGCCACAACTCAAATCCTCTGATATAATTGAACTTCCTATCTGCATCAGATCTTCTAACGCTTTTAAGACTTCTATACCCACAAGATATTGCCACATCTGACTTAGGCGGCCTAGTGGCATTGACATACTTCACCTTGAGTTTATGCCAGTTATAGGAACAGCCTTGGTTGCCATAAATAACCACCTCTGCGCCAAGCTCTGCTAAAGTTTCGGCGCATCGAATTACTGTACGGCTACCACCATTGTTTCCCAGCCCTACATTGTGTGTATTGAAAACTATTTTCACGACAATTCTTTACTAATGTTCTGCGAAAAATTCCATGTCCTGGCAGCCTTTGAAAACTTTACTCTTCTGCCTATCATATGTCTAGGGCATTCTTTGCACACATCTGGTAAATTCGGCCTTTTGTTTCCACTGAAACCTCTATACAATTCGAGTATATTATCGTTATCAATATACCCCAGTTTATTGTCGTGATAGTTACCATACTTGGGATCAGTGCTTATATGACAGCATGGTGCGAAATCTCCGGTAGGTCCAACTAAGAACGAGTTTCTCAGTGATCCACAAGCACAACCATACTTATCGCCATACAATGAAGGCAGCTTGATGTTTACCTTATAGTCTTTTCGTGACATGACTTCACGATAGAATTCTATGGTTTCACTGTCTGAATAAAGAGGGCGATATTCGTCCTCTCCATATTTAGATGGATGATAATTGCCAAATCTCATTTCGTCCACACCTAACTCTTCTGCCAATTCTATCATCTTAGGTATTTCATCGATGTTTCTAGTATTGATAATGCAATTCAATATCACTGGCAGTTTCTTCGTAGCCAGCAATCTGACATTGCTAATAATATGATCAAACTGCTGCTTGGTTCCTCCTCTATAGCCGATATATGTTTCGGCATCATGACCATCTATGCTGACAGTTATATCCTGCATGTGTTCTGCCAGTAGGTCTATGTATTTACTAACCAATAAGCCGTTTGTAACTAAGTTCTGTTTATACCCTATCTGTGTAGCATATTTGACTATATCTTCGTACCCCGGATATGTTAGAGCTTCCCCTTCCGCCTGCAATGTAACAAACCATGTTCCTCTTTTTCTATAAAAGCTTAACATCTCTTTAGCTTCATCTAGAGGCATGTCTGTTTTTGAAAAGAAATTTGGATCATCTAAAATCCATTGACAATTAGCGCACCTGTAGTTGCATCTTCTGGTCAGATATAGGATCATTTTTTGAATGTTTTTTCTATGTGTATACATTTAGCCTCCCAAATTATTATCAAGAAAAGTGTCTATTCCACTAACAAATCTGTGAGCCTTAGCCTTAGGATTCACAATATGCTCTATCAGCTTGCATGTAGGTGCGTTTTTAGTAAAACTTGTCTTAGTCCACATTACAAGACCTTTCATTCCTAAAGCCCCGGCCACATGATACAAACCTGTATCATTAGATAAAAAAACATCACATTGAGACATGATGCTAACTGAATCCTTCAATTTTAGTTTGGTCAAATAATCGATAGAACCAGACTTATCAATCGGTCTCCAATATCTTTTGAGATCTCTTTTGTCACCTAGCAATACAGGTATTGCTTGCCTCTCCAGTACTGCGCTAACCATATGTTGTAGCACTGCCTTAGACAAGTTTTTCTTTTCTACCAAGTGATTGCCATGACACCCATGAAATATAGCAACATACTTCTTGCCTGGCTGCTTATCCAGATTCAGAGATATGTCACTATCAACGTAAGTAGAAGGCATTTTAGACACATCGCCACCTACTAATATTCTATACCAAGCCTCTGAATCTGACTCTCTCTTCTTGCGCCTTGGACAGCGGCTGCTCCCAATTTGAATCAATCTCGGTATCTTTACTTGCATATCGATAAAAGGGCAATTTGTGTACAAATCTGCAACGCGTGGGCTTTGGAAAAATACCGGCACTTTCTTGCCTTTCTTGGTAGAAAGTCCGCGCAGCGCAGGTGTGGCCATAACAAAATTTCCTAGCATCCAACCGCGCTCTTGTAAAAAATATCCCATTCCTGCCATAATCAAAAATGCTCTACCATTCTCCTAATAACATCAGTCCATTTGAATCCATTCATCGCAAAATTTCTCGGTATGTTGGCATCATAATTGTTCTTAATCCACTCAATACGCTCTACAAAATCTTCATTAGTTCTACAAACAAAAGAAGAAGACTTGCAAAGCAAATCAGGATGAAGCTTATTATTCCATGAAATCACATAATTGCCAGCAAGTTGAGATTCTACAACAGGCAGTTCATAGAGACCACTAATGCCCGAAACATAAACATTCGAATCATTATACCAGCTCACTGCTCTAGTGTATCTAACCCTATGACTTCGTTTTCCTGATTTGCCAATTCCCATTCTTATCACTGGTATGTTCATTTGTTCAAGCAATTTAGTCGTATGGTACGCCAATTTAGTGGTGCCTTTAGACCAGGGGCCTCTCGTGGCATCAGCCAGAACACAAAATTCCGTATCGCTAGGTTTCAGCGACATATAATCTGCCCCGCGGCCAACAAATGATGCCTTTTTAACATTGTGTGTTCTGATGAGAGAATAAGTATGTCTTCCATACCAGTGAGTGCTTTTTGGTATCAAATAACACTCTCTCGATACAAAATATCTTGTAAATCCTGGAAAATAAATAACAAGATTGCTATAATAGAATGACTTCTTGCAAAACGATTGCACAGCGCTTAAAATATTGCTGCACTTCCTAACCATTTCATCAGTGTCAAAATAACAGACAATTCCGATATCATACTTATTACCCCTAGCAAAAGCAGGATAACGATCACCGTAATAAGGCACATAGTAATACGTGACTTCAGCTCCACAACTCTCTAGAATAGATCCCACGTAGAATCCTATTACTCCATAAACATCGCTCATTTCTCGTTCGTTATGCTTGTATCGACTCGCTATCAAAATGCGCTTACCAGCAACCTTTGCCTGAATAGCCGAGACATCTTCGGCATCAACCATTTGTTGTACTGCTTCTCTTAACATTCAATCAACTCTTATTACAGGAAAATGCTTGCGATTACTGGACTTGCGTTTAGCTAGGTGTTCGCGAGCCAGCCGCATCCATAATCTTTTCTGGTCCTTCGGGTTTTTCAAAGACATGTTCTCCTTATGATATCGGTAGAGATATAGTCTCTTATCTAAAAATGCTCCACGAGCAATTTCTTCTAAAACAAACCCCATATTCTTGTCTACTGCATACTTCAATCCTTTTGGAAATATCTCCGCCTGTTCCGAAAGTTTTGTTCTGAAAGTTCTCCAATGAGAAAAGCAATGCTTTTGCTTAGTTAGAGCCATATCTACAAAGGACATCCCTCTCGGAGGCATGCTTGACAAACCACGCCTTTTGTTTCTCATGTATGCATTACACCACTGATGCTGCGTATAAATATATCCTATATGTGGATGTCGTCGATATCTTTTCGCAATCATATGTACGGCATTATCACCAAGCATATCATCGCCATCTAGAATAGCACAAATTTCGCCTGTTGCATTCGACAGCGCAACATTGTATGCAGATGAACAAAACATCCTAGTGCTATTTCTAATAACTTTCACTCTATCATCCTTAATGCCTTCTAGTATTTCCGGCGTATTATCCTCACTGTGATCGTCCACAATGATCCATTCCAGATCAGGATGATTTTGAGACATCACACTGTTTATACAATCAGGAAGATGTTTTGCATTATTAAAACAAGATGTAAGAATAGAAATTTTCATGTCTTAATAAGGTGTTCAAACAACTGCATGTATCGGCAAACAGTGTGCCTAATATGCAATCTCTTTTCAAAGTCGATTTTTGTTGATTCCTTCATCTGTTTTAATTTCTTGCGATTAGAATCAAGATCTTTAAGACGCACATGGAATCCAGAACGGTCTGTCACCAAATAGCCATTAACCCCATTGATAATCAGCTCTTTGCAACCACCATATGTTTTGGATATCACTGGAACCCCTGCTGCTAGTGACTCCAATATTGCCATACTCGCTCCCTCGTCTGCATAGGTCTCATAATAATATACATCAAGTGCCTTAATGATACTCATTTTCTTGCTTCGTTTATTTATTGGACCGATATAGACGATGGTTGAAAAACGATCAGCTATCGACTTCGCCTGGGGACTGTGGCCCATCAAATAATGACGCAACCCACGTATTTCTTTAGATAGCCTGTTGTGTAAAAACCTTAATGAATCCGCTCTAAATTTACTAGGAACCATACGATGGCATCGCCCAGTTTTAAAATTGCCCTCCAGCTCAGCTGGCTCAATATCTTCTATGTATTTATTCTCTACACCATTTAGTATGACTACCTTTCTAGATTCGTGAATGTGTTTGGGCCAATCAGTTCTTTTGTGAAGAAACTTACAAACAGAAACATAAAAATCACATGCAGGAAAAAGCCTCATCTTTTCCATTTGATGAACAGTATGATTGATCAGGACGTATTTTACATCAGAAGGTATCGCATTGCGTAAATCCAATGCAGTGCTGATCCTATGCTGCACCACAACATCTACATCATTGTCTTTACAGTATTGCTCTAAAGCAGATGTGGCACAAAAATTTGGGACGCAACCATATGATTTATAAAGCCTTCTATCATATTTATGTTCTTTGGGCGCAACGTATAAGACATGGTTGACAATATTGTCAGTATGGTAGGCATTTAGGCCGTTGACTAATTCGCACATCATTGTCTGCGCTCCACCCATACCGAGGCTGGCAATGACATGGCAAACTACTACTTGGCGTGAAGCAGAGTATTGATAGCTTTCAGTGCCTTGAAATCTTGAGAAATTAGAATCTGTTGCTGCAACAGAATCTTTCCACTCTTGTTCTTTCAATTCCTGGCGACGACGAAGGCGATCAAATCTAGTATCTTTGCGAAGCAACTTGGCTCTCTTTTTGTCTACTGCTCTTGCCTGCGCCACTCTTCTTCTTCTAGAAATAACCGACTGTTTTCGAACTTGCTCACTGGCTTCTCTCGTCACTCTGTTTCGTCTCATGCGGCAATCCTTGACAGTTATCGCCATTTGCATGTATCATTGTCTGAGCATCAATTTTGCTCTTCAATTCTGGATCTTTCTTAGAGCAATAAAACTTGTCAAAGAAAACAATGTACTTACAGCAAGCTTTTCCACAGCGATATTTACAAACATCAGCCAGATGATCATCTGGAATGACCTGGCTGCCTGATAGTGCGAAATTGCTTTCACTCATAATTATACACAAAGAAAGGGCAGGGCAAACCGCCCTATTGAAATGTCTAATCTTCTAGTTGAAGTCGAGAAGTAATAATAGCCCTGGTTTTGATTTCATATTCTCCTTTCAGCCATCTGCGATCTTCTTCTTCTTTTGAGAAAATGGCTGTAATCACTATGTCCTTTGTCATGGCGACATTCCCTATGTGATAAACTCCTTGAGTAGAGATACTTTGCACGTTAACCCATCTGTCAAACTTATAAGGTCCAAGATGTTCATATGCGATGACTGGTATCCTTTGTTGAGCAACAAGGTGCTTACCTTCGGTTGGAAAGACCCTGCCATCCCCAATCTTGTTGATTGTTAGCGTATTTTCTTGGCATCCGCTTATCAACAAGGCGAATAGTATCGCTACGATTCTCATTCTTTTCTCCAAGGTTCATCATTTTCGAGTTTTTCTTTGAATTCGTGAATCTCTTTCTTGGCTTCATCGAGATCTTTCTGAACAGATTTTCGTGTAGATGGAGGCAGAGCGCTGAGATTTCCAGAGCTGCTAAGCGCTCCCTTCATGTCTTGATATGCTTTGATAACCCACGGTTTACGAGCAGATACATAAATCCAGGCATGGCCGTTAAGATTTTTGGCAATTGCATGCTGCAACTGCAAGAATCCAATATCTTCTAAATCTTGCATTAGCCTTCCTAGCACTTCGTCTAGATCTGCTCCATCCTTTATACGTTCTTTAGCTAGGGCCACAGATTTTGCTTTAGCCATCATGGCCATATCGCTGACTACGGAGTCCTCTGTTTTTTGAGCTGTCTCCATGACGGTTAGGGTGGTTTTTCTATACGACTCACCACCACAACCAGAGATTGCTATCAGCATTACGATTGATATTAGTACACGTTTCATTTCAGTACCTTTTCTATAGAGCTATTTTTAGTGCTATTAGGAAGCCTTTTAAAAACTGAGCCGCTTTTTCAGTGATCATGCCTCCGGCTATTCCTTCACGAATGGCAGCAAGTTGTTCGTCACTGATCCCAGAGGTTGTAATCTTATATGTCCCGTCTAGAGGGTCGTCCAACCAGTTGTGTCGTTCTTCGTCTGGTGGATCTGGAAGTTCTACACCTTCCATTTGTTCGTCTATAAACTTGTCAATTACAGTGATGAAGTTGCCTAGAAACTCTGGATCTGTTTTGAGTAACCAGTCTAAAAAGAGACTTAAGTCTAGTTTCATGTGATGACCTTTCTGTACACACGTATTATACCTTTATGGACAGATAAGTATACCAACTCAGATCACCAATCCCTTTATTTTGAGGCCACAACACTCAAGTTTGTTTACGATGGTTTTCCTATATCTTTCTATCATGATTTCACCACATTTCTTGCACTTAGTATTCCTATGATCAAGCACCTGCTTACTGAAAGTGTTCGAAATGTAAACATATTTCATTTTCACTCGGAAAATATTCAAAACCTCGATCAAGGCACTCATTTCATAGGTTGCCTCAATCATTTTATGAAATGGGTAAAAATACAGTAAATGGACAGGAATATTAGGATCCAGTTCCGACAACCAATCTCTGATTTTACGATGATGCTTCTTGTCGTTCACTTGCCGTGGCAATACAAGATAGCTGATCTCCAAATGAGACTTGATCTCGACCAACCACTCTATTGCTTCCATTACTGGCCCAAGAGTACCGCCACAAGTCTTTTGATACTCCTGATCATCACCCTTGATATCGACATTGAAACCTGTATCAAATAGAGACAGATCACGTAAGACATGCTTAGAGGCAAACCCACTGGTCTTCACCGCCATCTTCAGATCACTTTGACGGAGCACCAATTGGATTCCGACTTCTAAAAGATACTCGTAGTGAACTGTTGGTTCGTTATAAGTGAACGCAATGCCATTAGCCTTCTTCTCTTCTGCCAAATCAACAAGATCTTTAGGCATCAGTAGGCGAGTTTTTGCCGCTGTAGACTGGGATACCTTGTAGTTCTGGCAGTTGTGAACAACAAACCCATTGGCAATATATGCCTCATACTTAGGCACGTCGAAATTATAGACTTTGCATTTTCTCTTAATGCGGCGCAGAGATTTAATTGGTTTGTATTTTAGCAATCCACTCACCAGTTTCCTTATACATTGTCCAATGTAGCTTTGCTACTATCGCAAATTTCAAACTAAACAATTCATCGAGAGACTCAGAATTGGACCTCAAGTAAGAACACACGTGTGACAAAACAGGATCATTCTGTTTATAAAATTTCAACCATTTATCCAGAAGGTCTTCATTGGAAATTAATTCTTTCCACAGATGATAGATTCCCAACCAAGCAACATCATCAATATTGTATCTACGATGATTACCTGCTGTCCTAATCGACTTAATCTTACCCTTTTTCTCCCAACTTCTAAGCGTATCTGGATGAACACCTATGAACTTAGAAGCTTTACCAATACTCACTAATTTGCGATACGGAATTCCTACATCCATTATAGCCTCCTTTTAAGAATTATACATGATTTCATACATTTTTTGCAGGAAATTATATGAAAACAGATGAACATAATAAAATGCTAAAGTTCAGAAGCCATAAAGCAGCATCTAAAGCACTCTGTTTATCAATTAAACTAACCAGAAAGCAAGAGGACATTCTGTACATCATTGACAGGTCTATACCAAACCCGCAAATAGAATGGAAAACATGTAAATTTTGTAAACAAAGTAGCAAATCATCTGAGTGTCGCAAAGGCTATTGCAAACAATGCACTATAGAAGGACTTGGTCACAAGAATAGCGGAGATCCAAAATTTCAAACCATATGGAAAAAGTGTGTTTCATGTGGGAACAAATCAAAATCAGCCGAATGCCGCAGTGGGTATTGCACAACATGTACATCGAAAGGCATAGGCTACAAACATGGCGGTCGTAAACTATCCAAGACTTTCTCAGGCAAAGGCAACCCCAACTATGTTCATGGTAAAACAAAAAATAGTTTGTCCGAACGCAAAAATCAATGGTACAAGTGGGGCAGATTTGTCTTTTATAAACACAGTTATCAGTGCGTCTTATCTGGACGAAAAGACGATCTACAATGCCATCACATCATACCATTTTCTACATGTCCTCAATTGCGATTTGTGATTGATAATGGAGTTGTATTGAATCGATTTTATCACATAGAACTTCATCGTCGCTCGTTAGATCTTCTGCTTTTACCCAGCCTCGCCGAGTCAGTATCGGATGTTCGGGAGTTAACTGAATGGTTTGTCCGTCAACCTCAAGTTCAATCACTTCTTCAACTTCCCTATCAAAGACATGACCGACACGAGCTAATACGAGTTGCTGGGCAGAATCATCGAAAACAATTATCTCATCTCCATCATCGATTTGATCTATCCGCTTTGGACCACTTGGCGTCAAAATAAGCGTATCGCCCGGGAGGCAGAAATCGCAAGCAAACGAACAGCCAAGAAAACCTACTGACAAGAATTTTTGGGCAGGGTAGAAATGAAAGAATGGCCGCTTTTCAATTGGCTCAAGAGCAAGCCTTGAGCATTCCCCATAATGTAGAAGCTCAACTGCTTTGCCAGTATTCCTACGAACCAGGCATTTACCTGTTTCGCCCTCATCAAGACTACAAAGATGAGGACATATATCGCAAAGAATTTTCATGTAATGTCGTTACTTATCACTCCTCACCAGTTCCAATTTGCGAGGTTTAATGCGAGGGAATCGCAGACTGCCATCGTCTGTCACAGCATCATAGACGACTTCAATGATCCGTCCTTTGAGATCGACAGTATGCCCTTCTGGGTTGGTATACAAGATCTGGTCTCCCACCTGTTTGATGTCTTCATGCATTTGATGAGTGAGACCAGAAGCGACATTGACTTTGATCCAAGCACCATTGTGCTGGCGCTTCACAACCAACGAACCGCATTTGCCCTTCCACAGCTTGTTTTCGTCTCCCAGCTCCATGCCAACTACTTCAAGATCAGCAGTCTTCTTAGGCTTGAGCTTCATCCACGCATCACTTCTCCTGAACTCATACAGGCCATCAGGCTGCTTGAGAATCACCCCTTCCAATCCCTTGCCAACCCAGTACTCATAGATCTCAAGAGCATCATCATAACTCGTCGCCAGTTTAGTACTGACAAGAATCAACTTCGGGAGACTACTACTTTTGCCTCCATCGATATCCCAAGAATCACTCTTGAAATGCTTGAACAGTTTAGTTAATTCTTGATAACGCTGTTCCTGAGTGAGATCAAACTTTTGTTTGTTAAACGAATCTGTTGGCATGAGATCGAATACCACTAATTGCAATCCAGTGGCATCAAATGATTGTCTGTAAAGAGAGGGAGTCTGCTGGCCTTTCTGAAACCCTCCAATGTGGACCACTTCACAATCCACCGTGCAGCAACCATACGGTCTGAATAAGCGAATCAAATCCTTGTCAAAGCAGCCGTAGTTGAAGAACTGATTGCCATTCCGGCTCAAGTAAATCACTTCTGCATCTTGCCCATCAAAGGTAATCGATGCCAGACATCGCTCACCATCATACTTGGGATCTACAAAGCAAGGCCACTGAAGCTTCTTCTCATCAAACGGTTTGGCTAACTGCACTTCGAACTGGGGCACCCAATCTTTTTTGATCTTATTGAAAGATCGTGCCCCCATTTTGCATTTGAGATCCTTCAACAGAATACGCCGAAAGACTTCTATTGTACCAGGCCCGCATTTCTTTGCCCACTCCAAGACTGCATTCCTGGCTTGACTGCTATTGGGCGGCAACTTACGAGATACGAGATCGTCCAACAGAGTGAACATCGTGGAGAATTGCTCTTTCCACGTCAACTTAGCAGGAGCATCTTCGAACAGATCTCGATGCCCAGATTTCTTGCGCTTCTCATCACCACGCGCATCCTTCGAGATGTCCGCTAATCCTGGTATGGTCGTCACATAGAACTGCTTCCAAGGATCAAGCGCATATTCTACAGTCTTGACAAATTCTGGAACCTCCAGATGATCTGTGACTATAGCCCGTTTTCTCTTGACGCTACCTGGGCCATCTTGTTTCTCGATATCGTCAAGTATCTTCCTTGGATGCGCCGTCATCACAGTCTCCTTAGCCAGAAATTACAGACCTTCTGTGGCGGGCTCGACTATTGCCGATACAGGAAGTTGACTCTCAGGATTAATCTGCGACTGAACAGAATCAATCACCGCCGATACATCTGTAGTCGTCTTTGAAGGCCCGTGAATCAGGGTATATGTACCCAACGAACCAATGACAACACCGACCCCAACAAGGAACATCCGCTTGATCGTTTTCATGATAAACCTTTCTTTTAGAACAACAAACTCGTTTCCATTCATCTTAATACCTCATCACTATTATACCAGAGATATTCGATGTTTGCAAGACATTATTTGACAAAAATGGCTTTGCTCAAAGGATCATAAATATGCAAACCGTATATATGTTCATGAATACTGCTGACAGAATAGAGGAACTGGTAGCAACCAAAGCAGCCTATATCAGCCGTGAAGAAGCTCATGCACTGTTCAAGTATGCACAACTAACCTCTAGCAACCTTCTAGAAATAGGGACCAGAAGGGGTGGCTCTACCGTGATACTGGGCCTGTCAGATCCAGATCGCAGTAGCCGAGTATACTCTATTGATCACTATGAGCCTGCCCATGACCCTCCTGGGCGGTTTCAAAGAAATAAAGACCTCATGAACGATAATGGACTTAAATGCAACATCGTCTGGGAAAACAGCGTAAAGTATGCGGAACAATGGAACAAAACATTAGGGCTGTTGTTCATAGACGGAGATCATACCTACGATGGAGTAACCAAAGACCTACTCAATTATACCCCCTATGTTGAGGTAGGCGGTTTTATTTTGATTCATGATTACATCGCCGAGCTTAAGGATGCCGCAAATAACTTCTTGAAGACACGTGGCAATTACACTATAATCGATCTGGTCAAGTCTCATCACCGCAGACAATCTGGCTTCCTAAAACGCAGGATGGCAATAGTACAAAAAACTGCTCCTGACTAAATCACCTTTACTGTGATATGGTTCTGCCAAAATTTCACTGCCTCCAAGAACTTCTTATGATCCAATGGCTCGCCGTTGCCACCCTCACTAATGCCTAAAGCATTTCTAAGCATGGTAGCAGGCAGCATTGGCTCCTCTTTGTGAGTCATCAAACCCAAGATAGCAACTACGCCCCATTCGGCTTGAATGTAGTCGCCCTCCTTTTTCAACTGTTCCTTGTCATAACATACAACACAAATAACTCTCGCAGCTGGAGCGGCACCGACTTCAATCCAACGAGTCAGTACGGGCAACTCACCCTCCGCTCTCGCTACATAACCAGATCGCATCTTAAAATGAATCTCACCAGAACCTTTAACAGGGACACAGCCAAGCTTGGCGTCTGTGAAGTTTTCAAAGAAAAACAGACGGCTGAACGTAAACTGTCCTTCCTGCTCTTTAATGACATCATAAGTATTGATCGCTTCTTCAAAAGATGCAACTGAATGAGTAGTGATCACAGTGCCCTTCGTTTCAGGATCAAAATGGCAGGCCGCAAGCGGGGTCAGTTCAATTTTCATATCTCAGACTTTCTCTCATAGCAAACAATTCGGAATCTGGCTTCTGGCGCTTTTTCTGATAAATGCTTCTTAGTTCTCTTTGCTCTCTCCAGATCCTTAGTTATCTCCTCTACATCATGCCACTGGCCGCCTACCAATCCCAATCTCTGAACTTGATACAGATGATCAGCATGAACCGAACTCACAAAGTAGTCAGGACATGACTTGCCCTCATCTGCATTGTCTGCCGCAGTCCCATCAGTATCGTCGCTGGCATCATAAAGCCACCATGAATGATCACAGGCATAACATTTCGCAGCTGATACATCACGCCCTGTCATGTCTTGAGGGTCACCAGTATCAATCCAATTGGTGACGCCACAGTTAGGACAGGCTTCAGATTCCCAACTCATTTCAAGCCTTTGCAAACGCCTATACAACCACAATCGACAAACTGACCAGAGGAATAACCAATGGCGAGCTTTGGCACTTCATAAGATCCCGAATCGGCGTATACAGACCAAGCTCGTATATCTGGTTCGACTTGCTGACAATCACACTAGAGAAAGCACCGGCTGACTTCTGGTGACGACCAGCGCCAGTCCTCACCATATGAGCATCATCAGGAATCTTAAGGCCCAACTCGTCACGTAGCCTCTTGAGAAATCGTTTAGTCAAGTTGCTCATGTTTCAACTCACTCCCAATCGGGAGAACGGTCGTTACAATATAGTATACCACAGTAGCCAAAGGTTGTCAAATTGCACGAAGCCAGGACTTACTGCCCTTCTTCTTACCACTGACAACGATGGAATGCAGATTACGACGAACAAACCCTAAGTACTTCCGCTGTTTACTCAGCTCTCCTGCACAACCGTTACCAGAAACAACCCACAGATCAATTGACCTGTGGGTTGTTTATGGAGCCGTTCGCATCGAAGCGAAGTCCCGTCATACCTCAGAAAAGGCTTCTACATGGTTAGTCAGATTTGATTTTGCTGTTCCTACGGCTTTGCCCCTGTTCCGGTATCTGACGACCGCCAGGGTATTTAATCCTGTGGGACAACGCCAAAGGCTCTAAGTTTTCGTCAGCAAGTCGAGCATTTGCTTGCTGCTTATCCCGATGTTTTCGCCTCTCTTACTATCGGGCATCATTAGAGAGACGATAGCTGTCAAGCAGCCATACGAACAGCACTGTTGTCAGCACTTAATTTTTGATCGATTTTTAAGTGGCCATCGATCAACCACTCCATGCAGCACATTCTCCTACCAGTATCCGGTCGAACCCAATTTCGGCCCCGTACTGCCATATGTTGTCAACCTATTGCATTGAGCAACTCAGGCAATTTCTTTCGCATGCGCTCCGCCAACATAGCCGCACCCTCAAACAGTTTTCCACGCTCAAGATACGTGGGCAAGGGCTTGTTTTGCGCGTCGAGTTCATTACAGCGCGCAGCTATCTGCTCTCTTGCGCGCTGTAATGATTCTGTCGAGAACAACATATCCATATTATACTACAACAATCAATGTTGTCAACCCTTTATTTCAGGTTCCGCAGCACGTTTATCTATGTCTGCCAACTCATAAGCCACTTGAACAAAATCATCCCGTTCACAGCAATAGGCCGTAAGATATTCACCGCCAAACGCATATGTGTCAATTAGGCGGATCTTATGATGTTTGATAGCTGTCACTGCCCCATATGAAACGGTAGGAGTATGACCAAAGATGCCTATTTTGTCCCAAACAGGTATCAGTTCAATCAGGAGAGGGCCGCCCTGGTGGTATTGTGGGAAGCGGTTCCACAGCGTTTCGTTAGCTCTTTCCTGCGGGAGGAATTTTAAGTCTCTTGGCAGCGGTTCATTTGGTCGCATATACGCATGACAGGCAAAGTGAGTTTCGTTCTCCCAGTACAAAGGCAGCCCCTTCAAGAACTCCTTATGATCATCTGGCATATTCTCTTTGAGAGCTTTTGCCTGTTCTGCGTAATTCATCACTTGCCCATATGGACCTTTTACTAAAGGAACATTGGCATTATAGCAATCTAGAGTCTCACTCAGACCATTCTCATTCCACCAATGAACTATGTTGGCGAGATCATTAGGGTCTGCAAATCGTGGTAGAAACTCACTGAGATCGGTGACTGTATGTTGATTTACTAGCCAATCGACTACATCATCATGATTTCCTCGCAAACACATTGCCCCATCTGCTTGCATTTTGATCAAGTAGTCTATAACTTTGTCGGAATGCAACCCTCTGTCAACATAGTCTCCTACAAAGACGAACTCTGGGCTGTCATTCACATCCAGTTTTTTGATGTGATTGATCAGCTTGACAAGCGTGTAGTAGCAGCCGTGAATATCTCCGACAACGTATATCAATGAATTGCCCTTATCTTTAGTCTGCCGTCCTTATCTATCGTTGTTTTGATTGATTTGCAACCCAATTTTTTCAACTGCTTCAAAGCAACATGTTTACCATACAGTTGTTTCAATTGAGACATTCGTTTTGATCGAGCGCCGACATCAAATTTTGAGATGATCATTTCATAGGTTCCATCGGCTTTTTTCAAGAAGCCTAGATCATTTGAAGAACCGCCAAAGTTGCCCTTGCCTGCCCCTCGACGGACTATGATGTTGGCCATTTGCGATCTTTCATCGCCCTGAAAGCCATGTAAATGCTGTGCTTGCTTATGATCTTCATAAACATAGCCTAGCTCTTTCAAGGCTCCCTTAAGACACCCTGGGTCCTTCCAATCTAATTGAACGACATTGTATTCGGACATATGCACCTCAATGAATGGCTCTAATTTTCAGTCTGCCTTCTTTGTCAACTGATGTTTTGATTGATTTACATCCCAACCTTTTCAACTGTTTCAAAGCAACATGTTTACCATAAACTTGCTTCAAGTTTTTACAAAGATCCAAACGATGATCCATATCGTTGACAATCATCTCATAAGTACCATCTGCCTTTTTTAGAAATCCTAGATCGCTACTACGCAATTTGGCATTCACTTTTCTGCGAAGAACAATATTGGCCTTGCCATTACGTGCATCAGACCATGTGCTTTGTAGAGCCTGCGGAATCTTATGTTCTTCAAACTCGTATTCCATCTCCTTTAGTGCTGCCTTTAAGCAACCTGGATCTCTCAAATCTAACTGAACAACATTATATTCTGACATTTTAACCTCCTATATCATATCCGATACACGCTTACCACAAGTTTGCATCAACACATCTTTAAGCCGTTTTCTAGTAATATCATGAAATCTCATCTTCTGAGAGTGTTCTTTTAACCAATCGGTCAAATCCCAAGAACCAGTTTTTCTATATCTCGCTGCCAACCAATCAGAAACCATCTCTCTCACGTACTTTTCAGGCATTGGTAACAGCAATTCTCCTTCAACTTCTGGCAAATTAACATGAGCGCTTCTAGATATCCAATACTCCCAATGATGCTTATTGCTGTTTTGATGATGCAGCCATGATTTTGCAACCAGTTCCTCATCTACCACAAGAAACAGGTATTGAGAATAGCCATAAAACTCTATTGGACACAATTTGCTTAAATCATGCTTCAATACTAACCATAAAGGTGCCTTAGTAAAGAAAGACGCTATCAAAACATACCATTTGTGTCTAATCAGATAACAGCCATATTTCCATATTATACCCAACTTGATTCTGATTCTGTACATCTATTAGCCCAAAAGAATCAACCGTTTGTCGCAATAACTGCGAACATGATCAACTACATCAGGAGTAGCAGACGCTGCCCCAACAAATATAGTCAAATTAGATTCTGAAAGAATCTGCTTGATCCTTTTAATTGGCCTAGTGTCTTCATTTACTCGGTCAATCGCAACATATATTTCAGGCCAAGATATGTACGAAACTGAGTCATTAATAACCTCGTGTGCCTGCTTATAGTTGATAGTAGAACCATATATTAAAACAACCTTTCCAGGATAACGACGCGTAACATTCTTAATAGATAGATAATGAGGCCAATTTGCTGGAGCATTGATAAATAACCCATAGTTCTTGTGAAAATTAAGGTTGCTCAGATGATCATTTTCGTCACGATTCGCATCATAATCATCTAGATACTGTTCCATAATCAGAGACAACGGATGCTTCTCTACCTCATCCTCAGCTTCTTCTAGGAAGTTTTGAGTGTCTGTTACGCCATTCATAATCCTGCTCCTGTATTCATTTCTATTACCATATCAATGAATTCTCTGACACAGCCATGTCCACCAAGTCTGTCGGTAACGAAACCATCTTTTCTGCCCATGACAGTGCTCATTACCCTTTTCATAGCATCCTGTGGACAAGCAGCCACACCAACTGATTGCAGAAGGTCAATGTCATTGACATCATCACCGATGTAGGCAACTTCAAGCCAGTCAATACTCTTCTCTGTAATCAGCTGCTCGACAAACTGCAACTTGTTATCCACCCGCTTATACAGTTCAATCGGGAAAGGAAACTCTTTCATCTTTTTATCAATCGCCAAGTCGCCCGAAGAAGTGATAATTCCTCCTGCGATCTCAAACTCATGCAATTTTGAAAGACCGTGAAAGTCTCTAGTATCAAATCTTTTTGTGATCGTTCCATGACTGGAAACATAGTACGCAGCATCTGTGATTGTGCCATCTAGATCGGTTAAAAACAGTTTGATCATAACTTAAGTTTCCTTCTATGTGATATTTCATCTTCAGACATTTCTTCCTTATATTGTAGGGCTAAATCTGCTGCTTTCAAGTCCCTACATAACTTTCTCATACCATCAGGCTCAAGGCTTGCAGCAGCATCAGTGTGATTCAATGTGCGATCATCTACAAAATGACGCTCAATCCACCAAGCTCCCAGCATGAATGCCAAAAGGTCCATAGCAATACCATAGCCATGATTTGAAAATCCAATGTGCCTTGGTTTGAATGTCTCTCGATGTCGCAAAATTTCATTCAAGTATAAATGATTATGAGGGCATGGATATTCACTAGTGCAGTGATAAATAACAGCTCTATTGCCTGGGTCTGCTGTATCCAGATATTCTTTCAAAGATTCTAACTCTTCTTGGGAAGTCATGCCAGTAGATATATGAACCAATCCACCATAGTTTTTGAATAGAATATCAAGCATGTCCCAATTCGCATTACATGCACTAGGAACCTTAATATAATCTGGATTCAGGGAGGCCATTTCTCTAGCAGAAGTCACGTCCCAAACCGAAACAGCATATCCGATACCAACCGACGCACAGCATGACTTCAGTTCCACATGTTGCTCTATATTAAACTCCAATGCTTCACGATGTTTTAGGTAAGTATCACCATATGCGAACTTTTGATTTGGATGAGGCTTATCTTGGATGTCTTTAGGAATACACTCTACTGGGTTTCTCTTCTGGAATTTTGCATAATCAGCACCCGTATAGTGAGCTAAATTGATCATCATTTTGGCCCGATCCATTTGGCCTAAATGTACGCAACCTATCTCCGCAATAACTTTGACTGCCATAATTAGAATTATACACAAAACTCCTCCAGCCTAACCTTAGGGAATACTTTGAGTATGCTATGAGGTGATGCATTGTAGATGTCGCATTTATCCTTCATCTCATCAGCAACCTTTTGCCAGTAATGGAACAGGCTCACTAAATCTGTGTCACTCTGATGTCCACCATAAGACGTTTTTTTGTATCTATCTGGAGGCACACCATCATTTCTGTACGGTTTAGGCTTAAAACTGGGATATTGCCAAAAATATCTATAATTATCGATTCGTTTGCAGTCTATACCAAGAAGCACGATCTTCTGAAAGCCCATGATATGAGCAACATGTATTGCTGACCCCACACTACTGTTTGCCTGGCAGATATGAAGATCTTCATTATTGTGATCATATTTGTCTGTAATGTGATACCCAGTTCGATGTCTGAAAAAAACAGATCTGTCACCAAACCATTTGGATTGGGATTTCAACATTTTATCGTATAGAAGTGCGATAGTGCTGTCAGATTTACGCAAATCTCTGAAGAAGTAGGACCAATGAGCCACAGACCAATCATCTGAAAGAAAGAAAGTAGAATCTGGCAAAGCAACGTATCCAGAATTGACAGCAATGGTTGTTTTGTTCTTCAGAAGTTCCATATTTTGTGAATGGATCGACGCACCTGCTCCGATCAAAAAACAAGTCTCTCCATCATATCGTCCATTAAATTCGTCCAGCGTTCTCATTCCTTATCCTCTAAAAACCCAGCAAATCGACCGGAATTCTTTCTACGTTCCATATCTTTCACTCGTTGATCACGGCAGCTTATAGCCTTCTTGTCGGCCAATTTTGCCGCCAGCAATTGTTCATCAGTCATTTTTCCTGTAACATCACTCATTATTTCTGACAACGAAGTTCCTGAAAACGCCGCATGAGACAGCACATCTTTCAAGTCGTAATCTAACGCCCTAAACAGTTTGGATGGCTCACAAATGAACAGCCCTGTCAGAATTTCCTTAATCTCTTTGTCGAGGTATTGATGGAATTCACTGTTGGTATCCCTCCAATAATTTGCATCATTTTTTCCTTTGTTTTCGAGCATATGAAGAGATATGGTCGATGTTACTTCGTCTGATATACGATTGGCAATTTCTACAGACTTGCACAGATCGTTAATCTCATCCAATTTATCTTTGGTAATTTTGACAGTGTTAATCGACATCGAAGGCTTCTTCAAATGGTATTTTCTTGAATAGATCAAGGGCAGATCGGCTGCTACAGTTATAGATGCTTGTACCTTTTGATGAAGCAAACTTTTTCAAAGCCTTAAACACTCTGACGTTCTGATCAAATACTCGAACCTGGTGTTTTTTTTCGGGCTTAAAAAACTTTTCTTTATCCTTACGTTGAGGCCATTTGCTCTTATCCCAAAATTGCCAAAAATGAGAGTTGCCATGAACCATCTTATGATCAGCTCCTAGCAAATATACTTGCTTGCAGCCCATCAAAACTGCAAAATCTACGGCAGCTGGCACTGAGCTAACAGAACATAGACCAGGATCATCTGGGTCCAATTGTTTAACTGGACGAGTTTTTGCAGGAACGCCAGTATGTCTCGGAGAGAAATATCGAAAATTATGGCCCTTCAACTGATCATGATTCTTATACCAACTGGTCCTAATCAGCTTAGTGCAACAAGCAGTTTTGACATGAGTGTCAAAATAATCCCACCTCATGCACAAGACATCGTTTGATATCCAAAACCTCTTACTTAAATCGCCTTCTTGGTTCCAAGGCATCAACAATGCAGAGCTATTAACTGCTATAACCACATGGTCGTGAATAGGGGATATGTCTAAAAATGCCAGACTGGGTCCTGCACCTACAACAAAACACTTAGATCCGCTATTGATGTCCTTGAAATCTGACAGATCCGTCCATCCCTTAGGAGGATTACGATATCGCTCTACTTTTCTTTTCATCCATCAAATACCCCAATTTCGTTAAGGAATTCACTTGGCTCTATACGCTGAGGATAGGTTCCGCCTGAACGACGATTGACCCTCATTCTGGTCCTGGCGCGAGTTATATACAAACAGTCTTTGGCTCTGGTCAACGCAACATAGAATAACCTGCGCTCTTCCTCTGTACTTCCCTCTTGGACTGATCGGAAATGAGGGATCATGCCTTCTTCCACTCCGATGACAAAAACCACTTTGTACTCAAGCCCCTTTGCCGAATGCATGGTCATTAAATGTACGGAATCTTCTGCTGTATCGTCAGAAGTTGTAATAAGCTGTACAGTCTGCAAGTAGTCTGACATTCTCGCATCAGGTTTTTGAGATTGGTACTCAGATATCGATACCATTAGCTCGTTGATATTGTCCACTCGACATTTGTCTTTCGGATCCCGCTCTGCCTCCTTAACCATATGCTCATGGTATCCGCTCTCGTGAATTACTCCTGATGCAATATCTCCTATGCTTTTGCCATCCCTCTCCTGCTTCTGGTAATCTTCCATAAGCCTGACAAAATCACCAAGATTCTCTTTTGAACTAGCAGAGAACCCTTGCAAAGAATCCACTTGATGACAAGCTTCAATCATATTGATTTTTTGATCTTTACACAATTTTTCCAAGCGGCCTATGGCAGTAGGTCCAATGCCCCGTTTGGGATAGCTGATTGCACGCTCAAAAGCAATTGTATCATTTGGATTAGCAAGGAACGACAAATAGGAGAAGATCGTTTTGATTTCCTTCCTATCATAGAAAGAAAAACCACCAAAAATCTTGTATGGTATCTCAAACTGCCTCAGAATAGTTTCTGGAATTCTGCTCAGGCTATTGGCACGATACAAAATTGCGAAGTCATTCCATTTGCAATTGTATCTATCTTTCAAATCAAGAATTTGTCCGGCGATGAACTCTGATTCCTTTGTTGGGGTTTCAAAAGACAATGTCATTACATCTTCGCCAGCCCCACGGTCAGAAATAAGTCTAACACATTCAGAACTCTTATTGTGATGAATTAGCCGCTGAGCTACTGATAGGATCTGATTAGTTGATCTATAATTGCGCGGCAATGTTATCCTACGAACGGTGCCAAAATCACCTTCGAGTAAATCTAGATTTTCTGGCTTTGCACCTCGCCAACTGAAGATGCTTTGATCTTTGTCTGCTACAACAAATACATTGCCATGCCTTCCAATAGCCTTGACAATTTCGTACTGGATCCTATTGGTATCTTGTCCCTCATCCTCCAATACATACTGAAACTTATTGCTCAGTTTATCTGCTACCTCTTGATGTTTCCGCAATAAGAGATAAGTCTTTTGCAGCAGACCGCTGAAATCTACTGCATTAAACTCATCCAAAGTCTTCATATACTCTCTAATTACACCAATCTGTATCGGGCTCAGCGATGTGATGTGATCTTCAAAATCAGTAATGTCTTCTCGGAAATCATTGACCGCTTTCATCATATCAAATATTGCATTCCTTGGCGCATCATATTCGTTCATCCTCGCAATCTTGTTGATCAGCTCTCTTTGATCCTGCTCATCATAGATGCTAAACGTAGGCAACAATTTGATTGATGATCCGAATTTTCTCAGAATGGCCACGCAGAGGCTATGAAATGTACTTACCCACAACTTGTTGGATTCCTGGCCAAGATGTTTGGCGATGCGCGACTTCATCTCATTGGCTGCCTTATTCGTGAAAGTAAGACAGAGAATTCGAGCAGGGCTCACACCAGACTTGACAAGAGATACCACTCTGGCAGTAAGAGTTCTGGTTTTGCCACTGCCAGGAACAGCAGTTACCAGGCATGGGCCTGTTAGGTGATTTACAGCAAGTTTTTGTTCTTCATTCAATTTCATTATGATTCAATCTCAAAAATATGGCTACCAGCCAAAGCTTATTTGGCGGTCGTTTCGAATTCTACTGCCCAGGCTATCAATCTGCTTACCATGAGGATCACTGTCTTTAATCTTATCAGGTTCTTGATGGGAATCAAGCTTCTCTTTAGGCTTTTTTAGACTTGCTCCTATTTCACGCACAGTAAATGATACATTCTCAATAGGTGTGGATGAAAATGTAAAAGAAGAATCTAATGGGATCAAAGATGAGAAAGTATATGCGATTTCATTACCAGACAAACTTTTGAAACCGTCAAAATAAGTAGTAGTCCACATAGCTTCATCAGTTCCTAGTTCACACGAATCATGAACGACACAGTTTTTGAATTCTAAACTAAACTGTGCATGGAAAGACTTCTTTTTTGGAGCAGTCTTCAGATCCTCAACGGTTCTCTCAAATTTGCTGGCAGTAGTGTCAATAATCATTTTTTGTTCTCCTTTAGCATTTTGGTTTTATGCTTTATTGCTCTGGACGAAAACATACCAGGAGGAAATTGATGCAATACTTTGTCGGAATCATCAATAATTTGCACCACAGGCATATCTTCAATTTTCCACTTGTCTAAATTTTCTTGATGACCTGGATCTTCCGACTTATAGATCTCGAATTTTATTCCTTGATCTCTTAACGTACGCAGATACAGCTTGCATTTCTGGCAGTCCTCTTGTGTTATGATTCTAGTTTTCACCGAATCTTGCCCCTGACTATTTTTTTCATCACGCTCTCTTTCCATTGCTCAACCTGTCTGTCATCCGAAACTAGACCCTTGTTGACTCTGTCCATTTCCTCTGCAATGCGCTTGTTGAATAATGCTGCATACTTGATTTGTTGATCATCACTAATAGTTTCTCTATTAGGATCATCGTTGACAATCAAATAAAATGGTTTGCCTTTAAATAGGTCGGCAGTTCGGTGCATTTCTGCATGCGGAACTTCATTACCCCTATAATTAAAATCATCCCTATGAAACAGCACCACCTTTTGGCCTTCCCTCTGAAAAAAACAGTTAAGAACTAGGTATCCATTATCATCATCGTATTTTGCATCTAGGCACTTAAGAAGTCTTCGTGTATTAGCCAAGAAGTTTCCTTACATCATTGATTATATTGTCTATATCCTCTATCGACGGTCCAGATAACCGCACCTTACTGATCAATGTCAAAAAATGCTCGTCAAACAATTCTATCAGCAAATGATCGTGAAAAGTCCTGTACGAACCGCCACCAGCGTCATGCAAATCTACCACACCTTCACTAACTACCCGCTTTTCGCACTTTATAGAATGATCAAACCATTCCTGCTCTTGCTTGTCTGTGACTGTTTTGTTTTCATCTTTAACAGAGACTAGACTGCACTGTGGCCTTGCATCGAATTTATCACCATCTCTCTCCTTGAGAGCATCCCATCTACGTTGCCAGCTTTCCTCAGGAATTATACCGTACATTCTGCATGAGAATGGTCTATACTCATAAACGGTGCATTCGCCGTCATAAAAAATACAGCCCTTATTTTGACTTCCATCCAGGTGATTGCGTATAGCCCTCAATGTCAATTCACTTCGTTTTGCCTTACTCCATTTCTCTGCCTCTCGCCAAACCTTCAAGAATTCTATGTAGTACATACTTGGAGATTGAGTTTTACAACACCAAATTTCATCATCACCGTTGACTTCTTTGCATTTTTCACACCCAACAGTCTCAGGCATGGACTCGTATAATATGGTCAATGACATTATTGGACCAAGCAACTCGCTTTGGTCAATATTGTACGGGTTCATTAGACTTCCAGTTCTTCAAGAGGCTGCGATGGTTCTGATTTTTTTGGCTTTATGACTTTCTTGGATGTAGATTTATCTGTCTTTTCAAATGTAACGCTGATAGACTCTGCTCCTGCCACCCTAGAGGTTCCAGGTATATTCACGTTCTTCTTGGAATATTCTAGGAGCAACTTGTTAACAGCCGTTTTCTTGACAACCGTTTTAACTTCAGACACTTCGTCTGCCAAGCCTTCCTGTTTGAAAAAGTTAAGCATCTGATTAGCGTCATCAATTTCCCACGAATCTTTATTCTTGCGCCTAGTAACCTTGGCGATTCCTGGGAAATCAAGTGTTTTCTCATCAAATTGCTTCAAAGTATCCAAGACTAACTTTCGCAATTTTTCGGCTCGCCCTGAATAATCTGATATTGCCGCATCGATTGTTTGAACTCTATGCTTTTTCAAGTTCTTCCAGAAACCAACTCTGTTGTCAATTTCTTCTAGCGCTAACAAAATGCTCTCGACTTCATATATGCTGTTAAGCTGTATGTCGCCTAAGCCAGATTCAGCTATTTGAATTGGATTCATTTGATTCATTGGATTCACTTGATTCATTTCGTTCTCCTTCTTTGTCTCTGTCCTCAGTCCAGTCTTTAAAGCTTTTCAGCTTGAACACCATTGCTGTTACTGTTTCTACATGAGATGGCTCTCGGCAAACTCCTAAATTGCCCTCATCAAAAAAAGATTGCCAACATAGTTCAACACCTTTAGGGGCCAAGTATCCAGATGCGATGGTAATAGATTTGATGGCATTGTAAGAAGCGGACTCTCCAATTGCGCGAATAGTCGCATACCCATGATTGCTCATTGCCATAAAAATAGCACTAGCGAGACTTTTGATGTGCGTTTTCCTTGCATCTCGCTTATCTTGCTCATTTTCTCCTGAAAACCGTCCCTTTGCGACAAGGAATCCAGGATCATTATTTTTACCATGAAAAGACTTCTTAGTGCTCTCTGTAACTGTTTCTGCCATAATTTTGCTCCACTTAATAGACAGCGCATTATACACTATTCCTTAAGCAGAGATTCAAGATCCTTTGCAGAATCACGTATAGCCTTTATACGTTTACGAACATCTTTCTTGTCTATTCCTAGAACATCTGGTATGTCTTCTACCCTATATCCCGAAGTTATCATCTTCAAAATTTCCTGATCCTGACTGTCTTTAATGCACTCTTCTATTGCGTGAAATGCATACTCATAGTCCAAGTGAACCTCATGAGATTTAATCATCTCATGATCCATAAGCGGAACAGAATCTTCAGTACGACGTACTGAGGAAAGATGGTCCTTCAAAAAGCCTTCTTGATCTAGTGCATCGCTCTCCATGTAGTCAAGACTATAGACTTCTGCCTCAATTAGTTGTTCTGGATGCTTTTCTGCGAACTCAAACCAACTCATCTTCTGAGCATATCTGTTGAATTTATCAGAAAGTGTCCTAAGATATTCATTGGAAATTTCATCCACAATCCTTCTGGTGAATGGACACAAAACACCTTTCTTGTCGCTGGAATCATACCATCGCCATCTAATCCTTTTTTTCAACTGGCTGCATTCTTTGGGCTCGCCATTCAGTAATTTCCACTTTGCTATAGTCTTTTCTCCCCAAGTATAGATGTATGGCTTAACAGATGTGCATACTTCATATATGTCTCCTTTCCATACAACAAAAGACGGAAGATCGCTCAATGTTTTATAGTGATTTAAGTGTTCTTCATCTATCTTAGTTACCATTCTTCCACATACAGGACACTGCACTGAAGGACGCTTTTTATACCGATAGCTAGATGTTTTGATATTAGATTTCCAATTGAACAAAACTCTATATAGCCATCTGTTGAACATTCCCAGTGAACTCCACTTGTTCTTCTTCGCCAAGCTTTCAGCTCGTCCTCCATCAAATGTCTCTACTGCTCTCAAGACTTTGTAATTGAATTCTGCATCAAACTCATCTCTTGCAATATACTCCTCAATTTGTTGATACCAGCATTCTTTGTAGTCATCGTAATACTCTTTGATAGGCTTGTAGTCTTCATTATCACGAGTAACCTGATAGGCAAGAACTTGCTCTGTAACACATCTTCCATTTGCACAATAATGTAATTTAGCCATTTGCTTCTCTACTTCCAACAATCACCACGAAATTTGCAATTAAGGCAATTGAAGTTGCCTCGCGAATCATATCCTCGCTTTGGCAATGCTCTTTGTCCTGAAGAATTAGTGTGTTCCACAATATACTTCAATAATTTAGCCTTTTTCACATTTTCGTCAATGAAATTTTGGTCCCTTGGTACTATAAACTCTTTCACATCCTGATCGTTCTTGTTTTCATACAAGAATCTACCTTCTTTAACGCCAGACAAATACAGATATAACTGCATTTGCACTATATGCTCTTTGGTTGGAGCTTTTAGTTTTTTGAACTCAAACATGTTCATCGATTTGAAGTCAACTACGATGTTTCTCTCTGCATCAGGCTTGTCCGTCATGTCTGGATAGATACATCCCAAATCCAAAATAGCATCTACATGACCTCCTAAGAGAGTTTCCGCATTACTGAAGCCAACTTCTCTATATCTGAAATCAACACCTCCGCAATCACATGTGCCCGGCCTCAAGCAACCCAGAGCATCTCCAGCTCCATATATTTTAGGCTCATCATGAGTGTGAGAACTACATTCCCAACGTCCGCGAAGCATGCCGGTAGCTTCGATGTACTGACGCCAGCGGTCATGCATGGAGTGGCCATTACCGAATATACGCTCTAAGCGGGGGCTTATCTTCAGCGAACTGTTTGCAACAGTTATATAGCCCTTGGCTTCATAATACTCATAAGCAATCTTCCGGTGACATTTGCCCCAAGCAGAAGCATGAAAATACGTGTAATCACGATCATTATTCAGAGCCGCTATGGACAAATTCTTGTCCACTAAATCAATAATACTTAACTGCACTGCCATGTCTTCGTCTCATTTCTATCAATGGTTTCTTTATTAGTTCTTTTAAGGCATGAATGCCATTAGATCTAACAAAATTATCTGGATCAGTCTCTGTTTTGAAGAATACAGGAACTATTTTGTACCCTATTCGATCTGAATTTCGGTCAGCGTTTACCCTTTGAAAGATGCCTCCAAACACATTTTTTCCAGCACCAGATATGGCCTTAGCCTCAGTTAAATGCATCGCCTTCTTAATGCCTTTCTGGCCAGACAAATTGCTGTCTTTGTCAAACAACAGAACCACGTCATCACAGTATCTGTGAATTAACGCAAGTTGCATGTCGCTCAGATTTGTACTGCATAAGCCAACAGCGTTGGTCATGCCATGATTGTGCAGCTGAATGACATCGAATTGTCCCTCTACCACAAGAGCAAATTTCCACCTTCGCATCGAAGAAAATGCAAGTTGGATCCCGTATAGGTGAAACGATTTTTCATAAGACTCATGCCAATAAACAGGAAGCGCCGTATCTCCCTCACTAATTCTACGAGAAGTAATTGCAACCGCATTGCCACTTGCATCCCATATAGGAAGGATAATTCTACCAGCAAGCTGGTGTCTCACAGAATAAGGAATGAATCCCAATCCGAATTTACGAGCTACATTTACAGAAAGCCCACGATCACGCAAGTAATCTCTGCCTGGCTTTCCATCTCCGACCCATAAACATTTTTGAGACTTTTCGATTATCTCGTTCCGCTCAATAAGGGTAAAGCATCTTTTAAGTTTCATCATCAAGGCTAGCTGTGGATACTGGCACTTTTTTAGTAGATTTTTTCACTGCCTTAGCCTCATCAGGCTTATATTTCAATGCAACCTTCTCAATAGATTGCGGAATCCTTGTTGGGCTCTTCAAATTCTGGTTTTTGTCAAGCTTAGCGGCCCGTACGCAACAAAGCGCCAATCTTGGCTCATCACCATCACTTCGTATTTTTGCAAGAATTTCCGACTCTCCCTCTTTCTCCCACACGGTTTCATCACCATCCTTCCACTTCAACACTCCGTTTCGAATAGTGATAACTTTGAGCTTACGAGCGAGATCATAACATCTTTTAGCAAGGTCAGGAAAGTACTCGCGATAGTAGATAGGAATCTCAAGGCTTATGCCCTCTGGCACAGGTGGGGCTTTCTTGTTCTTGATAACTACAACCTTAGCATAGTGACCAATAACTTCCTCAACGCCGTCATCTCCTATGTGCGTAACTCTACCTTTTTGTCCTCTAATCTTTTCCACAGCAATGCGCTGCTGAGCTAAATGCCGCATTGCCTTACCGCCAGGCGTATGATAAGGATCTTTGATATAAGAACCTATATTGACCCTAATTTGGTTAATCAGAATCACAGATGTGCTCGTATAATCGCAGGCAATAGCCGTCTTAGGAAGTATAGAAGATAACGACCTAGATACGCCAGCAACACCTGGAGAATTAGGATCAAAATCATCAGACAAGATCCTATCAGGAGTCAAGCCAGCAACAGAGTCGATAACAACCAAACTGAAAAGATTAGATGAAACATGCTGAAAAGCCATCTCCAGCACTTCCGCAGAACTCAAAATCTTATAGTCACTCTCTTCTGTTTTTCCAGGCAAAATCAATTTAGGAATCTTCAGCTTCGACAAATCCACTCCATTAAGAACTGCGAGATCCGGGCTGAAACCAGATTCGGCATCGATCCAGCAACAATACAGGCCCATTTTTTGAGCATTTCCAACAGCTCGCATAGCTAGGCTGGTCTTGCCGCTGCCTTCTGATCCCATCAGCTCAATAATCCCACCAACGTAAAGACCATGAGCATCTTTAGTCAGAATGTCATCAAGGTCTTCATGCCCAGTAGGTATGCCTTCATATTCATACTTGGCCAAGCCAGTTTGGCTATAGTCTGCACCACACGACTTCTCAAACTGCTTGAACTTTGCGTTAAATTCTCGTTCGCTTAATTTCTTGCCCATGATAATTTCCTACTGTGACGGCTGCGTGCCAAAATCAGCGCACTCGTCACACAAATGCAGATAGCCAAATTTTACCTTAGTAGCAGTATTCTCACATCCTGCTATGCACCATTCACAACCGTTGCATTCACAAATCTGTTCTTCATCCATATTTTTACCACGAAGGCGGGTGCCCCGATTGACACCCGCCTTCCATCCACGCATCATTTAGAACCAGTCATCAGGATTGTCTGACAAATCAGCGCCGACCACAGCTGGCTCTGGCGCTGCCGATGTGGCTGCCACCGTTTGGGCAGCCGGTTCCGGTCCTGAATCAGATGTCTCGGCTGGAGGATTTCTAAGTTCCTCAACCACCTGGGAAATTTGATCAACAGGAGTGCTCTTGAACTCCTGCTTCAAAGGAAATAGATTGCCCTTTTCCTTGATCATTTTGATCTCATCTGATGTGAATGGACTGGACTTGTCAGGCATCGTAGTATAACGCCGTGACTGGAAGTCATTACCTTCCACGCTGATCGTCCAATCCACGCCTGCCTTGCCACCTGGATGGGCATTATCGTGGACTCTGGCCCAATTCGCAAAAAACTTGAAGATGGACCAACCACCCTCAAGGATCTTGATCTTGCCATCGGATCGATCAATAACATTCACTGCCCATCTGTGTGGCAATTCTGCCTCTAGTCCCAATACAGCAGCGATTGTCTTAGCAGCATTGTCTCTGTCTTCGGCATCGAAGTACAACGACTTCCTGAATTCCTTCAGGTAATACTTGTAAAACTCGACAGCCTGTCCTACCAAACGTACAGTGTAGACCTGATCTGGCTGAAACGAGAGATACTTACTGCCTTTCTTACCTCCAGAGGAACTCGCCTTTCCTCCCATACTTCCCCAATCAACTTCAGTAGCCATTTTGTTTCTCCTTATTCAATTCCAAGTACCGAAATGTCATCGTGATTATCTGCGGAACCGAAATCGGCAGCACTCACAGTGCCGCCTCGGTTTGGCGCAGAAATCACTTCACCATCTTCCACTACATCGTATTCATCAAGCGTCTTATCTTTATGTGTTTGTTGAGCCTGCTGCGTTTCCTGCTGTGTTTCCTGTGGCTGCGGATCGGGCTGGCGTTGAGCTGAATACTGCTCATCATACTTTGAGGAAAACCCTGTCGGCTCTTTAATCTGCACACAGCTCAGCTGTCTGCTCAAAGCTGTATCTGCTGCTTTCAACATATCATCAGCATGAGTCGCAACTTTGATAAATGATTTCAATTCCGCAACATAGTTCTCAACATCAAGAAGATGTTCTGAGTTTAACCCATCTCTTCTATGAGCAGGCTTAATGTCATGATCCAGATATAACTTGCCCTGAATCAACTCAAGAGTTCGATGCCACAACGGGTATTGCCCCTCTGCTTCCATCAGCAACGTTGAGACTCTAACTCTATTACGTATCGCATCATCTATCTTCTTACGAAGTAAATCTGGTGTGCAATATGTATCACCCAAAGAGTGATCAAGTTCAACTGATCTTAACTCACTCTTCATCGAGTCAATCGGCAGACACGGATGCCTTGCGAGAACTGTTTTCAAAGACTGAACCTTCCTAACATAATAGCCATGAAATGCTCTAGAACCATCATACAGCTTGAAATGAGGATACTTCTTTCTGATGTCGTGAAAAGCCTGTAGATCCTCATCCTGCAAACCAAGAGGATTTTCATCCGTATAATCGCATGCCTTGGGCTGCAACGATTCACTTGGCTTGTCTTCCAATCTAGAGGCATAAGATTGTGGCGCTTCTGCATCCTCTCTAGAAGGCCCACTGACAACTTCTCCGTTGTTGCCAGTAGATTCAGTCTCAGGAGCAGATTCAGTTTCAAGTACAGATTCTGTTTCAGGTTCAGGCTCAGGCTCCATAATTGACTTCACATCAGCACAACGATCAGAGAACGGCTGTATTGACTCATCCTTGACTGTCTTAGGATCTGCATTTCCTATCTCGTCTAGATTGGCATCTACATCAATATCAAAAAGTGCAGATAGTTCTGTGTTGTTCATTTTCAAATCCCTACTCAAGTGCATCAAGCTTATCTAGAAATTCGGCATTAACATCGCCATCTGCGTGTGGATCAGGACGGTCATCCGTATCCAAGTGGTTGTTGAAGTAAGCCTTCTTGTGCGAAAGATTAAGTTCTTCTAGAATTCTATCATGTGACTGCTTATACTGCTGCAACATAATAGTTTCCCAATTCTTAATCTTGCGATCTCTCTCTTCCAGATCTGACCACTCAACTGTTTCCTCGATACTGTCCTCTATCTTTATAGACTCATACTTAGCAGTAGTCAATGTCCTAGATATTGTTTTTCGTATTACAGACACACGTACTCGTTTTTCTAGTTCTTTTTTCTCAGGCTGTACCTTATCATTACCCATATCAAATTCCTTAAATACTCTGTCTAAGAATTATACACGTTACGAAACGAAATAGACCAAAAAAATCTGGAAATCGTAAAATTTCTATACACATAACTCATTCGAACATATCGCCTCGTGGCCGTCCTGCGCCTCGTTTTTTGTCTTTCTTTATCTTGTCGAAATCACTCATCAAATGAGCTTTCTTTTTGTAGTTAGACCACAAACCAATATCAAACATGGATTCTATAACACGTGTGTTTACACAAGAAGCGACCTTCATCACAAATGTAAACAATAGATCAGAACCATTATAAGGCTGATGTTTTACAATTTCTTGCGCTGCCTTCAGCCCGATGCCCTTAACCAGCAAAGGTCTCCTCAGCGCATTCTCTCCAACAATCGCATAATCAACCTTAGACTCATTGAGATTTGGCGGTTCAATTTTGATTGATAAGTTGTACCTGGCATCATTTTCATACTTTTCAACCTTATCGAACTTACGTCGCTCATTTTCTACAGACAACCTGGCAGCAATAAACTCAAGAGGAAAATGAGACTTAAGATAAGCTGTCTTAAAACTTTCGTACGCGTAGCAACAAGCATGAGATTTGTTAAAAGCATATCCACCGAACTTCTCCATATCGTCCCAAACTCGCTGAATGACTTCTTGTGGGACTCCTTTTTTCAGAGCGCCTTTGAAAAACCTTTCTTTAGGCTCTTCTATCAACGCTCTTTTCTTTTTAGCACAACCCTTGATAAAACTGTATCCTTCACTGGCACTCAAATCACCCATCTGCATAAACACTTTCATGACTTGTTCTTGATAGATCATCACTCCATAAGTAACTGAAGTGATGTTAGCCATAATAGGGTGCGGGTATGAAATAGGCACCGTACCTCGTTTACGGCCAGCAAGTTCTGGAATATAATCCTTCGGGCCAGGACGATACATCGCACATGCAACAACTAGATCATTATAAGACTGTATGCCTATCTGCTGCAAAGTATGCTGCATGCCTTTCTCTTCAAGCTGGAAACAGCCATCTGTTTTGCCGGAATTCAACAGGTCTAAAGCAGCCTTATCATCAAGCGGTAAACTGCCCATCGGCAGATCTATGTCGTGTCTTTCTTTGACTAATTTGGTTGCCTTTGCTATAGCAGTTTTAGTTGACAACCCCAAGACATCAATCTTGATGAGCCCCATTGACTCCACATGATCCATTGAAAATTGGGTAGAAAATACTTTCTCGGTCTTTACGGCCCCATCCTCTGAAGATGCTGCTTTCTTTGTGGTTGTATGAAGAGGGCAAATTCTCTTTAGAGGCGTATTTGATATAACTATACCTGCTGGATGCACCCCATAGCCCGCAATCCTTCCAGTCATCTTAGATGCTATCCTTTTAACCTCTGGATAGTTTTCCATATGCGCTTTGAACTCTGGAAACTGCTGACAAGCCTCTTCGACGGTATTAATGAAAGTGCCATCTGGCTTCTTCATTTTTTGCTGCTCTGGCAGTGTACGAAGTATTATGTTTTCCATCTCGAAGCTGCGGTTGCCATCTGAAGAAGTTATCATCTTGCCATTGGAATCAAATTTGATAGTATTGCTAGGATCCAGTACTTTAATTGTTCGTCTTACTGATGCCTTGACACGAAGAGTCTGATTCATTCCTATCGGACTTACACAGTCGCTACCATACTTTTCTATGCAATACTCAAGAATACGATGCTTGTAAAGGTAGTCAAAATCCATGTCTATATCTGGAAACCCCTTTCGTCCATAAGTTCTTCTCTTCTTATGAACAAATGGCTGATCAGTATGTTTCTCAGATGTTATGCCAAGCGCAAAGGCCACAAGAGAATTGATATTCTCGTCACCTTTCGCATGAGTCTTGTCAATATATATCTTCCGATACAACATATATATGTGTTCTAGAAGATTATTCTCTTCTAGATAATCCAACTCCTGGCGGAGCATCTTTACAGGAACAGGGTCTTCCAAACCTTGCTCGGCTAAGCGGTAAACTTTTTTATACAAATCAGTCATAGTCAGTTGATGTAAAACAGATCTTTGAGGATCTTCTCATGGTCTTGGTAAGACCCTGTCATATGAGGAATACGATGATGTTCCAAGAAGTTAGTAATTTTACTCTCAATCTCCTTAGCCTCTTCCTTGGACTGATAACGTACATTATTCTCGACGTAATCTTGCATTTTCAACAAAATAATATCAGTGTAGTTAGAGACATCAAACAAGGCTCGTTTGTAGATCTTTGAAAACACAAAAGCAGATTTCTCATTAAACTCTGGTCGATCCAAGTGTATGCCATAGATGTAAGTCAAGAAAGTCGGACAATCTGATATTACTATATCGGCCTTTTCCGCATTATCTTCTCTCTCTTTTTGTCCGTGCCACAAAAAAAACTGGTCGTTGAACTGAGGATTGCGATCATATTTCTGTATGAATGAAGTGGCAAACTCTGTGACATGAAAAGAATTTGCTCCAAACTCAGTGTTCAAGACATGTGACAAATGTTTAGCTGTTTCAGTTTTGCCTGAAGAAGGACCACCGCAGATGCCTATCTTCCTTCTGAACAGAGAAAATGAACACAGCGGGCATTCTCTCAATTCCTTGCCCCACAATTTCTTAGTCACATCTATCGGCACCGGATAAGCTGCCTCCTCCTTGGCCTCAATTTCTAGAATTGCCAATTTCAGAGGACTGTCAACGATATCAACAGTTATATCATATGATGAGTGAGGTAGCAGCTCGAACCTAGTCTTGTGAATTGCAAGTATAGCATCTTCTTTCAAAACGTTTGCCGCCTCTTCGCTTAGATCTATTTCTTGCTCAAAACGATAACCATCTGCTTTATTGCCCGTCTTCCTAGTCAAAATGTATTTGCGCTCGCCGCCAGCCTGGTTGTATGAATGCCTTATTCTTTTGCCTTTGCCCATGTAATAATCATCAATGCGAGTACTCTTGGCACTCGGGGCAATATTGTCTAATGCACCAATTTCTTTGCTAAACTTTCTAATGCCTTCATGAGTAAATACAAAACTTCTTTCATGTTCAATCATGGTGACGCTCCTAATGATAACGATCAAACATCTGTCCACTAGCATCATCATCGGCTTTATCTGCACTAGATGATGTCTTATTCAACTGCTTAATATTGAAATCTTCTTCTGACAAAAACATCAAATCATCGAATCCAAGAAACCGCTCCCACATGAGATCTTGCTCAATCGGGTCAACGCCCTCTGTAATACCTAAACACTGAAGAAGTACCGAGCCGTAACCAGATCCACGAATACCACAAGCAATATCCTGTTCCTTAGCCCAAGCCATGATGTCATCTACTAACAGGAAATACGTTGCAAAATCATACTTCTTAGTCTCATAAATCAACTTGATGTCCATCAGCTCTGTCTTTAGCCGCTTCACATGATTTGGAGATTTATCCAAACCCAGACGCCTCATGCCCTTTACTGCAAGATCCTTTAGATACATCCACGGGTTATCATAATCTTTTGGCAAATCGAATTTAGGCAGGCGCATTTCGCCACCATCTTCTACGAAAATTATATCTGAATAATCGCACTTCTCTGATATTTCTATAGTGTTCATCATAGAAGAAGGTATGTGGCCAAATATCTTACTCATCTCTTCGGCTGACTTAAAATAGAATTCAGGATATGGAAACTTCAGGCGGTTAGGATCACGTATGCATCGGTTGCTGCTCATGCACATCACAACCTCATGAAATTCAGCCTCATCCTTCGTAACATAATGGCAGTCATTTGTTGCCAACAGCTTAACGTCCATCTCCTTAGCCAGCTTTTGTATGTCAGGCAAAACCTTGAACTCAGCAGAAATGCCGTGATACATAATCTCCATATAGAAATCGTCACCATAGATATCTTTGAACGTCGCAACGCACTTCTTGGCCTTATCATATTGACCAATCAAAAGGTTCCAGTTGATCACGTTACTCAAACACGCCGACGTTGCAATAACCCCTTCTGAGTATTCTGCTAATAGTCCAAAATCGACTCTTGGATCGTAGTACGAACCATCGAGTGAAGCGATTTGAGACAGCTCACAAACGTTTTGAAACCCCGTGAAATTTTTGGCAATCAAATTCACATGTTTATTCCCACGCCTGCCGTCTGGTTGCCCTTCCTTGCCTTTGGCTTTATGATCCCTGGCCAGATATGCTTCCATGCCCAAAATTGGTCTGATGCCTTCTGCTCGACAAGTTTTCAGGAAGTCTATAGCACCAGCAAAAGTTCCGTGATCGGTTATGCCTACAGCACGCATGCCCATGCCTTTAGCTGCTTTAACCAAACTTGATACAGAGGAGAAGCCATCAAATTTACTATATTGAGTCCATTCCTCAACGATGCCCCGAAGGGCACCGTCAAGTATGGTTGTGAATTTGAACAAAATCCGCAGCCATACAGCACCTCCTATTTCTTAGATTCCCAATTCAGAATCACAGATGAATACTTCCTAATCAATTCACGCATCTCTTTCACACCTATGAAGGTTATCTTATTATAGGTAGCGGGTCGCTGCAATTTCAACAACTTTGCCTTTTTTTTGCTTTTGTCATCCCACCAGCCCTTCACTTCTATCAGTCCTTGATCTGACAACAAACAATCATGATCAACGAAGTCAACAATCCATGTAAGTGTGTTGCCATCATCGTCCAATTGTATGGAATATGATTCGTAGTCATACTCTGAATCATGATGTTTGAAAATACGACACACATCAGCTTCCCAACCACTTCTTACATAGTGACCAAGATCTGCTCGGTAACCACCACGACATCTGCTGTAACCTCCCTTGAGAGGTTTCCCTTTCTTCGCTTTACTAATCTTACTATTGCGTTCTTTGTAAAGATCAGGATTCTCTCTGACATAAGAAGTCAAACATTTGTTGCTACAGAACTTCCTTCTCTCAGCAAAATATCTATTCGTTTCTTTTACCTTACCACATCGTATACAGGTGTACTTAACGGGTCCTTCTTTGTACTTGTCATGAACCTCCTGTGCAAGTCCAGGTACATCTCTAAATGGCACGAAATGAATACCTTTCTTGACCCGCTTCTTCATAGACTTCGAGTGAGCGGTCACGGTTTCATCACATACCATTTCGGCTCCAGGAAATTTCTGCAAATATTCCTCTCTTGATAAATCATGTTTTCTTAAATGTCCTGACGATGTAATCTGCTTCAGCTTCTTTCCACAAATCTTGCATTTTATCATACTGCACCTCCAATAACACATTCATTGAAAGTGCAGCAAGTCCCTTTAATTACTCATCATCAAAAATTGTACTCATCAAGAGCCGAAGGGAATTGATTTCTCAACTCCCTACTAATACGATCTATCTGATCCTTTGACCATTTCGCCTTTGCACTATTGTATTTTTGTCTGAGTCTACGTTTCTTGACCATTTCCTTTTGCTTCTTCTTCTTTTCCCTTTGCTTCTTCTTTTCCTTTTTACTAAGTCGTGCAGGAAACGTTACACAGTTTGATTTTTCTGCCTTCAGATTACGACTTACTTTAGGTTTTGTTTTTCGTTTACTGTATAATCCACTCTCTTTTAATAATATGTGTGCTTTGCATAGCAAACAATCATTTTTCTTTTCATATCCGTGTACTTCTACATGATGTTCTCTGCATAACCATACCACATCTTCATAATCTTCTTCACACACATTATCGTATATAATGTGATGCAAATTCAGCTTTTGCTTTTTTTTATGTCCACAAGAGCACACAAAGCATCGTGGGCTGAGACCACTTAAAGCCTGATGCCGAGTATAATTTATCTTAAAACATTTCCAAGCATCACTGCCAAGATATTGTTCATAAGATGAATGTCCGAACCTGCATAATCTGTCGTGAAAACTTTCGTACATTTTTTGTCATAACATCAACTGCGCTCATCTGTGACCTCTTCGACCATTGTAGTTTCCGCAGGTCGCAGACGGTTGATGTTTGTTATAATAGTCAGATTTTGTACTGACAAACATATGTACAGGATAAAAATCACCAACAACACTGTGCTATTACTAGGCATTTCTTTCATAGTACAAGCTCCCTTCTAACTTCCAATGTTGTTTCAATATGCGGCACGCCGATATGAGTGATCAACTTATGCTTCAAGGCTTGTTCTGGTGTTAAAAATAAATCTGCTCGCTTGTTTTTATCAACGAGCTTCTCCCAGTACCCTTTTGGCTGTCCACTGTTCCTGTCCAAAAAAGTATATAACTTCTTGTTGAGCCTGGCCAGCTCTTTGGCATCATTTTGGAAATCTATGTTCTTTCCCCAAAACCCAGATGAAATCTCGTGTATCATTATTGTGCTATTCTTGCCCATATAACGCTCATCACCACAAGAAAGCAACCACGCTCCACAGCTCATGGCCTTTGCCTCACAAATGGTTATTACCTTCACTCCGACATGAGATACATGAGATAGGAAGTCTGCCATCCCTAAAAGAGTGTAAACCTGACCACCGTAAGAATCTATAATAACCGGCAAAAACGTCTGTCCAGTGTTCAATACCTTTTCGCAATCTTTGATAAAGTCTTTCAAAGTATAGGAATCAAATTCATTAACTACAACCCACAAATCATCTGTTGGAAACTCAAATCCCTTCATCATCTTAGCAGGATTTCGTTTTTCAAACATCTTTTTTGTCTTCCTTTTTGCTTGTATTTGTTTCCTTGGGCTTATCTGTTTCCTTGTCTTTTTGCTTCTTATACCCATCACTTCTATAGTCTGTTTGATAGAAGCCAGATCCTTTGAATATTATAGCCCCACCTTTGCTGATGAGTCGCTTAATTGGTTTATTTTTTCCACACGACTCACAAGGAGTTCGCATTTTAGTCAGAGGCTTAGCCTTGATGCTCTGCATCATCTCAAAAACGTAGCCACAACTGCATTGATATTCGTAGGTCGGCACTAGACACCCAAAAAGACTTCAACAGACATCAATCGATCCTGATATTCCAATCTAATGTGTCTCTTTTCGGATTGTTGAAAAGCGATGTCATCAAAATCAATGTCAGATAACAATTCCTGTATCACCTCAACAATTTCATCAGAAGAGTCATACGGCATTCCCTTTATTAGGTTTGACGCATGTAAGACTGATAAGACTTTGAAAATCTGTTCTGCACACGGATCAAAGTCATAGTCTTCCCATTCTCCATCTATGATCGTTACAGCATCCTTCGGATTGAATCTTCCAACGCTGGGGATTAGTGATATAATCATTATACATCATCCAGGTCGGCATGTCCCAACAAAAACCATCGTGTCATATTTGGTTTGATACGGGATATCTTATCGTCTTCAGTGTTAATCTCAAGATATGTAAGCTCATCATACCTGACAATCTTATTTAGAATGCTTCTGTTCTTTCGAATCTTACACGAAAATGTTTCAGGTTCAACATTGATAATGCGTACCAAATTCAATATTGGTCCTTCTTTTAACTTCATTGCACAGTCTAAATCTTTTTCCTTAAGCAAATTGACTATCGCAACGATGCCCTCCGTATCGTCAATTTGCTCATCAGAAACTTTACTGATTGTCGTTCTAAACCTGACGAATCTCATTTTTTAACTCGTCGTGAAAATCTCTGGTAGGAACCTTTTATTCTATTTTGCTTATCTCTGGCTCGATCAAATTTCTTACGAGCCTTCGCCATCTCTGGAGAAACTGTTTGTCTATTGACTGTAGTAGATCCGCTATGCCCATCACCTGGAGTAACCTTATGCTTAACACCGTTTTTGTCTCTCCAGTATTTTGCTGACAATACATCTTTGTATTGATTCATCTCTCTACCGGCTATTATAATGGCGCTGCCATAAGATATCAACTTTTTTAACCCGTCAGAATTACACTCAGGGCATACAACCTTATCTTCCTCAGAAATACCATGAAATATTTCTATCTCACCACATTTAGTGCATTTGTATCCGTATGTTGGCATATCAAAACTCACAATCATCGAAATCTAGCGAAGCAAACCTGCTGGCCGAAGCGTCATCACACACAGCATTAGAATGGTATGAAACTCCCCTGCCATACTTATCATATAATTCGATCATTCTATACCCCTTCTCCTTTGCCTTTTCCAAGACCTTAGGCACAATTTTCTTAGCAGATGCATCATATTCTTTCGCCAAGTCATCCTCGGACATGAGTTTTATCTCTTTCATATCCAACTGGCACTCTGTTAAAATAGCAGAGAACTCCTTGCGATTAGACGTTACATCATTGATGCAAAATGGTAGGAAATTTCCTTCAACTATTTCTTTATCACTCAATCCTTTTGACTTGTAGTAGTCAATACAATTTGTGTAAACAAACTCTTCTTCCATATGAGTGAATCTTCTTGAAGATCTATTCACTTTGCCAGAAATGGCATGAAGCATTTCGTGAACCACTACATCTTTAACATCCATAGGAGCTGAATATTTGTTGAGCAATTTCAAGAAACGACCATTATAGTTCTTGGAAGCCTTAATGGTCTTCTTGACCAGAATTAGATTCATGTGGTGAATATAGCAGCCGCCAATGTGTTCCCATCCTGCCTTCCTAAAAGCACCAGGCGTAGCCATGTAGATTGGAATGCCTGAGACATCAACATCAGGGAATTTGTCAGCCAAGTATTTTTCTATATCAGGAAATCTGTCCAACCCCATTTTTTCTGTTTTTGGATGGTCAGTGACTTGTTTGCACTTTTTTTCAGTCTCATGCTTTTGTTTCTTATGTGCTTCTCGAAAAGTCTGAAAGCGGCGCATCTTTATCTCCTACGTATCCTTGACACTGGACAACCTGCCTGCATACCTTGTTAACCACATAAAGTCTAAACTGTTTATTCAGCCCAAATAGAGATACAGTTTGTTCTCTAATAGGGTTAGTGCAGTCAGGGCAGGCGCAAGAATTACACAACGGCTCTATTACTCCATTGGGGTCTAGCACGGCTTTGTTGAATGGTATAGTGTGTACTTCGTATTCCATTATATGTAAGTTTCTGCTCCCTTTCTTCGTCCATCATCTAGCTTTTTGATCTTCTTCTCATTAGGTGTATCAGTACGAGATTTGCCACGGGACTTTGCATCCTTCTTCCATTGGCTTTGATTTTCTTCATCATCTAAAGCCAAATCACTGGGAGTTTCGCCAACTCCTTCTAGCCCATATTGCATTAGAGTATCATCATCTACGCCAGTACGGCCCTCTCGAAAGTCCTCAGGCTGAGGAGTGAATGATTCAATGGGCTCTACATTAGGATCTAAATTCTCCATAACATCAGCCACCTGACTGGTAATAGAGTCAGCTCGATGATCTGTGACTTGCGGTGCAGGCATACTGCGATGTCGTGATGTTTCTGGCTGAACCTTTCTTGCAACCTTTCTCAGTTCATCGTGTATTTCAAAAAATGCTTCAAGATCAAATACTTGCTTCTCGCCAATTAAACCTTTTTCACCTTGCCTTTGCAACTCTACATATTCTCTTCCTTCATTTTTGACATAACACACATGTAAGGCATCGCCATCTGGACTTTCGTATTCAAAATCGTACCGCTTAGCTGTTTGTTTTATAGGCATACCACTCTCCTTAGTCTTCCTCTAGTGCTTGGGTCAGTCTTCTAAACTCTTCGTCTTCATACTTTTTTAACTCTTCGCTTTCAACCAACCCAGATCTGTATATAAACATCCAAAACTGGAACCCATTAGGATCACTAATGAGGTTCTGATATAGACATGGTTTTTTCCATCCATTTATATCGCACCATTCACTTAGCGCTCTGATATCTACGTCTGGCACGCTCATTACCGGAGGATGGTTTGTCTCCATAATTTTAACCATGCCATCATGCCAAAAATGGAGCAGATAATTAAAAGCTAAACTGCCCACAGAAACTATAGCTTCGGATCGCAACATCCAATCTGGAGGGCCATCCGAATCCATTATTTCACACGTCATCTTATAGTTTCCATGACTCTCCACTAATGTAATGTCAGACAACTCAACCATCAAACCCACCTGGAAGATCAAATCCTGGCACTAATAAAGGACCAGGCTCTGAAAACTTAAGATTGATTGACACATCCAAAGCCTGTTCTTGCTGCCATTCTTCCTCACTCATTTTCAGACGAGGATCGTGCGACAAATAATAGTGCGACGTTTGAGCTATTTTCTTAATGTCTTCATTGAATTGGTCACTAATATAGCTTTTGGACTCATCATTATCGCACCTCATTACATACGATGGATGGAATGTTGCAAATGACCAAGCTTTGAATGGCCCCAAAAACTCCCAACGACCTCTGTTGACAGTAATGCCCTTATTGCCGGTAACGAACTCTAGAGATTTGGAACCCAATGTAACAATAATTTTAGGCTTCAACATTTTGATTTCTCTAAACAGCCAACGCTTTGAGCAATGGTCTACCACCGATGCGGCATGAACTTTGCGCTCCGATCTAGAAGTTGTTAAAAAATACGGACCATACTTCTGACTGGGAAATTTGTTGTCTTTCGGTCTACAAGCAAGCAAATTTGAAATTATAGTCGTTTTTCTGTTGAGAACTTTTGAATGCTTCCTCATCTCTTTCCGCAGACGTTGGCCTGCACGACCTATAAAAGGACGTACCTCCTGCACTTCATCTCTACCAAGCGCTTCTCCGATAAACATGAAAGCAGGGCCTTTAGCATTTCCCTCGCTCTGCCCTACTTGCTTATAGTTCTTGTATACAGAGCAGGCTCTACAGGCGTCTTTCTCAAGAGCAAACTTCCGATATTCATCAGACATTACTGAAAAGTTGCGGCTAAGTATTTCTGTGATTTCCATTTTAGCACCTTTATTATACATCAGCCCTAATCCTAGTCCTCAAAAACATATTGACCTTCTAATCGTTTGATGGCTTTTTGCTTATTTTTTCTATGAGACTTTTGTGTGTCTGGAGACGGAATAAATTTGTAATCGTAGTCTTGTATGGCGCTCTTTATTGCCAATTTAGCCGACTTGCAGTATTTCTCGCAATTATCGATACCGATATACCTCCGTCCCAATCTAACTGCCATCTCAGTTGTCGTACCAGAGCCATTGAAAGGGTCCAATACCACATTGCCAACATAAGAGAATAACTTGAGGCATCGCTTCACTAGCTCTCTGGGATAAGGTACAGGATGATGCCTTTTAGCCCCTTCTGGAGACATTTTCCATTCGCTCAATGTCCACGCATGAAACTCCTTCTTGGTAAGATCACATTGCATATGATCGCCTTCGAGAAGCAGAGAATCCTTAGAAGCAATGATGATATATTCAGAATTGCGCCTGATATGAGGGTTTGAACACAGACAGTAAGATCCCCAAGCCGTATCTTTGCCTGGGGCATTCTGCTTGGTCCATGTAATTTCAGCTCGATAGATATATCCTAAATCTCTAAGCTGATTAGTAAAATCAACGTGCAACGGGTGAACTCGTTCTTCTATGCTGTCTGGATCTCTTTCCATATTCATTGTTGCATCAATGTTTATACAGATTCTGCCACCTTTCACTAGAACTCGTTTGCATTCTGCCCATACCTGTTTGGTCCATGCAAGATAGTCCTTGTGCGGCATAGTGTCATTATGGTTGGGATATTCAATGCCCACATTGAATGGAGGAGACGTAACGATGATATGGACTGTCTCATCGGGTATGCGAGCCAATCCAGAGATTACATCATCACATATGATAGTGTCTATAATGTCTACTCTCCTTGGCTGTCAACATACGACGCCACAGCATTGCACCACGGAAGCGCCTCATTTTTGAGCAATTCTACACACTGTTCTGTAGCTTCATCTAATGTCGTAAACTCGTGAGTCCTATAGTTCTCAAAGTGGAGTTTGAGATAGATCTTTGGCACAGCGATGTAGACTGAAAACCGACCAGTGTACTTATGATTGATCGTTGCCAAGACTATGTCGTTGACTCGCAATTCCCACTTCTCTGATCTATGTTTCTCTTGAAATTTGATTTGAACCCAATTTTCATCCATTATTATTACTCCCACTCATTTTGGATAACCATTCTCTTATTGCCAGCGAAACCATTTCGCTTAATAATCAGCACCTCAATTGCCTTGGATTTGCGACTAGTTGTTTCAGTTTCATCTTCGACTGTATCTGGCTTCTTCTTACGACCAGCAAGATGCTTCGCAACTTCTCGTCTGACTATCTTACATCCGGCATCTTTGTACTTATCAAACAACGGCGGGTCTTCATCGCTCGACGCTCCACCATAATAACTCACACAGTAGGAAGATTTAACCTTTTCTAACACATCAAACATTTTTGCATGGTTAAACCCATGTTTTTTGTTCACAGCATAATAGTCATCTTCGACACCTCTATAAGGCGGATCAAGATACAGTGTGGTTGACTTATCATCCCACCGAGATATCAAGTCTTTATAGTCTGAATTCTCTAGGAAAACTCCCTTCCATTTCCTCTGAGTCTCTAGTATTAGTTTCGGCAATTTAGCCCACGTATCGTAATTAACTTCTCCACCCCTAGTATAGCTCCAATTTTCCATCTTGGCTCCAAAACTCTGGCGATTGATAACCAAGAAATATAGTGCCTTCCTTAAGTCGCTTAGATCATTGTCTCCATTAAGAGCCTCAAATGCTTCATCGAATACTTTACGACTATAAGGAGTGACATCTGCCATCAAGGCCAAGCCTTCGGCATTGTCCATTAATACCTTGAAGAAGTTGTAGATACTTCCATCTAAGTCATTGAATACATATCGGCTCTGTGGATTTCTCCATTTCAGCACTTCATCCAATACTGCGCCAGATCCACCAAATACGTCAACAAATATGTGACATGTTGACATTTTCGAAACGATCCAGCTGGCCAGCTTGCTTTTGCCACCAACACGTTTAATGACCACTCACATATCTCCGGTCGGCCTTGTGGATTCTCACGTACCTTATAGGAAGAGGAAGGGCGACATGCTCAAACCCCTCTCCATAAATCATTTCATAATGATCTGCCCTATCGTATGCGACCTCAAAAAAGTCCTCTTCACTATTTCTGTCTGTCCACTTCCTGATGATCCGACACCCATGTTCAGGAATGTGATCTATGCTACCAGCATTCAAAGCCAATTGCATGTAAGGATGAGCGATAACAACCATCTCTGTCAAAGATTTATTCATTAGCACAAACAGAAGACGCTCTCCCTTGTGAGATATTAAGTATTTTTCTTTGCGAGCAGGAACATGAATGCCTCTCTTGATAAACCCCCATCCACGATCATTTTTAACTTCTGCATCGAGATAGATGTTACAGTCAGATCGTATTGCTTGAAGATCTGCAACTTGTGTATTCACATTGCCTGTACTCTTCTTGTCATTTTCTATGACATTATAGCCCTGCTTTTCGAAGAAATCAGCGGCAAACATTTTGCCTACATCATCGAATTCTTCATGCGCTTCTTTATTAAAATTGCTATATAGTTTGTCTCCTCGTTCGTACGTGCCAGTTTCCATAATCACCTCTCAAATATATCAAAAGTGCCAGTCTTCTCCCTCAGTCTCTTCTGAGCTACGCTAAAACAATCTTCATCGTTTTCATAGCCATAGAATTTACGTTTCATTTTATTGCACGCCACCCCAGTAGTGCCACTGCCCATAAATGGATCCAGCACAAAAACATCTGTCCCAGTTTTCGATGGTTTCGGAGTAACCAATCGGATAAGTCTCTCTAACAACCGCACTGGCTTTACCGATGGATGGTCATTGTATTCCTTCTTCTCTGTTTTGGACGGCTTCGGAATCATGAATATATGGTCGTAGTCTGCAAACACTGGATCCAGCCATAGCAAATTTGCAGGCCAGCGGCCATCTGGATGGACATTAACCTGTTTCTTGCCGCCTTCATTAGCAGAAAAATACTTGCTATCACCGCAGTCCCGATCCGCAAAATTCTGAAAACTCTCCAGCGACTTCTTGTCCTCTTCAGAAGCATAAGGAATGCGGCATTCGTCTATATTGAGAGCGCCAACATGATATTTCTGTATATTGTCTATATAGCGACCTTCGATAGGCTTCTGAGCGAGCACGATTGGCTCCCAACCAGTCTTCAAGACTGTACCCCATCCCTTCCAGGCGCTGCCTGCTTTGCTCACGTTCAACGAATGAGGGTAATTGGTAGCATAACCCCAACAAAGGCAATCTTTGATCGTGAAGCCAGCATCCTCCAACTGACATCCCAACCTATGATATAGCCTTGTGTGTCCAAAAGCGATACAAAATCCTCCTGGCCTTAAAACTTCAAAGCTTCTGTCCCAAATCTCTTGAGGCGGCAATACCTTATCCCATGAATGTCCCATCAGGTGCAGACCATATGGAGGGTCTGTAATGACTGCGTGGACAGTACAACTGTCTATGTCTTCACGTAGTAATTTACTGTCTTTGAGGAAGATCATTGTATTCTGTCTAGACCAATATGACCTGGAACATCTATCCTTTTGTCCGTCACAACCAGTTTGTCAAATATATCGCCATGACGCGGACGGCGTGCTTTTGGACGTGTGTTTCTGGTATGAACCATTTTTGCTATATCATAGTTAGAAATGAACAATTCCTTTTTGATCAAACCCCGTTCACCTCTTTCATCAGACGAGCTGTATACAATTGGATCTGTCCTATATATGAAATAGTGTTTATCACTATAGAGATCCAATACTTTTGGGTGATCATCATAGGTTATTAGCAGTTTGTTATTATTGCGTGATATTTTGTCACAGCAATCTTTCATTTTCTGATGCTTCTCATCATCAAATATGAATTCATAATAATTGGTACTAGTCGCGACTACATATGGAGGGTCCATGAAAAAGAATGAATCGCAATCAGGGCGATTATACTTTTCTATGAGTTCGTCATATTCCATGTGTTCAATTTGGGCATCTTTAGCCTTGAATCGATCCGAGAATTTATCAAACTCAGTGCTCATATTGTATCTGTTGGAAGATATAGGAGATGCCTCATAACCACCTTTGGGTATGCAGCTAAAACCCTTCTTTACACAATAGTAAAATCTAAACGCCCTCTGAGCATTGTTTAACTTTTTGATCTTGTCCTCATCCCAATGCTTCCAGTCTTCAAACGCCTCACGTGCTGCTGGCATCGTTCGGACATACCTGATAAATTCTTGCCGCACATCTTCATCAAAGCACGTTCCAGAAATGACTTTCATCAAGTTTACTAATTCGCCATGAATGTCATTGATTATTTCATCCTTTGACATTGAAGGCGGCTTTCCAAAGAATACTGTTGCAGAGCCAGCAAAAGTTTCTACATAGCATTTGTGAGGCGGCATGCAGTTAATGATCGTTGTACGCAATCTTGTCTTACCACCCAGCCATCCAATGAAGCTGTCACAAACTGGCTTAATTACGTCATGCACTTGCATACTGCTTCCTCTTCATTTCTAGTTTCATAGCATCGACTTTTTGCCGTCTTTTTTCTAAGACCACAGACAGATAAAGCAGAGATTCTTCTAGTTTATCAAACTCGCAGTCTGTGATATGCGAATCTATTTTCTTCCAAAACTCATCTACCAACTTGCATTCTATAGGGTCATTATTTACGCTCTCTAAGTAGCATCTACACTGGTTGCCCAATGCCATGGCTGATTGAGCAAATTCGTTCTCCTGATTAGGAAACATTTCTTTGCCCAATTTCTTCAGTTCATATTTGACATCCTCTTCCGCAGATATTTCCATCCCATCGCTGAGCTTTTTTACTGTTTCTTTGAAGCTAAATCCTTCCATCAAGGAAACTAGTTGAATGATGCTATGACCAGAACCACATCCGAAACAATGAAAGTTTTCGTATTCGGAATTAGTCCAGACAATGAAACTTGGCTTTGTTTCGCTATGGCCTGGCAACGGGCATAAGTATGATATCTTGCCACCCGTAAGGTACTTAATCGGCTCATGACCCTTCTTTTCCAAGTAGGTCACTATAGATTTCTTCACAAGTATATTGTCTATCAACGAACGTGTTATAGGCATCTTTGAATTTCCAATTAATTCCGTAACGTCCTGACTGGGACTCAAATATGGCGAATGATCCTTTTCTAAGCCAAAACGATGTCAATCGTGTATGATCTTTTCTGAGGATTACATTCATAACTATCTGGCAAACAAATGGATGAGACACAACCAAAATACGCATATTTGTTTTGCACATAGCATCAATGAATTTCATAACTCTATCTCTGCACTGCGCCAGTGATTCGCCTTTCTCAGCACATATTCTTGTATGAGAAAACAAATCTGAATCCAGAGCGAATCTGCTCCCTGTTAGAACTCCAAAATTTCTTTCAGTCAAAGCCTCTGTTCGCTTGACTACAACTGTGCTGCGATTTCTCGTCTTTATCTTGAGTCGAATGTTGTGTACTAATTTACCAACTCTTTTGGCAGTACTCGCAGCTATTTTGTCGATCTCCTTGACCTTTGTAGACAGATAGTTTGCTATTTCTATAGATTGGGATTCGCCTTTTGCGCTCGCAGCAGCATCGTTGGACGGTATCAATCCATCATCATCCATATCGCTCTGCACATCATTTATGATGATTAACTTTCCCATTACAAGTCCAATCCTGCTATTTCGGCAACATCAAGATCGTCATCATCCAAGTCGTTTAGGTTGACATTAAATGCTACAGGCTTCATAGACTCAACAGCATCTGTTATTACATCAGATGGAGTGTTAAGTTCTTCTTCAAGATCTGATTGCGAAGTCAAACGATGCGTACCACTTGTACTAGAGATTAGACAATGAGCAGCATCCACACGCAATTCGTTCGTAAAGCCAGATCTGCCATGTCTGGCTTTTATTGTATTGATTTTCAACTTGTCCTCTTCATTAGGGACTCTCATTAAAGCAAAAATAGTATCGGCATCGGCGGCATATTCATGTGAGCCACGAATAGAAGTTGAATCAACGGCATCATCCTTGCCCTCTCTCAGCGCTTTAATTGCAGCCCTGCCCATCTGTGCGGCAGATATAGTATGAAAACCATACCTCTTACCAAGGAATCTCAATGACTTCAATATTTCACCAATTTCCAGATCATTCCGCGATCCAAAAGTTCTATCAGGTTTCAAGTTCGCAACATAATCGATGATCACTACCTTAGGCTTGAATGTGAAAGCTCGTTTCTCTATTTCATGCTTAAGGCTTGAAACACTAGTTCTTTCTTGAGCATCTAAGATACAAAATTTGTACTTGTGTGAATCCCATATCTTGGCTTCTTTGATCTTGGTCATTTCTTCCGAGCTAAGCAATTGCGGCTTAGCCAATTTGTCGAATGATATGTTTAGTCTATTGGCTGTAATCCTATTAATGAGATCAAAACGGCCCATCTCCAGAGGAATAAACAAAACACTATGACCTCTGTCAAAGATATTAAGAGCGATATTCAACATCATGTTGGTTTTGTGCCCACCTACGTCGGCAACAAACAATGTCATATGCTGGCTTTTGAAACCCACATTTATTGTGTCATCAATTTCTGGTATCCCACATGTTATTATCTTTTCTGGGTTTTCGCGTATATCCTCAATGTACTTGATGTAATCATCCTTGAGTTCGTCCAAGGAAGCAAAGACTGTTTGGCCAGTCTGGGTCAGACTAACTGCAATCTTGAGGCTATCAACAAGCTCCAACGCAGCCTCAAAATACCCCTTAGTTTTGATATTCTTGCCAAAATCATCTAAACATAAGTGTGCCTGCCTGGCTATGTAGGACTCAACAAGTTGCTTCTTGAGATGTCCCAAATCATCAATTGGAACATTATAGCTTATGAAGCATTTTTCCCAAACACTCAGATCTAATTGTAAGTCGCCCTTAATGCCAAGATCTAACAGCATCTGCTTGTACGTTTCTCTGGTGAGCTTGCGCTTGCGATTGCTGTTAATGTACTCTTGATAAATCGCATTAACCAATGGCTGATGTGGTTCATCAAAAAATTCCGCACTGAATCCATTCTCAAGCATCTCATCTATTGCACTATAATGCTTAAGCATTAAGCTGATGATTTTTTGCTCTACAGCAATGTGGTGCTCTAATGGCTTCCTTCTGTCAACCAACTCTTGTCGCCTCCTTTACTAGCTCTATTATCACATTATGAGGATTATTTAACACTCCTAAAAATTCATGACCCCAATTTTTGATCACATGACCCGCTCTAGCAGGATTCGAAGCTGCTTCCCAAAAAACATCAGAGCATACAATAATGTGCGGATACTGACGAATCTTTCTCTCGTAGAATAAGACATTCATTGCAACCATATCTGGTGGATTGTTATGACCACCATGAGGAACATCTACATCATCTACTACCAAGAAATGCTGTTGTGCAATATCGTCCAAAGACGCATGATCTATCGGCTTTTCGTTATCCCATCTAGCGTCACTAAGAATATTGCTTGCCTTCATCCATTTGTATTGTAGTTTCAGATTTAAGAAAGAGGTTGCATAAATAACTTCTTTCAGGATAAGACAGGCCAACAGACTTCTGCCAGTATTTCTGCCACCAACAATTATGACATTTTTGCCACTAGACAGGTGTTTGTGAATTATTAGATTTTTGCGTCGATCTTTTACTGCCTCTGGGTTCGATGACCCGAAACAATATTCTATTGCCTTGTTCTTTGCTTCTAATGCAGATGATGGAATAAGACGCCCAGATGTTTTGGCATTCTTATCTGTAATCAAGCCAGTGAAATCTGGCCAATCTTTATATTTGACACTATCAGGGTATACTTGCACCTGTTCTAGATGCCAACGCAGAGTGGCAAGTTCTTGACAGCCACATGACATCCAAATGCCCTCAGCTATAATACGGCGCTGGCCTTTGCATATGGTGCATTTTGCTGCGTAATAAGAATGTATGTCTTGGTAAGTTAGATTCACGCCTATGCATCTATGTCTGTATCAGACATATCAAGAGATCTGCCTATCTTCTTGCCTTTCCTTCTTTTCTTCTTACGGCTTGAATTTCCTAACACTGCTCGTCCACCTGATCCACTGTCACCAAGAGCCCATTCCCTCATCTGTTTAATGTCTTCATGTCTGGAATTATACAGTGGTTGAAACTTGCCAAGCTCCGCAACAATATCATCCGTAGCCAAATCCCTCTTACCTTCCGAATACGCCACAAATAGGGCATTGTTGATTCCCTTTTCTATCTCAACAGGCGTGTAGTTGACACTGTTATCTACAATTGCATCGATATCAAATTTCTTAGGATCACGATCTTTGCGAACCAACAACTTCTCAGTAACATCATATCGTTGATCATCATCTGGAATATCCAAAAAGAATATCTCATCAAAACGACCGGCTCTCATAAACTCAGGAGGGATGCTCTGTGTATTGTTAGCTGTACAGACCACAAAAACAGGCGCTTCTTTGTCCTGCATCCAAGTCAACAGTGTTCCAAATACTCTATTGGTAACACCTCCATCAGTTTGATTGCTACTTGCAACTCCGCCGATTCCTTTTTCCACTTCGTCAATCCACAGTATTGCTGGAGAAATAGCCTCTGCCACCTCAATGCAGTTTCGTATGTTGGCTTCCGATTCTCCAACGTGAGCACCAAATATTGCTCCCATATCC
>SDBT01000276.1_pt1 | contig 78016 bp, 73 predicted proteins | sample 2277101 | NCBI WGS metagenome assembly SDBT01 (sample SAMN10404973, study PRJNA504765) | marine sediment metagenome | isolation source: marine sediment core GS10_PC15, 103 cmbsf | place: Arctic Ocean: Southern Knipovich Ridge | collected 2010
CTTCGGCAAAGCTGGCAAGGAAGGCGAAGCAGATGATGCATTGGCATCATTGATGCAGCCTGACGTAAGCCAGCTGATGCCGCAGCCAGCCCAAACGCTACAAAGAATAGGAATATGCTCTAGCCAAAGATGACCGGATGCATCTGCGATGGTCTTGCTTGCTTGCAATTTTTTTCGATAGCGCGCTACCCCTGACTTTTGTGCACAATAGTAGCCATTGATGCTATGATGCTTCACTGGAAAGGCTTGGATCTATGTCGCAATTTCCTGAAAAAAGACTCAGGCGCCTGCGGACAAGTGCTACAGTTCGCGAGATGCTTGCCCAGGTTCATCTGAACCGATCTGACCTGATAGCTCCGCTTTTCGTGCGGGAAGGGACGGGGATAACCAACGAGATACCTTCCATGCCCGGCCAATTTCAGTTCTCTGTTGATACAGCAATGGAAACCGTCCGGCGATGGTCGGACCTGGGTATCCCAGCGGTGCTGCTTTTCGGCATTCCCGCCGAAAAAGACGAGATCGGTTCGCAGGCGTGGTTCGACAAGGCCCCAGTCCAGCAGCTTACCCGTCAGATAAAAAAAGATCTGCCCCATACGGTCGTGATCACCGACGTCTGCCTTTGCGAGTACACCGACCATGGCCATTGCGGCAAGGTTTGCAAACAAGCTGACGGAACGGCTATCGTCGACAACGACGCTACACTGGAACTTTTATCCCGGACTGCCATATCACACGCACAATCCGGGGCAGATATTGTAGCGCCATCGGCAATGATGGACGGCCAGGTCTTTGCGATTCGGGCAGGGCTTGACGAAGCGGGCCTGACCAACACCGCGATAATGTCCTATGCGGTCAAATTTGCATCCAGCCTCTACGGCCCCTTCCGCAACGCAGCCGAATCCACGCCACAGTTCGGCGACCGGCAAAGCTATCAGATGGACTACCGCACGATTGGCCAGGTTGTCGCCGAAGCCCAGGCCGACGTCGACGAAGGCGCTGATATGCTCATGGTCAAACCGGCAGGAGCATATCTCGATGTGATTGCAGGCCTGAGGGAAATATTTGACCACCCCATCGCCGCCTATCAGGTAAGTGGAGAATACGCCATGATCTGCGCTGGGGGGAAGCAAGGTTGTCTCGACGCCCAGGCAGTAATGATCGAACTGACGACGGCAATTAAACGGGCTGGGGCTGATCTGATTATCACATATTTTGCCGAGAAATTAGCCAAACTGATATAATTGAATCAGGTTCGTTTGCTAATGAAGGTTTTCTCAAAACTGGCTTCTAATCAGGGAGGCTTATCTTGAAGCGACTTCAGATTTATCTATGCTTGGTTCTCCTGTCGGCTGGGGGGGCTGTCTGCGGGGCAACTGCAGAAATCCACTGGGCTCCCGACGCATCGACAGCCATCACCGAAACCGTCGGTCGTGCAAAATTCTCTTCAACGCTGGCACACGCATTGGCCGAGTTGTCACTGATGGGGAAGGTAAGAATCGCCGTAGACTGGGAACACCTTCGTCCTCTCGGTGTTACGCCCGAAACGCCTGTTTCCGTCCAGGCCAAAAATGCAACCGTCGAACAGTTGCTGGACGCTACGCTGGCAAAGGTAGCCCCAAAAGACATCCCGCTTGCGTGGTATATACGGTCTAATATCGTACACGTAACCACACAGGCCGGCGTGCTTGGCCAAAAGCTGCGGAAAACCGGTCTGGTGGTTCGAACAACCCCGCCGGTGCGACAGCCATCTCCGGCAAGGATTGCAGCCAGGCCGATTCCGATCAACTTTGATGATACGCCACTTTCGGAGGTAATCGATTACTACCGCCAGACGACAGGCCTGTCGTTCAGCATAAGCTGGAAGTCACTTGAGCAGGTGGGGGTAACTAAGGATACACCGGTTACGATTAAGGTGGGCAAAATATCGCTGGCCAGGTCATTGGACCTGACTTTAGACGAAGTAAGCGGCTCGCGAGGCCAATTCGAACGTATCTACTGGCTGGTAGATGAAGGGATCATTCGCATTGCCACCGGCGCCGCCTTCAACATCCGCGTTTCGACGCGTGTATTTGACGTTTCGGATCTGATGATGAACGTACCGAACATGCCCGGCAAGCCCATGAGCCTTACATTCCAGGCCCCTAGCTCCACTGGCTCGGGGAGCCGATCCCTAAGCGTCGGCCCTGGCGGGCCTCCGCGACATCAGGGCCGGCTGGGAAAACCGCCAACAAATGCACAAGTTGCCCAACAGTTAATCGAATCTATAAAAAACTCGATAGGCCCTGAAATGTGGGCCCCCGAAGGCAAGGGTTCGATCTCGATACTGCGAGGCAGGCTGATAATCTCTCAGACTCAGCTAGGCTTTAAGTTACTTGGCGAAGCTTTATGACTAAGTGACTAAGTGGCCAAGTGACCGCTCGACCGTCGCAATGTTACATCGAAGGGACCAGGCCTCTGTACTTTTTCTGAGTCTTTGCCCGGTACTCAGTCATCCCATCAGGAACCGGGAACGCCTTGTTAAAGTCAATCCCCTCAGCCCTTGCCTGGGACTGGAGAGAAGGTGCCACCAGGTCATAGACAACCAACTGCAGCCCAGGCCAGACCAATCCCAGAGAAGCATATAATCGGGCTCGGTCAAGCAGGGAAATGTTGTAACCGATAACCCAAGGCCTGACGAGCAACTGGGCGAGTATCCCCCCGGCGATCTCTTCTAGAGGTTTCAGGCTCAGCCGATCCGGAACCTCTCTCTGATAGAACTTGTAAACACCATTGGCGTAATTGAAGCTGCGACGGAAACCGGCTGTATCGCCCTGGCTGAGGTGTACAAGTGCCATTTCAAGCGACACTGTAATCTGCATCATTGCATAGTGTGACGCCACCCTCCGCTCATCGCCCTCATACTTAACCAACGCTATAACAAAAGCCTCAGCCGTCGTCTCGTCAAACTCATAACCTTTGAACCCATAGTCATCCTTTAAGATGCGATAGTAGCGGTTTGCCTGGCCAAGCCTTCGCATCGCAACCAGTATTTGAACCGCATCCTGCAGGAAGTTGGAGTGCCCCGCCGTCAATGGGTTATTCCTGAACTCGCTTAGGCCGGAATCAACCAATGGTTGAATGAAGTGCATGTACTGGAGATGAGTTGGCTCAATATACCGCCAATCGGAGGCCATGTTGATCGTGGGCGCATTGGGGTTACGCGGATTATCGACATATGACATCCGGCCGTAGGATGTCAGGGACTTGACCGAACCGAGCACAATCCGCTCGATGTTGCGAGTCCTGACCGAAGGATCGCCGATTAGGCCCGCCCTTTCAATTCCGCGTCTGGCCCAGTAAATCGCATGAGGCCAGGGCAGTCGCCAGTCAAGCGGCCCATTAAGATCGACCATTATTTCCAGCATATAGGCCGGGTCCATGTAATAGACGTTCCAGAGAATCTGTGCCCGCAGGAAAGCGAGTATCTTTGTCCTGGCTTCGGCGTGGGCTGGATCGTTAATAACGCTTGAGACAGTCCTTTGAGTCTCCGTGGTCGGCTTGAACGGAATAGGCCTGACAATAGCAACGGCTTCATCGTTACTGAAAGCGTTGTAGATACCTAGCAGGCGCTCGTCGATGCCAAGACCAATTCTCGCCAGTTCTTTCTGATATGCCGACACGAGCGGATCTTCAGCAAGCTTTTCAAGTTGGTCAGCCTGTATCCGCTGGCTTGCCTGGTGATCAAGTCTCTTATCCAAAGGAGCTTCCCCAATCGGCCTGAATGCGTCAATGGCCTCGGCGGTACTTACCGAGACCCCACCGGCGGGAGCACCGAGCAATTGCTGCATCTGGGCAGCCCATCGTCTCTTGTACTCCATGTGCTTTTCGTCTGTATTGCCCCCAATCTTCGAAAAGAATATCCACGCCATTTCATGATGGAGCATTACCGATTTCGGATTGGTCGGAATCCCCCGCTCTCGCAATAACTTCATCCCGTTTGTAACCCAGACCCATCGTTCATCAGCGGAATGAGTAGCTACGGAGATATTCCAGGCCATGTTCCAGGCATGGAACCGCCAAACACTTTCGAACTTGGGCTGGAGCGTACAAATCAAGTCCGCCAGTTGCTTGGCATCGTAGTAACGGCCTTGATTTTTTAGGCTCTGGGCGCGAATCCAAAGATAGCTGACCAGCGGAGCACGGAGCCCACCGGGAATGACTCGCAGCAGTTCTATCTCGGGCGAAACTTGTCCCATCTCAGGCGACAGGGCCAGTTCATAGTCTTTAGAAGCCTGAACCAGCCGATCCTGGAGCGTACCGGCCAGGGCCAACAGGCCGATACCAACTGCCAGCCAGACCAAGAACGTTAATCGCCAACGATGAAACATCTCCGCTCCTAGACCTGTACCTTTGCAAGCTCACGTTTGTGGAAAATAAGGCAGGCGATGCCCAACAATAAAGAGGTTCTGACAAATAACATCACACCGGCGGCTGGCAGCAGAGCCGGCGGGCCGAAACTCTCGGCCAAAAGACTCCGATCAATAGGCCAACCCCACGGAATGTAAAGACCGTCGACAAGCCATCGGCCAGGCGACATCGAAGCCATGTTCGGCAGGAAAAGTTGCATCCCTTTGAGAATGTAATGACCGATAAGGGTGGTAAACTCGGTACCGGTAGTAAGTGCATCCAGGCGAAGTGAATACGTTAATAACTCACCGGCCATTGCGAAAGGCAGCACGCCAAAACATATAAGACACGCTACCGGGAAGGATGTAAAACTCCCAGCTACGATAGCCACCGCTGCAATGAAAATAAGCTGCAGCCCAACCATCAAAACGCCTCTGATGTAATTGCCCTCAAATCCGCCGGCCCGATACAGAAGCGTAATTTCCTCATATGGAATTCTCACACTTGTACCGAAATTACTCGCCATGTTCGGCAGGTTCTGATAGACGACATCTACAGTGCCATCGGCACTTACAACACCGGCAGGGACCGTAATCGAAGTAGCCATGGACGGTGGGTCGTCTCGGCTGGTCTCGACGTACCTGATATTCGGATCTGATGGGTTTACAAAGAGCCAACGGCTCTTGAGTACGTTACCGGGCACGTTAGTCTTTGAGGGCGAAATCGTATAATGCAACTGAATGGCCGGTTTGATTAGAATCCTTACCTGCTCGCCAGGTTGGAAACCGCTCTTATCGGCACGGTCTATTTGTTCCGAATCGAACCGGACATCCATGAAGTTTCTGCCCAGGGTAATTACCTGGGCCTTTACTCCATTGATATCAACTGGACCACTACTTACAAGCTGGCCTACAAGCTTAGGATCTACCAGAATCCTGGCAGCAGGAGAGACAAATTGTCCTATTTTTCCGCTGGCGAGAATCTGTCGGCCTTTGACATTTACGCCGTTAAATCGCCATTTTTTGACCTGCCCCACACCGACGGTCTGAAATTTCTCGGTCTCCTGTTTACGAATCTCTTTACGAAATTCATTCAGGGCTGCGTCGCGGTCGCCACTGGTCGAGGCCATGTATTCTTCAATCGCCGCTTCAAGCCGACCCTGCTGGGCGATCTCGGCCAGGCGTTTTTCGATGTTCTTTTCAATTGGAGGCGGCTCGGAGAAGACGCGATGTCGTGCGGAAAAAACTTCCGTCTCAATTGCCTGGACATCTTGAGCATTAATTGCCTGGCCTGTCCGCAAGTATTGGGCAACTGCATAGCAGGCTGTCGCAGCAACTGCCAATAAAAGCACATTCAACAACACAACGCCTAACCAACGACCCAAAATGTACTGGCTGCGAGTTACGGGCTTGGTTGCGATGGTAAATATCTGTTTAACTCGCACATCCGAACAAACAATGTCGGTGGTGGCGAAAATCGTAATCAGGACCAGAAGTATCTGCGTAGCCCAAAGGCCATAGGAAAGAAACGAACGGATTTTCCCGGCAAGCGTACCGTCGCCGTCCATGTGGATCGGCAGTAAAACCAGAACAATCGCCAGAAGAATGATGAACATCAATGCCATGCGCATACGCAGACATTGGGCAAAGGTTTGTCGGGCTATCGCCCAGATATTGAACATCCCTAGGCCTCCTGCCCAGCAGGGGGGTAGTCCTTACCCAGCAAGTCATCCAGCACTGCCTGATCCTCCGCTGGTTTGGAAGGGGTGGCCTGAGAGGCAGTTTCGCCTTCAACTTGAACGTCCGATTTAGGTTTTTGGATGCCGGAAAGCAACTCGCTGATAACTTCGGTCGCCGGCCCGGTCGGAGCTTTTTGAGCTTCCGGAACAACTTGCTGTTCGTCCTGGTCGGTCGGCTGGCCGGTAGCAACGAGTTTTTCGATCAGATCGGCGCCCTTTTGCGATTCTGACCTGAGGAACTCCGCCACCTGCCCTGCCGGGCCTGCCCCACCGGTCTTGAGCTTCTGCTCATGAGCCTGCGAGACGATACGAATGAACAGGCTCTCGAGCTTCTCACGCGGAGCTTCGACCGACAGTATATCCTTACCCTCCGAGGCCAGTAGCTCCTGGAGCTTAGCCAACGTCTGATCGTCCAGTACGTCGGTCGTGATCTGCGTGCGGGACTGCAGAGCCAATAGATCGTCGACCAGGCCAAGTGCCCTCTGCCTGCCTCCGTAAAGAATACAGACGCGGTCGCAGATATCTTCCACATCAGCCAACAAGTGGCTGGAAAGGACAACTGTCTTGCCACGCTGAGCCAATGTGCTGATAAGATCCTTAAATTGCCTGGCACCGATGGGATCCATCCCGGCCGTCGGCTCGTCGAGAATCAGAAGATCGGGGTCGTTTATCAGTGCCTGGGCAAGACCTATGCGTCTCTGCATACCCTTGGAATACTCGCCCACCCGTCTATGCGCCACAGCCGTCAGGCCTACCATCTCCAGCAGCATTTCGGTACGCTTGCGCCGTTGGGTGCGATTCTGATGGAACAGCCGGCCGTAGAAATCCAGCGTCTCATAAGCACTGAGGAACGGATACAGGTAAGACTCTTCCGGCATGAAGCCGATGCGCGATTTAACCTTAACATCGGTCGGCTGGTGGCCCAGAACGCTAATCCACCCACGAGTGGGGAACAGCAGGCCCAGGATCATCTTTATCGTGGTCGACTTGCCCGAGCCATTCGGGCCCAGCAGACCAAAAACCTCGCCTCGATGGACGTTCAGATCAAGGTCCACAACTGCAGTTACCTTCTCCCGCAACCAGAAGTCTCTAAAGATCTTCGTCAGCTTAACGGTAACAATCATGCTGTCGTTATGATCGGTCATAGCAATATCAGGGTTGCTGATTTTCCTTTGCTTCAAGCATCGCCTTGCGGATCTGCTTGGTGATGTTGGGGTCTCTTGTAATACGCCAGACGAACTTCGAATCGCCAAGTGTAATGTAAAACTTCTCGTTTGTCGGCGAGCCGAGAATATGATCCCGCACCGACGCCCAAAGTCGATCCATCATAAACTGTGGATCTTTTTCAAATTCGGGCAGCAGTTGATTGAACCTGGCAGCCCTGGATTTTACCTTCTCTATTGTCGAAGTCTTATACGCAGTGGCCTGGGCGATAATTTCACTGGCCTGGCCACCGATAATAGAACTTGTCAACGTCTGGTCAATCATCGCAAACAGCCGCTTGGCCTCAGCAATATCGCCATCAGTACGAGCCCGATCATATTGCCCGATCAGATCCGAATTTGGGTCGCCTTCGCTGAAATCGGGCTGCCACGGCTTGCCTACCAAAGTTACGTAGCTGGCCCCGGCGGCCTCGTTGAGCTCCTGGCTGGCCTGGCCGATCGCCTTATTGACAATACTCTGGCGATCCTGCGACGCCCTCTGGGCAGCTTCATACGCCGGCCTGGCGCGCAGGGGCCAGGCGCGCTGGTTCATCACGATTCCGCTTAATTGCACCGCAAAAGTCTTGCCCGTGATTTCATCAAGCCGCTTTTGGGCACCTTTGCGGACATCTTCAGTAAACCTGGCCGGTGCGGTCTGCAAAATACTCATAGCCGTACGTCCGCCAGCCTGGACAATAGCTTCAGCGCTAACCACCGACCGAATAGTCTGATCCACATCCGTAATCGATTGGATAAAGGCTATCGGATCGAGAACAACATAGGTGCAACTGAGCTTAAGATGTACCAGGCTGCGATCGCCGGTAAATAACGCACCGTCAACTCCGGGGATGAGCCCCTCACGAGGAATCGGAAGTTCATTAACTTTTTTGAACTTGTCTTCCGGATCAATGTGCATCCAGAAATCATCGATCTCCAATGATCGTTCGCGCACGTCAACCAGTTCGATCTGCCCTATCGGGAATGGCCAGTTGTAAACCAGCCCAGCCTTGGCCGTTCCAACCGCCCGGCCAAATACTTTCAGGATGCCCATTTCCTGTTCTTCGATGCTTTTAATACCAGTCGCCAGGAACAGCACCACCACCGCGATCATGATAAATCGCAGCAGGCGGAAGCTGACCTGCAAGGCATCGGCCAGGCTCTGGACGGCCGGGTCGGAGAAGTTCTGAACTGACGGGGCTAACTGCTCGCCGCCAAGGTCAGTGGGGTTGATTAAATCTTTTTCATGCTCTGCCATACAAAGGCCTCCCAGCTATTGTGTCTCGGCTATTGCCGGCCCTTGTTATTATCCAATGGTCTCTCAAGCGACGGCGCAATAGGCCCGGCGCGGAAAAACTTCACCGCAGGCAGCTCCGAACCGTCAAGCAGGATCACGCTTCGACCCCCAAGTTCGATCTTGAGCGATTCAAGCGATCTCAAGAATGCACTTAGTTGAGGGTTACGCGAGAAGTGCTGGTAAATCTCAGCCGCTGCCCTGTCGCCCTCGGATCGAATCTCGGCTGCTTTGCGGTTGGCGAAGGCAAGAATTTTCTCACTGGCGGCTTTGGCCCGGGCCGTGATGGCAGTGGCTTCAGCCTCACCACGAGTGCGGAAATCCTGTGCATCCTTTTCCCGATCCTTCTTTTGAAGATCAATAACCGCCAGGCTTACGCCCTCGGGCAGGCCCCAATTGCGGATACCGACCATGGTAACTTCCAGGCCGTATGCGTCTTCGACGATTGCCTTGAGTTGGCCGAGAATATCATCCTCGATCTGGCGGAGCTGCATCTTTTCCGGATCGGTATTAATCAGATACTGAAGATCGAACTTGCCTAATACATCACCAGTCTTGGCCTGTAGCTTGGTGCGCAGCTCCTGCTCGGCCCGGTCGATAGTCTTAACAGCCTTGTGGAACTTGCCCGAGTCAACTATCCGCCATGTGCAGAAGGTGGATATCAACACTGACTGCTGGTCACGGGTCATCACCTGAGCCTCCGGCGATTCTATGGAGAACTGCCTGGCATCGTAACGGATCACCTTTTCGATCGGGTAGGGCAACTTGTATTTAAGCCCCGCATCTTCGGCGCCCGAGTATTCGGTATGAATCTTGCCAAACCGCTTGATCAGCACGATGTCCCGGTACTGGTCGACAGTAAAGGTTACTGTGTAAACCAGTAATGCTGCGACGACAGACGACGCCAGTAAAATCATTCCAATGTGTTTCCGCATTGTCGAGTTTCCTCTATCTTCTATTCGTTAGTGATCGAATAACTGTACTTACTTTATTGGTCTTGGGGGTTGGTAAGGGTACTCTCGATGGTATCGGCGCCCTGTTCAAGATTCAGCCAGACCTCAACCTTATCGCGATCAACACCAATTACATACTTGGTAACATTCGGCAGTACCTCATCCCAAACATCCAGCCAGCGGTCTAACATGTAAATCTGAGGGTTGGCGTCATAAGCAAGGATCTCCCGGTCGAAAGCGTCGGCCCGTCCTCGTTCGGACAGTTCCTTGTCCCACCGGTAAGATTGAGCTTCGGCCAGGGCAACTGCCACCCCACCACCTGCACCGTCCAGCAATGATTCTGCCAGTTCGGTTGCCAAGGCAATCTCTGTCGAAAGATCCAACTTAGTTCCATCTTTTGAAGCTGTTTGAATTTTCCTCAGGAGGTTTTGATGGGCTTGGAGTGCATTTCTCAGGCGGATTTCATCTGTATCTGCTCCGGGCTCGTCCTTGTCTGCCTTGCCCAGTATATGCTCACGGCGAATTCCACGATCAACAATGCTGATCTGCTGGCCTATATTGCCAATATACTCTTGCAGTTGGCGGACGAATTGTTCGGGCCTGTCGCCCAAAGATACAAGGGCCTCCAATTGCTCCAGCGATTGAATCGCAAGTGCCAGATGTAATGCCTTGGCTGGATTCCCGCCAACCTTTGCGAGAATATTATTGGCCTGGGCCTGGGCCTCGAAGCGCGTTACTCCCTGGCGGCGCTCTTCTTCCAGAACCAATTCGTAAGCCTCAGCAGTTTCTTTGGGTGGGTGGACTGCATGGAAATTGACGGATGTGATTTTCACACCAAGGTCCAATCCATCGGGACCTACAGCATTCTGGATTCTATCCCGAAGGTCACTGGCGGCCTTTTCCCGGCCGAAGGTCATTATCGCTTCTGGGCGGTTCTCGCCAATGACATGCTCGGTCAGTGTAGCACTCGCTCCAAAACGAGTCAGTTCGCGATAAGCAGCCGACTGGAGTAACCTGCCGGCATTGGTGTACTGGAAAGCGAACTTATGTATGTCCTCGATGGAATACTGAACTCCAACTACCAGCTTGATGATATTGACCGGTGGCGGGGGCTGTTCGCCCTGGTCGACCTGGCCCAAATCATGCTTGGTAGGAATAGCTATAAGAAAATCCATCTCCTTGCGGCCGTCATCATGGGCATGATCTTCTGTCCACAACAAAACCTCTTGCTTGGGCTTTGACCTTACCTTCGGCGACTCTTCGGTGTCATGTCCATGACCATCATCTGCTTGGTTTCCTTGATCGAAATCTTCATCGTCGCCCTCTTGGCCCAGGATGATTTCGTAGATTTGCCCAACGTCAAGTCGATGCACAACGTCAATGGGCCAGGGCCACTTGACGTGAATGCCCGGATCAAGAGGCTCGTCGGCCGCCTTGCCCCAATGCATAAGCACACACTGCTGACCCGACTGGACGATGACAAGACAGCTCATCGCCATCAGCGAAACGACACCGAAGATCAACAGGGGCAAAAGTGCACGAGACAGCAGTTCATAGAACCACGTCTTGGACACTTCGAAGCCAAACTGATAATTCAGCGTCTCAGCGACAGAAGTCCCCACCCTTTGGGGCTCGGCCAGCAGGTCCATCAATCGGCTGTCAAAACTGACATGATAGTCCTTGCCGGGCACTCGAGGACGGTATAGATCGAGAATGAAATTGATAACCAACTCGCCTGCCAGGATAAGCTGGGCGACCGGGACGAAGATTGCAGCAATCCGATCGGCCTGGGGGTAATTCTGCCAGGCAAATATAAGTGCGAAGATAGCCGGGATGATTCCCCACACAACGCATGTCAGCAGATAACCGCTTGGCCCGCGAAGCAACCGCCACTGTGCCTGCCGGGCCATGCCTGTGGTATAGCGGCTAAGCAGGAAGCCTAAAAAGCCGATAACGAAAAGGAAAATAGACGCATGCGCTGGAAAGTTCAGCTGCTGAACCTCAGATGCCATCAACGATTTGAAGATCAAAATGCCACAAGTGGCGTGGAAGGCTGCCCAGACCAGCGTAAATGCCGGTACAACCCAGGTCTCAAAGAAAGCTTCCCTTGCAGCTGCGGGTGCAGCGCGTCCGGCGGCTTCCTGTTCGAAGATCGTTGACTCAGCGCCCTGAGCTGCCAGTTCTTCAGAGGCCATCTGCTCTTGGCGGGCAAGTTGGCGGACGTAGAACATCATCGCCACGAACAGCCAGAGGAAAACTCCGCCTACCAGGAACAGGCAAGCCGACAGGGCTGCCTTTGAACCGACCCACAGCCAGACCGTCAGCATTACAGCGGAAAAGACCGCCTGGAACACCGCCGCCAACAAAGAAATATTCTTTCCGCGTGCTAGATCCGTCATATCCAAGCCCTTTGAAACTTTTTTCCGCTTGCCTGATCTGTCATATCAAGCCCTTGGAACCTTTTCCGCCATACATTTCGGCGGTATTGATTGGTACTCTATTCAAGATGCACTCTTGCCCCCCAGTGCGTGATAACCCTAGAATCCGATCCGGTCGGACAAAACTTTTTCCCGTCAACTTCGTAGCATCTATTGTTACGAAGTTTGAACCGTCGAGGATTGATAAAATATGAGACAGCTCTGGTCCATCACACATAACACTTTTGTGCAGACTGTTCGCCAGCCGATTTACGGCATTCTTATCCTCATTGCCTTTGGGATACTGATAATCTCGTTCCCGCTTTCGAGCTGGACTATGGGCGAGGACACGTCCGACTATCAGCAGTCCGACCAGAAGATGTTCGTAAACCTGGGGCTGTCTACGCTGCTGATTTCCGGCCTGCTCATCGCCGCATTCAGCGCCTCGTCGGCCCTCAGTAGAGAAATCGAAGACAAAACCGCTCTTACAGTTATCTCCAAACCGGTTTCGAGATACATGTTTGTGCTGGGCAAGTTCTTCGGCGTGGCTGCGTCTTCTGCCATAGCGTACTACCTGGTCTCGCTGGCTTTTCTCATGCTGGTCCGCCACCAGGTCATGTCGACCGGTTCGGACGAATACGACATGCCGGTAATCGTTCTGGGTCTGACCTTTTTCATGCTGACATTCATAGATGCGTTTGGGGCCAATTACTTCTTCAACGTACCATTCACGACGGCATGCATCGGCTTGGGGCTCAGTAATTTGACGATCGCAATGGTGCTGATTAGCTTCATCGGCAAAGGATGGAAAATCGTACCGTTCGGAACTGACATCGACCCGCAACTGCTTGTAGCTATGGCGTTGATTCTCATGGTCGTGATGATGCTGGTCGCACTGGCAGTGGCGGTCAGTACCCGGCTGGGGCAACTGGCGACCCTCATGGCCTGCTTCGGATTTCTGGTCGTCGGTACGATCCACAGCACAATTTTCGGCCCCTGGAGCCAAAGTGCCCCCCTTGCCAGTGTTCTGGGATGGATGGCTCCGAATCTGTCTTTCTTTTTCCAACTGGACGCCTTGATGAAGGGCCAGACCATACCGGCCGACTTCACCTGGCTGGCAGTGGCCTATGGATCCATTTATTCGGCAGCCTTGCTGATGATCGGCATTGGTCTGTTTCAAAACCGACAACTCGAATCGACCAGCGGGGGCGAATCGGTGCCCAGCGGTGTGGCGATGCTGGCCTGGACGGGCCGAGTCGGTGCACTTATCGGCGGCATCATCGCCTTGATAATGCTCTCGATGAAAGACAATCACACCGCCGGCGGACTTATTTTCGGCGGATCTGTCCTGGTCGGGGCAATCATTACATGGGTTTTCATGCTTTACTTCGGCCGCGGCGCTGCATGGAGCTACTGGATCGGTCTGGTTTTGACTATCTGTGCTATCGTGCTGGGGGCGTGCAAGATGTTCGTCCCGGCCATGAAGACTTGGCCGATCACTATGAATCCAATCGGACTGGTAACCGCCATGCTGATCGCAATCGGCATTACAGTGGTTATGATATTGCCCAAGACTCGACGTCATTTCCATTCTTCTTAGTGCGATAGAATTTCAACTACTTTCACTTATGAAACTGGCACGGCTTCGAGCTTCGTCTGCGGACCAACCTTTTGTTCCTGGATATCCAATTGGTGCAGATGCTCGCCGAACCTTACCAGGCGGGCACTATTGAAGATCACCACCGTCGCAGCCAGCACATGAAGGACCGCCCCAAGAACCGGGGAAATCAACCCCATCGCCGCCAGGATAATCAACGTCACCACAAAGCCAAGCCCAAGAAGCAGATTCTGGTGAATGACGCTCATCGTCTGCCTGCTGAGGCGAACAGTAAGAGAAACTCTCCGCAGGTCGTTGTTCATCAGCACTATCATCGCTGAGTTAATGGCAACGTCGCTGCCGGCAGCACTCATCGCCACCGAAAGATCGCCGGCAGCTAAGGCCGGTGCGTCATTTACGCCGTCACCAACAACTGCTACGCAATGGCCTCGCTCTCGCAGCGATTTCACAAGTTCCAGCTTATCGGCGGGCAGAACCTCAGCCTGAACTTCGGTAGCGCCCATCTCCTTGGCAACGCGGCGAGCAACCGACCAGCGGTCACCGGTAACCATTATCAGTTCTTTGATTCCCTGATCTCGCAGGTCATCCAACGCTCGTTTTGCTTCGGGCCTGGTTCGGTCCTCAAAGCCTATCCAACCGAGAACCTCACCGTCACGAACGACATAAAGCGTACTGAGGCCTTCCGGCTCGGCATATTCGGGGGCATCCATAACCGCCAGAGATACCCCCTGCTCGGCTATCCAGGAGCTTCGGCCGACCATAACCGCCTGGCCGTTAATATGGGCGCGAACGCCCCGGCCTGAGACTTCCTCGAAATCTTTAGGGTCGCAAAGCGCTACTCTTGCCTTTTCAGCCGTTTTCACGACAGCACGGGCGATCGGGTGCTTGGATAAGTGCTCAGCCGAACCGGCCGTTGCCAGCAGATCGGCAGCTTCAACTCCCGGCCAGGGACGAATTCTGGTAACTGAAAGTTCCCCCGTAGTCAGCGTCCCGGTCTTGTCGAAAACGAAGGCTGTCAAGTTTCGGGCAACTTCCAGGACAGATACGTCCTTGATCAATACGCCCAACCTGGCTGCACATGAAAGAGCCGCCACCATCGCCGTTGGTGCAGCCAACACCAGAGCACTCGGACAGGCCACTACCAACATCGAAACCGCCCGTGACATGTCTCTGGTTAAAAACAGAACAATGCCAGTGATCATCAGAATTGTCGGTGTGTAATAGCCGGCATAGCGGTCGATCAATCGCATTGTGGGGGTGCGCGTCTTTTCCGCCTGGAGGATAAGCTTCTGGACGCGACCTAAAGTAGTATCAGCGCCGGCCCGGCTGACCTTGACATCAATAGCACCGGCGAGGTTATTCGTACCGGAGAAAACTTCATCACCGATCGTTTTATCCACCGGGAGGGACTCACCGGTAATATTGGCCTGGTTAACAGCCGTCTGGCCGGAAACTACCTCACCGTCTGCAGGAATATTATCGCCGGGCCTGACACGGACAACGTCCCCTGGGTTCAGTTGTCGCGGATCTACGAGCTCTTCTTCACCGTCAACGAGCCTGTGGGCTTTGGTCGGGGCCAGGTGAACAAGAGCTTCGATGCTGGCGCGTGCGCCTAAAGCAGTGCGGGTTTCTATCAGGTTTGCCAGCAGCAGGAAGAATGCAACAACACCCGCCGCCTTATAGTCAATCGACGCAAAAGCAGCCACCACTGCCAAGGCAACAAGCACGTCCATATCGGCCCGGCCTTTAAGCAGATGCTTGAAGGCGTGGATTATGATAGGAATTCCCAGCAGTATTGCACCAGCCGCTGCCAGGACATCACTGTGAAAATTGGTCCGCTGTCCATCGACGACCACAGCCTGGTCTGCCCAAATGATGTCAGCGGCATAAGATGCAAGAACCAGCATCCCGCCTGCGAGAATTCCGAGGATAAAAATCGTCGCTCGCCCGGTCTGTGCCTTGACCGAATCGTGCATTTCATCGTGAGCCATTGGCTGCTCCGTGGAAAGTAACCCCAGCCCGGATCGTCGGGCCAGCAGTGTAAGCAAGGTTAGCGTCAGTCGTTGAATCAATCAGTACAAGCAAAAAAAACCACACTGGGTTATACGAACCTGCTGAGGAGAAGGTTCAAAATTTTCTAAATAGCCTTTTGTTAACACAATGGCAGATACGGACCTATATCAGTTCAGATAGCCCCAAACAGCACCTGCTGAAAGCGAGGGTAATTGTAAACAGATCTTCGCTCGTCATAAAGACAAAATTGGGGCAAGGGGTCAGCCTGAAAAGCAAGAACCTGGAATATCCGGTGAGGATTACGATAAAAATTGCACCCTTAGAGCGTTTTCAAAGTTCGCCTAGCGGATTGAGCGCAGCGCCGGCAAGGCCGACAAGCAAAGCCAAGATAATGTTTTTTTCTTGGAATTAAGTTGACAAAACAGGGGGGATAATCGATATTATGTACAGAGCGTACAGGATGTGCATTATGTACATAACTGGGAGTTGGCCATGACAAAATTAACGGTTACAGAGGCCAGGCAACACTGGTCGGAAGTTTTGACTAACGTAGCCTTTAAGGGCGAGAGAGTTCGGTTGCAACGCAACGGGAGCGACATAGCCGTGGTTATTTCGGCCGAAGACGCAGATCTTCTCGAGTTCATCGAGGACCAGATAGACCTTAACGAGGTCAAAAGACGGCTTTCGGATGGTAAGAAGCCTTTGGCTTACATGGATGTTCGGGCGAAGCTCGGACTAACCTAAGAGCCGCTTTACCCTCTTATAGATGTCCTTGCGGTCTCCCGCCATAACAACAAGGACGACAAAGGCGTTGTCTTGAATCCTATATAGAATCCGGTAATCCCCGCTCCGTAGCTTCCATATACCTTTGTACGGGTTGCCTTTTATTGGTCTCGCGTTAGCTGGCCGGGGGTTTTCTGCAAGCCCTATTATCTTCTGGTCCGCTTGTCGGCGGGCCTTTTTTGGCAATGCGGCGAGATCATCCACGGCATCTGGGTGAATTTGGATATCATAGGCTACTGGCGGTCGGTCTTGCTGCATGGCAGGATGCTAACCAAACTGCAGGCTGGATTCTAGGTCTTCATTCTCCCACCGCTTCTGATGACGCTTTCTTTGCAATCTCTTTCCTATCTTACCCGTTCCGCATTAGCCAATCGTCATATACAATGGTTTATATGGGACTTTACGAAGCAAGCGTTGAAACAACCTTCCGCGCCGACCATGCCCTGAACCTCGGCGGGGGCAAGCTTGAGGTCTCCCACGAGCACGACTGGGCAGTCACGGCTACATTCCGCAGCCGGAACTTGTTAGAGCAGATGGCTGTGGTGATAGATTTTGAACTGGTTATTGCAGCCCTGCGGAAAATTCTAGACCCACTGGAAGATACGGATCTGAACGAAATTGATTTCTTCGCAGGTGGGCACAGTTCGACAGAGAGGGTCGCTGAATATCTAGCTGATCGGCTGATGGACGAACTCGGCACCCCAGGTAAGACGCTCTATTGCGTTACGGTAACCGAAGCCCCCGGATGCAAGGCGGGCTTCTACCCAGGCAAGAGCCAGCCTTGACGGTACCTTTTGGGGAACCTAGGATGAACTGGCAATGGTTTTTTTAATACGATAAGTGGAACCGACCTGCGACGGTTTTTTTCGAGACCGTTAGTGGCAATTGGGCCATTAGGAAAACTTCCAATGAACTTTAAATGCGATAAGTGCAACAGGCCGGCGACGATTTACTTAACCGAGATCATTAACGGCAATAAGATAGAAAAGCATCTGTGCGAAGACTGCGCTGTCAGCGAAGGCATCACAGTCAAAGCCAGCATGTCTATCAGCCAACTCCTGGAGGATCTAATCCTCAAGAGCCCCGGTGCTGAGAAGGTCCAGCAGCTAAAGTGCGACGTATGCGGGCTGAAGTTTTCCGAATTCCGCAGCCAGGGAACTCTTGGCTGTCCCAACGATTACGAAGCCTTTTCCAAGGCACTGGATCCCCTGCTCGAACGTGCTCATGAGGGAATGACCCAACACACGGGTAAAATTCCCCACCGCGCCGAACCAAGCCAGAAAAAACATACTGCTATCCTGCGGCTGAGAGCGCAACTTAGAAGTGCCGTCAGTTGCGAGGACTATGAACTGGCCGCCAGGCTTCGCGACCAGATCAAGGAGTTTGAGAGCACATGAAACTGGCGGACCTTACCCAACGCGGCGGGGAGTGGCTTCGCGGGGCCGGGCCCATGCACGACGTGGTTATTTCATCCCGCGTTCGTCTGGCGCGAAACATAGCGGGCATGCCGTTCCTTTCTCGCTGCACGCGCCAGCAACAGGAAGAGGTCGAGACCAGATTGCGAGATCAGATACTGTCGGCCGATCTGGGCGAGACGACTTTCTACGTCGCACTGGCTGAGGCCGGTGATCTGGACAAGCAGATTCTGGTCGAAAGACATTTAATTTCCAAGCAGCACGGTGAGGCAGATTACCCCAGAGGCGTTGTTATCAGCGAATCAGAGACCCTGGCTGTAATGATCAACGAGGAAGACCACGTCCGGATGCAGATTCTGCGGTCAGGGCTGCAACTGGCTGAGGCGGTCGAGCAGATAGAAAGCCTCGACGATAAGCTGCAAGACCGGTTGGATTTTGCTTTCCACAGCAAGTACGGCTACCTGACGGCCTGCCCGACCAATGTGGGAACTGGCTTGCGGCTGAGCGTTATGCTGCATCTGCCAGCCCTGAAGATGACCGGCGACATTGAGAAGGTTTTCCGGGCAGCCAGCGACTTGCACCTGGCGATTCGAGGCCTATACGGCGAGGGCACCGAAGCCAGCGGCGATTTTTTCCAGGTATCCAACCAGACAACACTCGGCAAGACGGAACAGCAACTTAGCGACGAGTTCAACCATCAGATCATCCCGCATTTCATCGAATACGAACGGCGGGCCAGACAGGAACTGATGGCCGAACGTCGCCCGGCCGTGGAGGATAAGGTCTTCCGGGCGGTGGCACTGCTTAACGCCGCCAGGCAAATCAGCTCTGACGAGACGATGTACCTCCTGTCGCTGGCGAGGCTGGGGCTGCATCTGGGAATCATAACCAGCCCGGACCTGAAGACCATAAACGAACTGTTCCTTTCGACTCAGCCGGGGCATTTACAGCGAATACTGAAAAGTGAAATGTCGCCGAAGGACCGCTCCGTTGCAAGAGCCAAACTGATCCGAAGCCGGCTCCCACGCCAAACCAACCTTTAGAAAAAGTCTCCCCTAGTCGATAAGCTCGTCGATCAGCCTTTGGTAGTCCGCCGCCATTCGCCTGGCGTCATACTTATCCAGCGCTACCTGTCGAGCTGCGGATGCTAACTTGTCGGCCAGGACAGGGTCATCAAGCAGGCTTTCAACCGCCCGGGCCAGTGCCACCGGGTCGGACCCACCTACCAGCAAACCGGTCTGGCCGTGGGTGATTATATCGTCCGAGCCCCCACCGCTTGTCGCTACGACCGCTACCCCTGCGAGCATGCCCTCAACAACCGCCAGGCCGAAACCTTCGCCGAATGTCGAGTGAACCAGCACCGACCAGCTGCCCATGTGTCGCCGGACAGCCTCGCGGTCGAGATCGCCCAGGAAAGTTACACGATCGGCAATGCCAAGCGTCTCAGCCAGGTCTCTCAACTCACCGGCCATAGGCCCGGTGCCGATCAATTCCAATTCAACATCGCGATCGCCGTCTATCAACTCCGACATCGCCAGCAGCAAGCTCATATGATCTTTGGTCCTGTTCAGCCCTCCGATCATACCGATCCGCCTGCAGGGTCCATTTGGTACAGTTCGCGCCACCTCCTGCCAGAAATCCACATCCAATCCGTTGGGTATGGTCGCCAATGGCCTGACGCAAAACCGCAGCAACAGCTTCCGGTAAATCTGCTGGGCGAGGCTCTGGGAAACCGCCACGTTCGAGCTCGCCAGCAGACCTGCACCGGCGATTAACACTCCCCTGGTAAACCAGCCCAACTCACCCGGTGGGCCGTGATGGACAAGAACTATCGGCAAGGCCGGGCGGGCTAATCGCAATCGAATCGAAATCGGCAAGGACCGCCAGCCATGCAGCACAACCGCCGCCGGAGACATCGCCAGAATCTTCTTCGCAACTTTGGAATAAGCCCCTCGAAGAAAACCCTTTCGTTTGGGTTGGTAGCGACACTGACAGCCCAACTGTTTTAGGGCTGAGACATAGTCGGCCCTTACCGGCTCGACGCCAAAAAAGACAAAGCTGTGCCGGCAAGGATCTGCCGACCCGCGAGCGATATTAATCGCCACTTCCGTCGCGCCGGATCTGCCGGAGTAGGTCAAATGTACTATCACACCGGCCACTGCTTTGTCATTCCTCGATCAAGTGGATTTAGACTTGCCTATCTTGTTTTCCGTCCCTGCTATCAGCCGTCCAATGTTGCTGCGGTGACGAATTATTATCAAAGCTACCATCATCAGGGCAAAGCTGCCCAGGGGCCAAAGGTCCGTCCCAGGCCAGTTGAAACCGAGAAACAACGGCACGAACGCAAGGGCCGAGACAATACTGCCAAGCGATACATATCGGCTGATGAGTATAACGGCTATCCATATCGCAAAGGCAATAAGCCCGGCGAATGTAAAGTACGGATATATCCCGACGACCACCCCCAGCGAAGTAGCCACGCCCTTACCCCCGCGAAACCTCAGCCAGAAGCTGAAGACGTGTCCTAATATCGCACCGCAACCCGTTGCCAGCCAGATCGCCTGCGCCAGCACTGTCGGCTCGGATGACGTAACCGCCATCGCCCCAGCCCCGCAAACCAGCCCCTTGCCCACATCCAGGAAAAAGCAAAGGTAGCCCCATTTTTTGCCCAGGGTCCTGCCAACATTGGTCGCACCTACGTTACCGCTGCCGGCCTTTCGCAAATCCACGCCTTTAGCCTTTGCTATCAACATACCGAAGGGAATCGAGCCGATTATATATCCAATAAGTGGACCAATAATGAGTGCCAATCTCATATCCAAATTCATAAGTTTGCTACCTCTCCATACGCAGCCAGCAGTTTCTCTATGTGACGATCCATTGTCAGCATCTGCCCAGCCAAGGTGCAATGGTCGATCCGCGCATCTCGATTCTCACGGTTTGAAAGTTCATTAAACGCTGAGATAATCGCCGGGTAATCCTTCGGTGATTCAACTACCAGCCCAGCTCCGGTGGCAAGTATTTCCGATGCACCGTTAAACCGGGTCGTTATGGTCGGCAGCGACCATCTCACAGCCTCGAGTACAACCCTGCTGCAGGGGTCATACCAGCTAAGTAACACACATGCATCGGCGGCTGAGTAATAGGCGAATATGTTATCCGTCGGACCTGCAAAAACTACCTGCCTGCCAACGTCGCGCAAACTTGCATGCCTCAGATAGCTTTCAGGGTTGTCCTTGCCGACGATTACCAGGCGGGCATTTCCCTTGGAACGATCTCCATGAATAAAGCGAGCGAATGCGACAATGGCGTGGTCTATTCCCTTGAGATGAAAGTTCTTGGCTACGGTGATAAAAACCGGATCGTTCGGGCCGACGGTGAGCTTATCCCGTATCTCCTTGCGCCATTGCTGACGCTGAGTGTCGCTAACTTCGGGGATATCAACAGCATTGAAAAGCACCTTGGGCTTGCGGGCAGGTGTGTAAAAGTGAGTTAACTCGTCGGCCACCATCTGAGAAATCGGCAGCGATAGCACCCCCGGATCCGAGAGAACCTTTGACTCGTAACTGGCCATCTGCCTTCGAACAGCATTCGTGTGCGAAAGAGCCCTTTTAACCGGGGCGAAAATGCCCCATCGCCTGGCAGCTGCTGCGATCTGACCGGGGACCGAACCGCTCCGCAGTTGATATATGTTTGCACCGGGGATGGGCAAAGTAGTATGGACGATATCGAACTTGCCCGGGCGAATTGCCTCTTGAACATCACCGACAAACCGCCTCAGGCGACCTAGCCGTCCGAGTCCCCTTCGGCCCAGACATTGCAACTCTACAGACTCACCGACCGGCGAACCCAACTGGCAGAGAATCGTAACCTCATGGCCTCGCCCAGCCAACGCACAAGCAACCTGAGCGGTGGACTTCTCCCGCCCGCCGCGTCCAACCTCCATTCGCTCAATTACCAGGGCGATCTTCATAAGTTTCTAGCTTCCCGCCTCTTACCTTGCGCCGAGTGCGATTTGACATCCGTGCGACTTTCCTGTCGATAGCTCTTTCGTAGCAGGTCCCTGCCGATGACGAACCTTTGAGATACGTATCCATGAACACCTGCCAATAGCGATCAATCCACTTACCTGGCATGGAATATTTCAACTGGGCAAGGTCTTTAACCCGCCAGCGGAAAAACCGCAGGCGCGGGCTGAACAACCTGGCCAGGTCGATCAAATAAAGCTGCGGGCCTTCGGGTGTTTGATCGAGAAAAATATGAGATGCGTAAAGATCACGATGGACTAATCTTCCAGAATGAAGTTTTGAAACGAGACAAGCGAGGTCTTTGGTTAATTGGGCGACGGTGGGTGCATCACTGCCGGCCAGGAATTTTTCAAGGCATCTTTCGATAGCATCGCCGGGTACGCTCGTTACGACAAGGTAACTCCTGCCCGAAGAATCCGCCCCGCAGATAACCGGAATCATTGTTTTGATTCCCGCGGCGTGGGTTGATTGGATGTTGGCGAACTCAGCTTCGGCAGCGCTGGTAAACCGACCCGTTGCAATAAAGCGTCCGAGACGTGTTTTTAATGGCTCGCGCCCGTAGCGTTTGAGATAGAGCGTGTGCGATTGACCCGCTTCGTCGGATTCGTCGACCTCGTCAACTTCGTGAAAAAGTGTTATCCGCGTCCGCCGGCGATGGCCGAGCCCGGGCTTGTCGAAATCTTCGCCGCCTTGGTAGGCGAAAGCACCTTCGACGGTATCCAACCCCGCAGCGGTGATAGCGGCAATCAGTTGTGAGGGTTTTTCACAGGCGTCGGTCAGTTGCGAAGGTTTCTCACAAGCGTCGGTCAGTTGCGAGGGTTTTTCACAAGCATCGGTCACTTGGGGGCCCTTTCGGCTTGTGTCACCTTGAGATCCAGAAGTTCATTCGCTGCATTGAGAACCATTTCCGGATTTATAGCATCCATGCACTGGTGATATTGTGGCCCTGGCGGCTGGGTGCACATTTTCTTTTGGCACGGGCCACAGGGAGTTTCGACAACTATGGTTCGCTCTCGATCATAATTCAGAACCGTCCAGGCAGGGTCCGTACTGCCATAAATGGTAACCACTGCAACGCCCATTGCAGCTGCGATATGCCTGGCACCGGTATCGTTGGTTACAAGTAAGTCGCAACGCCAGAGCAAACTTTTGAGCAGGCCGATCGAGTTATCGTGATCGGCGAAGTTAATCAGCGGCTTATTTTTCATAAAGTCAGCTACATTAGCTGCAACTTCTTTTTCTGACGGAGCGGCGTTGATGATTATCCCAGCGCCCCTGCTGTCGACCAGCTCATCCGCCACGGCGGCGTAACGATCGGCATCCCACATTTTCGAAACACCGAAAGCCCCGCCCGGATTGAGCATAACTAGCGGGGCTGACCTATCCGCGCCGGCTTCTGCCAGCATAGCTTCGGCGGCCAGCTCAAAGTCCGGGTCAACGGATAGCTGCATTTTGGTATTATCAGACAATGCGCCAACCAGTCCCGCCAAGGCCAGGTAGTAATCGATCATCGGAACCGGGACGAGCCGGCCGTCTTTTGACCGGGGAGGTGACATTTTATCCGTCAGTAGCAAGCCCCGGCCGTCGCGATGGTAACCGGCGATCCGCCTGATACCGGCAAGGGCAGCCAGCAAAGCCGATCGGAAACTATTAGGCAACAAAACCGCTAGATCATACTCACCGCGGCGAAGATCCATCACCATTTGGAACATGCTCGCCGGAGAAGACGATGAGGCTGTGGTATCGACAATCCAATCGTCAACCCAATCGCTGGGTCTAAGGACATCCATCGCGACCGGCTTGCCTAAAAGCGTGAATTTCGCATCGGGAAACTTGCAGCCAATCGCACGCAGAAATGGCGTTGCCATCACAACATCGCCAACCCAGTTGGGCAGGAAAATAACAATAGATTCAAATTGAGTCATCGCCGACATTGTACCGACCGAGGGGGCGTATGAATAGAAGCTCCCACCCGGCCGGATCGCAATGTCGCTTTCGGCGAGAAAAAAACTAGCACTGGCCAGCCGGAAACTGCAACAATAGGTTATTATATTCGAAAGCTGTGCTAGTTTTAGTTTCAACCAAGCAGGAGTACCCCAATGGCCAAGCACGGAATGGGCCTGAGCATCGACGAAGTTTATTCTCGGATGGTAGCGGCGGCGGTTCAGTCGCACAGCTATGCAAATCGCCGTAAGGGCGAGTCGGTTCCAGCCTGGGCCAAGCGTGCACGCAAAAAACTGCTGGAAGTTCTCGGCATCGACGGCAAACCCAAACCCGCGCCCAAAGTTCGATTCACCGAGAAAGTTCCATGCGAAGGTTACACAAGATTTCGCGGGTACATGCTGGCTGACGATGAACTGGCCGTGCCTTTTTACATGCTCGAACCCGATGAAAAGCCCGCCAAGAAAATGGGCGTATGCATCGCCCCCCACGGCCACGGGCCGGGGAAAATCCTGCCGGTCGGGCTGGGGCCGACTCCCGAAGATCGAGATGAAGTAAAACATACCGAGCGGGATTATGCCGTCCAGGCTGCAAAACGCGGCTGGCTTACGATCGCACCGGATCTTCGTGGCTTTGGTGAGTTGACGCTTCAGGAAGACATCCGCTACCCTGAACGCGGCGGCCGAAGCTGCGAAAGACTTGCCCCGCGAGCTGCACAACTCGGCACGTCGCTGATGGGCCAGCGGGCGTCGGACCTGATGCAACTGATCGATTACGCCATCGCACGCAAGGATGTCGATTCTCGCCGAGTCGTGATTACCGGCAACAGCGGCGGCGGAATGATGACCCTGTTCACGGCAGCGGTAGATACGCGAATAGCCGCAGCTGCTCCGAGTTGCTACTTCTCCAGTTTTGCCGCCAGCATCATGGCTATGCGACATTGCAACTGCAACTACGTCCCGGGTATTCAAAACGCACTCGAACATGCCGACCTTGCCGGCCTGGTCGCGCCGCGGGCATTGCTGATCATCAACGGTACGACCGACCCGATCTTCCCCATCGACGCTGTCAGGACAAGCTTCGCCGAGGTTAAGAAAATCTACTCCGCCGCCCGCGCTGCCGGCCAACTGGAATTGTTCGAAGGCCCGGGCGAGCATCGATACTACGCGCACCGAACATGGGACTTCTTCGATGAGAAGGTTCCCGTCGCCTAGTTCGATTTTCTTCGATATTCTTCCATATTCTTTGATGGCCTGTCGCTGGCCTTCGACCGAATTCGATTCTTTTGCTGAAAATTCGAGATTCTTCGCGATTCTTCGAGGTTTTTCAATCTTCTTCGACGAAGACGCTGGCCAAGGAGATTTGCCGGGTGGGTACCATGCTTCCGTCATCGGAAGCATGCTCTCTTGTCTAGACGTGTTTGGTTAAAGACATGCTTCTGCAAGCAGAAGCATGTCACCCAGTCAAAATTGCGTCTGGCAAAAAACGCTTATTCGGATGTGAAAGATTTTGTTGTCAAAAACTGGGTGGCACTGCTTGCTTCTTGTCCTGAGCTTGTCGAAGGGGCAAGCAGTGTTGAGTAGGTGCATAAAAAACAGCGCCTCTAATATCTGACCGGCGGTTCGATTTGCGCGCGCAAAACCGGTTGCGTGTTTTGATTGGTCTGGCCCAACTCCCGGCCGGGCCGGCAAATACCCCCCACAAATCTTTTTGATTTTCTTGCGAGATGCAAAATGACAAGACCGCCTTTGGGTGGACAATAATAAATTGGGCGCGGGACAATACCTACGCGGTATGAATATGCCTGGCGATTCCCATGTGCTGGACCCCATCTCCAGCATTGGTCACCATAAAATGGGAACCGTAGTGATCCTGGCCATTTCAAATGCCCGCGCCATGTCAATCGCGAGCACCCGCGAACAGGCAAGCCCCGCGCCCTAAGGTTTGGCTACCTCCTCTCCAATAATGCTTTGAAGTATAGCTACCAATGCCGCCCGGCGATCTTGCAGGGATGGGCTGGAATCCAGGAAACGCTTTATATCTTTTGGAACCCGCCCGGCCGGCAGGAACTTATGTACGTTGCCTTCAGAGAGCCGCCAAATCGCACGAACCAGCAACGCAGTCTTTACATTTTCAGTCATTTTCGCCTTTTTCGACATCTTCGTCATTTTTGACATAGGCTTCACTCCGGCTGCGCATAAAAAAGCGCGAGGTCCAGTATCCGACGGAATCCCCGTGAGCCTACGCCCGCAAGAGCGCTTCAGCACAGTTCATCCGCCGGACACCGGACCCCGCGCGTAATACTAGGTACTGCGGCGCGAGGCCGGGCCCGACGGTTCGTCACCCTGCTGAAGTTCCCAGCTTTCGCTGGGCTTGCGATTTAGGCTCAGGGTGATAATACAATTCGTCGTACGTTATTTAATTGTCACGGTAAATCCTACAGCCACCGACGTTTCACGTCAAGACGCTGGGCGGAAGGAGATGATTTGGGTGGCCATTAGGGTTTTGGCAACGTCTTATGGGCGCGCAGATTGTGTCCTGTCTTTCAGCAAATCAGGGGAATTTTGAAGATCTTCACAAAACTTACATCCCGGCAGGGAAAGGAGTTGGGGCAAATCACATGCGGCATAGAACCGGTTTTGCGCGCGCAAATCGCGCCGACGGTCCAATTGTGGGGAGAGCAGAAGACGTAGCGGTCCTTATCACAAATCTTTCACATCCGAATAAGAGAGGCCCTTCGCTCGGCACCGTGTTTAGCCTAGTCGTCGCAAACACTTCGTCTTAAACCCATTGTCCTAGAAAGGCTACGAGACTTCAGTGCGCGAGCCTTGTCGCGCTTTCGAAGAACCGACTTGGTTATCTCAAGGGTTTTTAGGTGCCTTTTCTTCTTAGCGGCCGCCTTTTTGTCATTCTTATCGTCAGCAGTCATTTTCACCCCTATCAAACAAAAAAGTTTATTACTGCTTCAACTTCCTGAAAGAAGAGGGCCGTAATAAAGTATAGGCATACAATGGCTAAAACTACAATTCACTGGTTTGATTTGCAAATCCATATGATAACCCTTTACCTAATAAGCGATTTCGGTATAATAAAGTTTGAAGCAAAGTAGACTTGGAGCATAGACACTATCACATAAATACTTCTCGGGTGAAAATTTGAAACCTTAAGGGATATCTTACAAAAAATACAGCAAACCTTAGGTATCTGGGGATAAAATGCCTTGCATTCTCAGCGGCTTTTAGTTCCCCTGTTATTTCAAGTCCTTGAAAATTGGTCATTAAAAGAAAGGTTGGTGTGTCATGAGTGTCAAACAGGAGGTTAAATTACAGGGATTGACTGGATATATAAGAAGTTTTTCTGAACCTGAAGATGGTGAATCTCCGCCATTCGACGAATCACACCCTGTCCGAATTGTTCTGGAAGAGCGTGATAAGAAAAGACGAGAGAATTCTGCCAACCTCGCGCCTGATAAATAATTAAGGATAGGAACTTTTTATCAGATAGGAGGTTTTACCTAAGGTGTTGCAGTATGGCAAAAAAACCAGCAGTTGGTACACAAGGGAAAGATCCCATAGATAACGCTCGTATAGATCATTTCATAAACAAAGTCAAATATTTAAGTGGTGGCGGCGACAAGGAAGAGCCCTTCGCTGGTTTTGTGCGATGCATCGAGCGTTACATGGGCTGCATAAGCGATTATACCGAACGGATATTGCTTACGTCCTGCGATGATAAAGCATTTAAAGACCGGGTGGAAGCGGCACATAGTGTAGTAAAATTAATAGTTCAAGATATAGATAATTCAGGACCTTGGTATGAATGGGAGCATTGCATCATTTACGATCCCATGATGCCATTGAGCAGAAAAGCTAGGTTGTTTTGTCACGAATACTGGCATTTATTAGAACACTTGCCGAGCGATCTCAAACGCCATTTTGACCCAATTACTAGGGTTATCGAATACACTGAGCCTGAGGAAAGAGATGCAGACATAGGGTCGTTGGTTATTATACAGATGCTTCCTTATCGAGTAGGGGGCAAAACTCCGGATTCCGCCGCTAGTTATTATGAGATGCTGACGAAAGATAATCATTGGCCGCGGCATCTAACCCGGGTTGAAGTCAAGTTTATCGTAGACTATTTGTACTCTCTATAAAACATCCTTACAGGTCCAGTTTATTCAGCTCAGCCCAAGACGCACAGGAGATGGAGTTATCGATCTCGGGGGAGGTTTGTCCGATCAGTACTGCCTTCATGCCGGCATCGGCGAAGGCCCGGCCGGCCACTTGCGAATCACATATCCCAACAGTCAGCCCCGGCAAGGTCTTGCGGAGGCTTGCAAGCTGGCTGACCAATCGCGATTCGATAACCACGCGGGGGATGTTAAACCTTCCGTCGCGCTGAACGTGCCATCTCTGGCGAGTCCAGGTAAGAATCGCCCCATCTGGCAAGCCCATCTCAGCCAGGTTGGCGTGGGGGTTTGCCTGTTGGGATGGGCTATTACGAGTAAGGTAAACAATCTGCATATTGGCGGCGAGTTTCTTGAGAGCTTCAACTGCCGCGGCCGGGGCTTTAGCCTGGCCGTCCAGGATTGAATCCAGATCCACCGCCGCTACGGGCTCTCGAGGGTCGAGAACAAACACAGCACCGCTGGCCTTGGCCTGGATGCCCTGGCTGTCTTGAATCTGAGCGATCAAGTCATATCGGCCCGTCTTGAGGGGCATTTTGAAAACCGTCCCCGCATAGCCAAGCTTATCGGTATAACCTGCCCGGACTGATACAGCCTCGCCGGACAGAGTGAACCTGACGGGAACCTTTTCGACCGGCTGGGCCAACAAGGATATTTCGCTGCGTTGGAGGCGGGCTATTACAGCGGCTTGTCCGCCGGCTGGGCCTACATGTTCGGGCACGGTCAGGATATACCCCCCGCCGCAACCGGCCAGGAAAGTTATGCAAACCAATACCAGCAATCCGATCATTTTCCCGCGCATAGTCATACTCCTATCTTACATTAACGATTAGGCCAGAAACCCACCCCCTTTGTCAAACCTACATCGCGATTCCGGCTACATAATATTGTGCTGAAGGTTTATTTCCCAGCCCCGGGCCGATATTCTTCAAGGCAACAATTAATCCTCGACTCTGACGGAACTGGAGAAACCATGTCCCCGCATCAAGAGTTCAAGTATGACGATACGTGGCGAATGTTCAGGATCATGAGCGAGTTTGTTGAAGGCTTCGAGACGATGAGCAAGATCGGCCCGGCCGTCAGCATCTTCGGCTCGGCCCGTACGCCAAAATCCGACCCATATTACAAAAAGGCCCGTAAGCTCGCAGCTATGCTGGCCAAGGAAGATTTCGCCATTATCACCGGCGGCGGACCAGGTATTATGGAAGCTGCCAATCGCGGTGCATACGAGATCGGCGGAGTATCGGTAGGCCTGAATATCACACTGCCACACGAGCAGAAGGCCAACCCCTATACAACCTACTCATTGGATTTCCGCTACTTCTTCGCCCGGCTGGTGATGTTCGTCAAATATGCATCCAGCTTCGTATGTTTCCCGGGCGGGTTCGGCACGCTACATGAGTTTTTCAATTCCATGACGTTGATCCAAACGGGCAAGGCCATTGAATTCCCGGTGATTCTTTATGGCAAGGAATTCTGGCGAGGCCTGGACCGGTGGATTGTCAAGACAATGCTCACGAACGGACATCCCAAGATCGACCGCAAAGATATGGACCTTTTCACCATCACCGATTCGCTGGAAGAGGTAGTGAAAATAATCTGTCAGTCCCAGGCCAAGGTCGATCGAGAACGGTTGATCGCAACCCCTTCAGGCAAACCCATGTTAACTGGTGAAGGCACACTTGTTGGAAAACCATCTAGGCGAAACAACCAATCGACCAAACGCAAGGTCAAAAAGACTAAGAAGTCCAAGAAGACCATACGCGCCACTAAGGCTAAAAAATAAGCAACAGTCGAACGATGTGAAATGCCACTTTATGGCACGGGGTCATACCCACCCTTGCCGAAGGGATGGCAGCGAAAGATTCGTCGCAACCCCACAAAGCCCCCTCTTACCGCGCCGAACTTTTGAACAGCACCGATAAAATATTCGCTGCAAGTCGGGGTAAATTTGCACTGTCTGCCCAGGAAGTTCGACAGCGTTGCCTGGTAGAATCTCGCTGTGGCAATCAACAGCTTTGCAGGCAGGTTCCACAGAAAATGCAGCACGCCGCGCCCCGTCATTTGCTTGCCCCCTTCGCACGATCGGCAGTGATTCGACCAATCAGTTTAATCAGCGATTCCTGCAGTTCACTTACAGTCAATTCTGTGCCTCTATGGGGGATTATCACATAGTCCCACCCGCCTGGCAACCGATGACGGACAAGGCGAAATGCCTCGCGGCACAGCCGTTTGATATGGTTCCGCTGGACAGCATTGCCATGACTTTTAGAAACAGCCACCGCCAGCCTTGGAGGGGCTGACCCGTCAGGACCTGGTAGCGCCCTCACTGCAATGAGCTTATCAGCCTCACGCCGACCCCGGCCGAAGATGCGAGAGATATCCTCGCTGCGCTTGAGTCGATACTGTCTGCCCAATTTACGATCCATTGCAGCTTACGTTTTTGGCCCTTTTAAAAAATCCAACCCTGCAGGTCAACATGGACCTGCTCTATTATCCCCCCTACAAGTTAACCCTGACCTGCTCTATGAAAAGTCCCCGGTCATATGGATCATCGCCTTGACGACCCCATCGCGATAGTCCGCAACCAGTTCAAATGCCTCGGAAACCTTATCGAGTGGAAAATGATGAGTAACCAGCAAGCCCATATCCACCTTTGAGCTAGCCATCATCTCCAATGCCGGGGCGATGCACTTATTCTGACGGCGGACGTTCTGGACGGACAGTTCCTTTTTCCGCAGTAAACCCATTGCAAGGCTGATCCGGTCGGCCTCAGGTATGCCAACGATTACAAGTTTCCCGCCGGGTGCCAGCAATTCAACAGCCTGGTCGAGCGTCTCGGGCTCGCCGGCACACTCGAAGACACAATCTAGCCCGCCGGGGGCGGCCTGGGAGATTTTCTTGACCATATCACCAGTGGCTGCGTTACCCGTCCAGTCGGCCCCGAGCTTAGCAGCCAAGGCTATCCGCTCATCGAGCAGGTCTGTAACGTAAGTTTTGCACTCGGTCGTAGCCCGCATCGCAGCCAGCACACCCAGGCCAATAGGCCCTGCCCCCAGGATGCCGATTTTAGCACCGTCGACCTGGCCTGAAAGTCGCTGGGCGTGCAGACATATCGAAAACGGTTCAGACATCGCAGCATCAACAAGCGAAAGTGAATCACTTATCGGATAGCAGCAGCGTGCCGGCATGACCAGGTATTCGCTCAAACAGCCTGGCAACTCGCCGGGACAGCCCATAAAGACCTGATCCCGACAGGTATGCTCCCTGCCTGCGATACACTGGTCGCACTTGAGGCAGCTTATCAGAGGATCAACAGCTACCCTTGCCCCTACCTCGATGCCGCTTACTTGTGGGCCTACTTCAACTACCGTAGCGCCGAACTCATGACCTATCGGCCAGGGGAACTTAATCACCTCATCGCCGATCCTGCCGTTGCGGTAATAATGCAGGTCAGATCCGCAGACACCGACAACTTCAACCCGCAGCAGTACATCGTCTGGGGTGGTAATTTCCGGCATATCCGCCTGCATTACCTCGACCTTGCGAATTCCTGTCAAAAACGCCGCTTTCATTATGGCAAATCCTTAAAAAAACTATCCCGGTTTGGACGGGGGGCAATTCATGTTATTGTGTAACCGGCTGAAGATGAACCGAATTCTTTTTACCTCCAGGCCGAGCGGGAATTAGACAACCCAAGCCCGGCTTGATTAAAGGCCCATTCGCGTGTAAAAGGGGCTTTCTCGAAAACAACCGATCACCCAGGAGTAAGACTTTGAGAATCGTAGTTCCAATCAAGCAGGTTCCCGAGACCAACGCGGTGAAGATGGACGAAGCGACCGGGACGATGATACGCGACCAGGTCGAGGCGATCATCAATCCGCTTGATCTTTACTCCATTGAGGCAGCCATCCGCTTGCGAGAGGCCCACGGCGGGGAAGTTACCGTCATTTCCATGGGTCCGCCCAAGGCAGTCACAGCCTTGCGCGAGGCAATAGCGATGGGCTGCGATACGGGCGTGCTTATTTGCGACAAAGCCTTTGCCGGCTCGGATACCTGGTCGACCAGCTACACGCTGGCGGCAGGGATCAAAAAACTCGGCACCTTCGACATGATAATATGCGGCGAACGTGCCACCGACGGCGATACCGGGCAGGTTGGCCCGGGGATCGCTGCCTTCATGGACCTGCCGGTTGCCACATACATCAGCGCAGTCGACGAAATTACTGGCGGCAGATGCAAGGCCCATCGCCTTGTCGAAGGCGGATACGAAGTCCTTTCGATGAAGCTGCCCGGTGTTCTCACGGTGGTCAAAGAAATTGCCATCCCCCGCCTGCCTACTTTGCGTGGCAAGCAAAAGGCCCGCGCGGTTGAGATTCCTACCTGGACACCGGCGGAGTTGGATGTCGAACCTGAGAAGCTGGGCTTAAATGGCTCGCCGACGCGAGTGGTGAAGATCTTCAGGCCTAAGGTTGCAAGACAATGCGAGAAGGTTTTCGTAACCGGCGATTTAACCGCAGACGATGCAGCGGAAAGACTCGTTGCCTTCCTCAAGCAAAGGAACGTGTTGTAACATGGCAGACCAAGGCGTTTGGATAATAGCTGAACAGATCGACGGCCGCGTCCGAATTATAAGCTACGAACTCCTGGGGCGAGGTAGGGAGTTGGCAGACAAGAGAGGGTGCGAACTTACGGCTGTGATTTTCGGCGATAAGATCGATAAAGACGATCTACAGGAACTCATCCGCTGCGGAGCCGACAAGGTAATCGCAACTGAAGCTCCCGAGCTTACCCACTTCGACTGCCAGCGATACTCAGCCTGCCTGACCGAGCTTATCGAAAGCCACAAGCCCGAGATAATTATCGCTGGAGCAACCTCCAGCGGCAGAACACTGATGCCCTACGTTGCGATCAAAGTCCACGCCGGCCTGACCGCTGACTGCACGGTGCTGGATATTGAAGAGGGAACGGGCAACCTGCTTCAGACCCGTCCCGCTATCGGCGGGAATATTCTGGCGACAATTAAGACACCCAGCCACAGGCCTCAGATGGCTACGGTTCGGCCTCACTCGACCAAGGCGGCCGAGGCTGACCCGACCAGAACCGGCGAGGTTATCCACCACACTGCAGCGGCCCAGCTGCTGGTAAGCGATGTCGAACGGCTGGGGTTTGTAGCAGATACAGCCGAGCATACCCTGGACGACGCCGATTTAGTCGTCACAGTCGGTAGAGGAATAAAAAAAGCGGAGAACCTGCCGATCGTAGAGCAACTGGCTGATAAACTCGGTGCAGCCCTTGGTGCAACTCGCGACGTCGTCGATCGAGGCTGGCTGAGCTACCCACACCAGGTGGGGCTCTCGGGCAAGACCGTAACACCTGAGCTTTATATCGCTATCGGTGCATCGGGGGCGGTTCAGCACCTGGCCGGCATGCAAACGGCTGAAACAATTATCGCGATCAACACCGATCCCGAAGCACCGATCTTCCGCGTAGCCGACTTCGGCATTATCGGCGACCTGTTCGAGGTAGTACCGGCCCTGACGGAAAAGATTGGAAAGGACTAGCTCGCTGCATGACAGAGCGGCCCTATAACCCTGTCACGCTGGGATTGGTTGGCCAGCTCAAACAGATCGTTGGCAATTCGTACGTCATCCACGACGATCCGGATCGCCTTGAACCATACTCGCACGACGAGATCCCCGAGCGCAAGTACGCGCACATGCCGGATGTTCTCATCCGCCCTCGTACGGCCGCAGAGATCGCGGCGATAATTAAACTGGCCAATAGCGAGTACGTTCCCGTTACACCTCGCGGGGCTGGGTCGGGCCTATCCGGAGGAGCTGTACCCATCTTCGGCGGGATCGTACTGCTGTGCGACCGGATGAACCAGATCCTCGAAATCGACACTGCCAACATGATGGCTGTCGTCGAACCAGGCGTTATCACAAACGAGATCAACGAACGCCTGAAAGAGTTTCGGCTTTGGTATGCGGGCTATCCGATGAGCCAGGAGACCTGCTTCATCGGTGGAAACGTCGCCGAAAATGCAGGCGGCGGCAAGGCTGTCAAATACGGCGTAACCGGCAGGTACGTCCTCGGCCTGGAAATTGTTACCCCCACCGGTGATATCATTCAACTCGGCGGCAAGCGATTAAAAGACGTTACGGGCTATAACCTCGTGGCCCTGATGGTCGGCTCGGAAGGCACGCTCGGCGTGATCACCAAAATCACGCTCAAGCTCATGCCCTTACCCGCAGCGTCCGTAGACCTGCTTTGCATGTTCGAAAGTCTCGACGATGCAATCTCGGCCGTGCCACTTATCCAGACACAAAGCAGCGTGATCCCAACAGCCATCGAGTTCATGGATGTAACATCGGTTCGCATGGCGTGTGAGTATCTAAACGAGTCGATCCCTTACGAACAGGCCGGGGCGATGCTGCTAATAACCGTCGATGGCCCTGACGTTGAGCAGGTGAGGCGCGACTACGAACAAGTGGGCCTGTTCTGCACACAGGCCGGTGCGTTCGAGGTATACGTAGCCGACAATTTCACCACCAGCCATCGAATCTGGCGCGTCCGTGCAAGCATCGGCGAGGCACTTAGCCTTATAACTTCAAGGCAGTCGAGCGAAGACCTGGCCGTACCCGTTGCATCCATTCCAAAGCTTGTTGCCGAGATGGGCGCCCTGGCGAAAAAGTACGACGTTTTGATCCCCTGCTACGGCCATGCCGGCGATGGGAATATGCACACGCGAATCGTCTGCAATCCGGAATGGTCGTCCGAGAAGTGGAACGAGACCCTGCCGAAGATTTTGACAGAGCTTTACACACTCACTGCCTCGCTTGGCGGGACAATCTCGGGCGAACACGGCATCGGCCACAAGAGAAAACCCTACATGCCCCTGGTCTGCTCCGAAGCTGCGCTGGAGATGATGCGTCAGATCAAACGCGCCCTGGACCCCAACAACATCCTTAACCCCGGCAAGATCATCGATGTCTAATGGTCTACGATACTCGTAAAAAATAACGGGCTGAGCATCCTCGCGGGCCAACTTGGCAGAGGTCGGGGTATGTGAAAAAAATAACGGGCTGAGCATCCTTGCCCAGCCCGTAAACTTCCCTTGCCGATCCGTCGGCTTCATCTATTACTTCACCGCCTTGGCCTTGGACTTTGCCTTGGCCTTGCTGGCGGGTTTCTTCATTTTTGCACTGGGGACAACTTCGGTCTTTCTCTTGCGTTTGCGACGGCGTCCTGGTTCTGGAACGTCGGGCTTGGGAATCCGGATGGGATGGTCGGCAACAGTCTTAAGGGCTGTGCGGATATTCTTGGCGAACAGGTCTGCCTTGACCTCATCAGCCAGTCCGTCGGCCCGGTTGAAGACACCGCCAGAGACGAGGATCTGCATATTCTCGCAGACCTGTATTTCACGAATATGGTCGATCATCCTGCGGATTTCAGGTACATCCTGCGGATTCGCACCGTAGAGGCACAATACATCTGGTTTAAGATTGCCCACAAGTTGGAGGAGTTCGTCAGTGGGAATTCCCGATCCTACGAACCAAACTGACCAGCCCTTAGCCTCGAACAAGTCGGCTGTGATCTGTGCACCCAATTCCGATAGCTCACCTTCGCCACACGCAACAATCATTCGCTTGCCGGTCTTAGGCTCACGGGCCAACAGAGCGTGCATCTGGTCGGCAATCATCCGGTTGATACGCGTAGCCATGTGCTCAACTACGCGGGAAATGCGGTTTTCCCGGAATAAGTGCTCAACCTGATCCATCGCCGGCCAAATGATCGATTCAAGAAGCTTCGACGCAGCTATCCCACGGTCCTGAGCGGCAAAAATAAGCTCACGGGCCTCACAACGCTTTCCTGCAAACAGGTGTTCCAAATACTGCTTAAATAGGTCTGCTATTGCCATTTTTTGTCCAATCCTTCTTATACGATCTTCGTTTTTTGCCACTAAGTTCTTTGCTATCCACTACCTAAGCTCAATCCCGGCCTTTAGCTTGCTCGCTTACTACCGATGTTAAGATAGGTAATTTGCGTAACACAGACAAGATCGGCCCACTCCTTTTGAAAACTTGAGCCAATTTAGTAAATTAGGTAATTTAAATGGTCTGGGTTAGCTTGTTTCTGTAATCTTTGAGACAGGAATTGTCTAAGCCCCCTATCGTTTTGGCCATTTCGCAGTTTTAATTCACCGCAATCTGATCGCTTGCCACAGACGTGGAGATATCCTATCCTGTGGGCTATGAGAATTGGACAGGGGTATGATTCGCATCGTTTCGAAGCCGGCCGGCCCTTAATCCTGGGCGGGGTGGAGATCCCTCATGAATTTGGCCTCGCCGGCCATAGCGATGCAGATGCAGTTCTTCACGCCGTTACCGATGCAATCCTTGGAGCCATCGGCGCCGGCGACATCGGCGAGCTATTCAGCGACACCGATCCTCAGTACTCAGGTGCATCGAGCAGCATATTTGTTACCGAAGCGGTAAGATTGGCCTCGAAAGCGGGAATGAAGGTGGGCAATTGCGATATCACCGTCATTGCACAAAAGCCCAAGCTCTCGCAATACAAGCAGGCGATGCGGGAAAATATCGCCAGCCTACTTGGAGTTGGCGTAGATGCAGTTTCGGTTAAAGCCAAGACCAACGAGGGAATGGGCGCCCTGGGCCGGGCTGAGGGCCTTGCTGCGCTGGCTACAGTCCTGCTCATCCCGGCGGATTAGTCTCAAGTCAATTATTTGGTCCATCAAAAAGGGTTTAACGTGAGGCAAGCAAGATACACGATTATTGCAGGGGTATTGCTGGCTGTGTCACTGCCGGCAGGTATCGCCGGTGAAGATCAACCTGTTTGGGTATGCATAACCCGCCCGGCCCTTGTCAAAGCAATTAAACCGCTGGTGGATAAACGCACAGAAGAAGGCTTCGACGTACGTATCATCTCTACTGATCAGCCCGCTGAGGAATTGAGCAAACTTACCCGTCAAGTCGATTACCTACTCATCGTCGGAGACGATCAACCCGGTTGCGAAGATCAGCCGTGGTATGTGCCGGCAAAACAAGTTCGTACCTATCGCTGGGGCTCGCAACAGGCGGATAAGTTCGCATCCGATCTTGCATGGGCGGATATCGACGCAGATTCCATACCTGACTTTCCCGTCGGGCGCATCCCTGCCCGCTCGGTTGGTCAGGTTAGAGTGGCTGTTAAAAAAATCCTCAAATACGAAGCCCTTCCTCCTTCGACGGCCTTGCTTGATCTGCCTGTTGCTGCAGGGGCTGGAGGCTTCAGCCCGTCAATTGATAGATTGACAACGGGATTGCTGATTACGTCGGTTAGAACTTTCGGCCCAAAATGGGCTCAACCATGGATTGTATCAGGGGACATTACCAACAGCTTGTGCGGCTGGCCTCCCGAGGGCGGAAATGCATACTGGAAGCAGTTGGCTAACGGCCCGGCCATTGCCTGTCTGATCGGCCATGGCTGGGAAAATGGATTTTATTTCACTCCCTGGAAAGGTAAGAAGCTCTACTTTACTGCCGATCAGGCTAGAAAAATCCTCGTTAAAGGACCACCATCTGGGCCGATGGTTATTGTGGCCTGCCTGTCGGCCAAGTTTACCGCCCCCGAGCCCTGCATGTCCGAAGAGCTCCTTTTCATGCCGACCGGCCCGGTAGCGATGATTGCTGCCACACGAAAAACGCACCCACTGCCGAATTATTTTACCGGCATATCGCTGCTGAAAGAGGCCGCCGCCGGCCATGAGCGGCTGGGTGATTTCTGGATTGCCAGCCAGCAGAACATGCTAACCGAACGAAATATGTTCGTCGAAGCAGCGATGTTCAACAGTTCCTCGCTGGACCAGTTTAAACTGCGAGAAGATCAGTTCCTGGCGTATGCTATTCTTGGTGATCCTGCCACGCGGCTGAAGCTGCCCGAAAAACTACATAGTGAGGTCACGCGTGAGCCAGGCCTGGTGAAATGGCAGGTCGATAAGCCCAAAGGAGCGACGAGCCTGATAATCGACTATCGCCCATCGGGGGAAAAACGACCCATTCTCAAAGCCAACGCAAATGCTAATACCCGACGCCGGCTTCAGATGGAGTCGAATAAAATTTTCGCCTTCAACCGGGTCGCAACTTTAAATCCAACCCAACCCTGGCAAGGCACATGGAACAAACCCGGCACGCTGCGGCTGACTGCAATCGGCCCGGAAAAACTCCACGTAGCTGTACTGGAACTCAAGGCTCCTGCCCCAAAATTGCAAAGCTCACCCACACCAACGGCAGCTCGACGATAGAATCATTTCGCAACTGTGTGTATAATTCGCCGCCTTAGGTAAACTAGCTGTTTAAGGTGACTTCATGCTTGGTCTTTACAACACAATGACACGCAACGTCGATGAGTTTACGCCCTTGGCCGATAACAAGGTAGGCCTCTACACATGCGGGCTTACGGTTTACAACTACGCCCACATCGGCAATCTTCGAACGTATATCTTCGAGGACATCCTCAAGCGAACTCTCCTCCGCTGCGGCTACGAAGTCAACCACGTGATGAACATCACCGACGTAGGGCACCTTACCTCCGATGCCGATACCGGCGAAGATAAGATGGAAGCCGGCGCTCGGCGTGAGGGCAAGAGCGCCTGGGAGATAGCCGAATTCTTCCAGGGCCAGTTCGTAAAAGATCTGGACAGGCTCAATATCCTCCAGCCAGTTACCTGGTGCAAGGCGACCGATAATATCCAAGAGCAAATCGACCAGATCAGTAAGCTAGAGGAAAAAGGTTTTACCTACACCGTCGGTGATGGGGTCTACTTCGATACCTCAAAGCTGAGCGACTATGGCAAGCTGGCCAGGTTGGATATCAAAGGCCTCCGGGCTGGGGCAAGGATCCAACTGGTAGAAGGTAAACGCAACCTGACCGACTTTGCCCTGTGGAAGTTCAGCCCCGAAGGCAGTAACCGCCAGATGGAATGGCCCAGCCCCTGGGGCGTCGGTTTCCCGGGATGGCACATTGAATGCTCAACGATGGCCATTAAGTATCTCGGCGAGCGACTCGATATTCACTGCGGCGGGATAGACCACGTACCGGTCCATCACACCAACGAGATCGCCCAGGCGGAAGTTGCCCTGGGCCACAAGTGGGTCAACTGGTGGATGCACGGCGAGTTCCTCACCTTCGGCGGAACCGATGAGGGCGACCAAGAGAAGATGTCCAAGTCCTCAGGCGGGTTCATCAAGCTGGATACACTAATAGAGCGCGGCATCGACCCGCTCGCTTACCGCTACTTCTGCATGAGCGCGCACTACCGCCAGCAATTAGCCTTTACCTGGGAGGCTCTCGATGGCTCGGCCAGCGCCTACAGGAAACTCACCCGCGCAGCTCTTGACCTCAAGGCCGGCTATACCGGCAACGAACAGCCCATCGTAGCGTATCTCCAGCAGTTCGACGAGGCAATAAAGGACGATCTGAACATGCCTCGCGCGCTAGCAGCGATGTGGGGCGCTGTTAAGGACGATTCTGCCAAACCCGGTGAGGTCTACGCAACGCTGCTCGAGATGGATGAGGTTCTCGGCCTGGGGATAGCTGATGTGACCGAGGAAGAACTAGAGATTTCCCAAGTGCAGATCGCTCAGTTGATAGCTCAGCGCAGCGAGGCACGCAAGGCCAAGGATTTCGCCCGATCCGACCAGATCCGCGACGAACTGGCCTCGATGGGCATAACTCTCGAAGATAAACCCGAAGGGACCATCTGGCGAAGAAGCTGAGAAGTAGCGACGGGTTTTTAGCTTTTGGCTTTCAGCTTACGCCTGGGCCGCTTAGCATATTTGAATGGCAGGGACAGGGAAGTCCACATTTCGCGTCTTGGGTGTCGACCCGGGGTTGAACATCACCGGTTATGCGGTGCTGGATATTGGCCGATCCGAGCCGAGTATCATCGAAGCCGGCGCGATCCGGACCAACGCCAAAGCCTCAATGGCCGAGCGAATCTACCAGCTCCACAAAGAGCTCGCCGAAGTAATCGCCGAACACAGCCCCGACACCGCAGCTATCGAACAGCTTTACGCCCACTACAAGCACCCGCAAACTGCGATCCTTATGGGTCATGCCCGCGGCGTTATGCTATTAGCCTGCCAGCAGGCGGGGATCGGCATAAAAAGCGTCTCTGCGACCAAAGTTAAAAAGTCACTCACCGGCAACGGCCATGCTTCCAAATTGCAGGTCCAGCGTTCCATCCAGGCGGTTTTCAAACTGGCTGAACTGCCCGAACCGCCCGACGTCGCCGACGCACTGGCAATCGCACTTTGTGCCGGAAGGCGGCTGGGAACTTGAGACCATAAGTAAGTATTTTGTTTGGGTATGCGTTTTTTGCTTCACCTAACCGCGGAGGTAGGCTAGAGTCTTTTTAACCTTCGTGTAGCGAGTTGAGCGCAGTGCCGGCGAGGCCTGGCAAGAAAGGCGAAGATGGCAATGCCTTAGCATTGTCGATGTAGCCTGACGCCGCCAGCCAAAGCCGCCGCCAGCTCAAACGCTACAAAGAAGTTAAAAAGGCTCTTGAAAGTACGTTACGATGATTGCACGAATCACCGGCATCCTGGAAGAAGCCCGCAAAGACGCCGTGCTTATCAACACCGGATCAGGCATGTGGTACGAGGTCCGCATCCCCGCTTGCGACGCAGAACGGCTGGGCCGTAAACATGGCCAGGAAGTTACGCTGCACACGGTGCATTACATCGAGGGCAACCCTGCGGGCAATCAGCTCAGGCCACGACTGGTGGGCTTTTCAAGCGAAACCGACAGAGAATTCTTCGGCGTGTTTACAACGGTTAAAGGTATCGGCATTCGCAAGGCCCTTTCGGCCCTGGCAAGACCTGTCGCCGAGGTAGCCTCTGCAATCCAGGCCAAGGACGCGAAGTTCCTTATCACCCTGCCGGAAATCGGCCGTCGCACAGCCGAGCAGATAATCGCTTCCCTCTATGAAAAAGTCGAAGCCTTCGCCGGGCCGGCCATGCCAATTGTAGATGAGCTTTCCGCACCTGGGGCCGAGGCCGTGGCTGTGCTGGTCCAACTCGGAGAGCGCAGATCGGATGCAGCGGCTCTGGTTGAACGGGTCCTGTCAGTCGCGCCGGATCTGGACAAGGCTGAAGATATCATACAACATGCCTACCGACTCAAAGCCGGCGGGGCCTGACGTTAGGTAAATTAGACTTATGGCAAGAGAACGTATCATCTCATCTCAGTCAAACGGTGTCGAAGAAGAGCATTTCAACATCGCCCTTCGTCCGCAAAAGCTTGACGAGTGTATCGGCATGGGCGAATTGCTGGAGAAGCTTTCGATCTCCATCGAGGCCGCGCGCCAGCGCAACGAACCCATGGAACACGTGCTGCTCCACGGCCCGCCGGGCCTCGGCAAGACTACGCTGGCCTACGTGATCGCCTATGAGATGGACTCGTCAATTAAGGTTTCTTCCGGGCCGGCCCTTACCAGGCCCAGTGACTTAATTGGCATTCTGACCAACCTTGAACACCGTGACGTGCTGTTTATCGACGAGATCCATCGCCTGCCCGCAGCCGTGGAAGAATATATCTACCCGGCGATGGAAGATTACAAGGTGGACTTCGTGGTCGATTCCGGCATGCACAGCCGGACGATTAACCTGCCACTGAAGCCCTTTACGCTGATCGGCGCTACCACGCGGGCTGGCCTGCTTAGCCCAGCCCTTAGAACGCGATTCGGCATTAACCATCACCTGGAATACTGGTCAACCGAAGACCTTCGGGCACGGGCGAAGCTGTCGGCCGAAATGCTGAACGTAGCCGCAGACGCACCGGCGCTGGATACGCTCGCTGATCGCAGCCGGGGCACGCCGCGTATAGCTAACCGCCTGCTGAGGCGCTGTCGCGATTATGCCCAGGTAAGAGCTGACGGTGCCCTGACGGCCGAAGCGGTTATTGCAGCGCTGAAGCTCGAAGGTATCGACGAGTTAGGCCTCGATGAACTGGACAGGCGTTTCCTGCACACGATTATGGATATCTACAAGGGTGGGCCGGTTGGTATCGAGGCCGTGGCTGCGACGCTTGGCGAGGAGACCGATACGCTGGTGGACGTCGTCGAGCCGTACCTGCTTCAGATCGGCCTGCTGGCGAGAACCCGTCGCGGCAGAGTTGCAACGATCAAGGCCTACAACCACCTGAACGTTACTCCACCTGCCAAACCCGAAAATGGCGGGCTGTTTGAGTAGAGTGGGCTTTAGCGAGAATTCCTCTGTGAGCTAATCTATAATCTTCCAGGCTTTGGCAAAGCCTTCAAAGCTCCGGCCGAAACCTTCGGAAACTCCATTGGGGAAACAGCACGCCGGCAGTGTTTGCCTGGCAAGGTGATTGGATAAGCATTCGCAGCAATAGCCCCTCCGCTGGCACGTATCTGACGTACAGGGACATTTTTCCAGATTGGCAGGTTGTTTACATTCCATTACTGATCCTCACTTGGCACCTGGATTAATAATCGTAAACCCGGTCGCCAACTCGCAGCCGGATAAGAGCGGCCGTGCCGTCCGGCCCCACGGCTACCTCAGCCCTGGCGCGATCGATATTATCCTGCAAATCATCTTCGATTTCGTGACGTTTTTCTTCGGGGATATAGAAGTTCTCGATTCCGTATTTAACTCGCGAGTATTTCCGCCATCCCTTGATAACAACAGCCCCTGCCGGCAGATCTTCAGGCATCTCGGCGTGAACGCTGGCGGCAGAGAACGAACCGTCGGGGCCTTCGGTGAGCACGACATAGATATGGCCCTTTAACGGCGCGTCGTCCCAGCCTGCGGTTTCTTTAAGGTCTGCAACCTCGTAGCGGATTACCATGTGGTATCCGCTGAGAATATCGTAGGGGTCAACCGGCTGCATTTTCAGCATAACCGTTGTGCCGCAACTGCGAGCGATAACATGCCTTGCCGGTATCGCAGCCAGGATCGCCAGTTGAACTGCAATCGCCAGCACAAATAGTAGTATCGCCTTAGGCTTGCTCATGAGTTGACCTCGCATTCTTGAGATGCGTCTCGAACTTCACGCCGACGACAAGCACGGCTACACCACATGCGAGGAACACCGCCGACTTGACCATCAGATTTGTCTCGTATTCCAGGAACCGGCTGGCCAGGATAATCGCCGCAAGAATCACTCCGTACCAGAACATCCGCCTGTCCAGCATCTTCGTCCCGGCCCAGGTCAATCCCGCAGCCATTCCAACAAGAGCGATATTGGCCAGGAGAACCTGAATTTCAACTGTTTCAAATGCGATAGTGCTAGCCGATAAACCAACCACCGCAGCCAACACAACGCACGTCAGCCAGGTTGCTAAAAGCACAGGTCGGTAGCCCTTCTCCGCCCAACCCCGCCCGGCCGATATAGCCCACATCACAAGCCCAGCCCCCAAAGCCGGCCCGGCCGTCCAGACCCACATCCAACTTTCTATGCTCTTGTACAGTTCTTCGGCCAGGTCCAGGAATGAAACCAGGTAGGTCGCCAGGACCAACGTCGCAATTCCCACGGTAACCGATACGGTTGCCAGCTTTGAAAAGCCACTGAATCGGCTGGAATGTCTCGTAAGGATACCCCAGCCGGCGAGCATCTGACCTACACACAACGCCATAGCAACCACAGACCAAGGCGAATCGCCGTTTACCCCGGCGTGAATGCTTGTGGAAATTGCCAGCGCCAAAGTCACCAGGGCCAGCAGGAACGCCGATCTCTGCTGGAAGGCCAGCGTCGCAAAGCCGGCTATCAGCACAAGGGGATAGTAGTTGAAGGCCCCCTCATTAAAATCAATCCACCCCGTAAACCAGATGAACGAAGCAATGACCGAGACTGAAGCCACCAGCCAGCTCCGCATCGTCCAGGCCCCGACAAGCGTCGCCAAAGCCCATGCCCCGAAAGCGCCATGGTAATGGCTTTGGATGTGGAATATCTGGGCGATCAGCCCGATGTTCGCACCGAATATCAGCGCCCCAGCCAGCAGCAATCCGTGGCCTAGGATTGGCCTGGAACGTGAGATATCCCGCAAGTAGAAGCCTGTAACCTGAATGCCCAGCAAGGCCGTCACCAGCAGGCCCACCTTCACCCACTTGCCGATCCCATCCCAGTGATAGGCAACGGAAGCTTATTACCCCGCCGCCGATCAGAGCTGCTCCCAGCACGCAGATGGCTATCAGGAATATGTTGGCTGATTCTGCGGGCAGGCCAGCCAGGTCGTACCTGCCGGTGAGACTGTCGGCCTGGGAGGGCGAGAGTATGCCCTCTGCCTGCCAGGCAGGCAGTTCCCCGCGAAGTATCTTGCGGAAACCGGTAGGAACATTGGTCTGTTCTGACATCCGATAAGTCTCCCTTGATTCAAAGTGATGTCGTGGTTGCCTTGCCGGCCATTACAGGCCAAGGCACCCGCCCTTCAAGCTCTACATGCTTACAGGGACCAGGCCTTGGCAAAGTTTGTGAAGCTGCGGTCGTAGGTTTTTTCCGCCTCTGATGGAAAGCAGCAGCCGGGTAGTTGCTTACTGGCCAGGTGATACTTGATGCAATCACAGCATTCCCCCCGCCGGCTGCAGGATGTATAGGTACAAGTGCAGTTTTCCAGATTCTGATCTTTCTTACATTCCATTACGTATTCTCCATCGGTGGCGATAAGTTACTAGAAGTCGTCCCAAAATCTGCTTTGCAGGCGAAAGCGCGGGTTTTTTTCGATCCGGCAAGGAGCGGAAATGACGTCGAATCCAGCCGATTCGTCGAGTTTCCGCGACGCAGCCGGGCGGAAAAAGACCCGCTTGCAGCCCAAATCGAGGTTGTGGGATGGCTTCTAATAGAAGACCGGTCCGTTCAGGGGACAGCAAACCCGTCAAATCAGTTTATGGAGACGTGCATCTCGTCATATCGCAAATCCAGATACTCGTTCACACCGGCGAGTTGGCCGTTATTGCTGCGAACGTATTCGTCGAGGTTGGCAAGTTTTTCCCGGGGGCCTACAACCCAGTCACCGGTGGTGGGGAATCGGCCGAAGCGAATTTCAGTTGCCCTGGATCGGCCTACCTGTGCGTGGATAGTTATTTCCGAGACGCTCTTTGAGACCCGCCCGCTATGATTGGTAACGTCGATGACGGTTATCTGGTCAGCATAAGACCTCGCCAGCAGAAGTTTGAGAAGCTTCAGGCCGTCGGCGAGGTCCTTACCAGCCCATAGTTCACCCGGCAAAGGAGCCAGCCCCGCTACACCGTCGATGATGATATAGCGAATCTTTTTGTGCACGCCATTTGCGGGTAGCAGGGCCTGGTCTGCGTAGTAAATTTCCTTGCCCGTTGCCTCGGAATCGCCCAGAGAAGCAGCCAGTACGTAGCGCGGCACTTGGGGGGATTCGGCTGAATCCGGCAGGCGAGCCCCATCTACATCGATGAAGCTGTATCGGCCGCGAGCGCCGGCCTTTGCTATGGGCTGGCGGAACTTGGCTCGAAGTTCAACATAGGCCTTCTCGCCGTCAGGCGTGCGACGCTTAAGGACCGATTCAACATTGGAAATCCAGGGATGTCTAACGGCCAAGGCGTAGACCTGCTCGCTAAGCGTATCGTCGTAATAATCCAAGCCATCTGGCAAGATATCGGCTACAATTTTCCGGGCTAAGCTGTCGGGCATCCAATCCGGGCGGTCGATAATTTTCACGGCGAAGACTTCGGTCCCCTGCCGGCCCTGGCTGCGAAGAGCGACTTCCTCTATCGCCCAAAAGCCTGCTATCAAAAGACCCACCGACACTAAAACCGAAAGGAAAATAAACCACCGGCGATGCCTCGCTGTGATCTGTGAGTCTGTAAGGGACTTGGGTTTTTTCTTCCCGCCCTTGGCGGGTTTTGCCGGAGGTTTTTTGGACTTCCACACCATTATCAATTACTCGCCTATCTCAGCCGACCGTGCCAGTGCCATCCTCGCAAGCCGGTCGGTCAGTTCGGAAAAGCTGATCCCAACAGCTCCGGCAGCTTTCGGCAATAGCGAGTGCGACGTAAAACCGGGGATCGTGTTCACCTCCAACACCTGAGGCCTACACGACGAGTCGATCATGATATCGACCCGGGACATGTCGCGACAGCCCAGCGCGTTATGAGCGGCAAGGGCAGCGTCGTTGACGGCTTGGACGGTAGCTTCATCAAGCCCGTGATCGAAAACATATTGCGTTACGGCATCGTCGTCGTACTTGGCCTTGTAGTCGTAGAAGTCGCCTTCCGGGACGACGATCTTCAGTATCGGAAGTACCTTCTCACCAAGGATGCTTACGGTTACTTCCGGGCCTTCGATGAACTGCTCAACCAATGCTGATCCATACCGGCCCAGTAACTGCCCCACCGCGTGATCTCGCTGGACTGGTGAGCGAGCGATAGTAACATCGACGCTCGATCCGCCATCGAGAGGCTTGCACACCACGGGGGGTTTAATCTCTGCGCTTCCATCGCTGGGAAGGGTCAGCACCTGCCAATCAGGCGTGAAAAGTCCCACCTGTCGAAAGATTTCCTTAGCGGCGTGCTTATCCATCGCAAGCTCGCTTGCCCGCGGCCCCGATCCGGTATAGGCCAGCCCACGGTTCTCGCAAAGCTTTTGGACCTCGCCGGATTCGCCGAACTGGCCATGAAGTGCGATAAAGACCAGGTCGATCCCCGGCCTGTCAAGTGCGGAAGTATCTGACGGGTTGATATCCGCCATCGTCACGCGATGGCCTGACCCGATGAGCCCGCGAACGATCTCCTTGCCGCTCATCAGGCTTACTTGACGCTCAGCCGATGGCCCACCCATCAATACCGTGATGTCCAGTAACCTCGTGGGGTCATAAAATCCAGACGTACCCCCAGCCGCTGCCTGCCCCGTCAGTTTTGACGTAGCCACTTCAGCCATTACCAGACCTCGAGTTCCATCTCCAGATACACTTCAAACTTCTTATAGACAGCTTCTCGGATAATGTTGATGAGCTTGAGAATATCCGACGCTCTTGCCCCCTCATCGGCGATGATGAAATTGCCGTGCTTTTCAGAGACTTCCGCCCCGCCGACACGCCTGCGCTTGAGCCCTGCCTGGTCGATCAATGCCCCGGCAGAGAGCCCGCGCGGATTTTTGAAAATACAGCCCGCATTGCGATTGGCCAACGGTTGGGAGTTCTTCTTATATATCCATATCTGCTTAATAAGCTTTAGAACATGATGCGGGTCATCCTCGGTAAGAGTAAACTCCGCCCCAAGGATCAGCTTGGATGAGATATTCGTCGATCTATAGGCAAAAGCCAGTTCGTCATGTTCGCGGGTTAATACCTGGCCGTCAGTGGTCATCACCTCGACCGAACGGACGCAATTGCCAATATCGCCGAACGCGCCTCCGGCATTCATCTTAACGCAACCGCCTACAGAGCCAGGGATGCCGGCAAGGCACTCCAGGCCTGTAAGACCCTCACGAACCATCCGCAAAACCAGTTTGCTCATGTCGGCCCCGGCCCCGGCCTTGAGAATGCCTTGATCGAGGGTCGCTTCAGTGAACTGCCCCTGGCCCAGGTGAATCACGGCACCCTTGACGCCACTATCGTCAATCAGCAGATTCGCACCGGCACCCAGGACGAAAATTGGAACCTCATTGTCCCGACAGCGCCTGACGACCTCGGCGAGCTGGGCGACATCATTTGGCGTAATGAAGTATGTCGCCGGGCCGCCAATGCCGAACCATGTCCGCCCGGCCAACGGCTCGTCAGTTTTAACGATTTGATCTAAGCCAGAGAACAGTTTCATCTGCTACTTCCCAAATATTGCCAGCGCCCATCGTCACCACCAGGTCACCCTCAGACAACTTCGACTGCAGGCGCGTGGCAATCTGGGCGAAGCTGTCGCAATAGGTAGCAGACCCACCGTGCAGGCGAATCTGCGAGACCAGGTCCTTGGCTGAAATATAATCTTTCTCCAACTCGCTGTCTCGTACGAAGTATATGTCAGGGACAATAACTTCGTCGGCTAAAGCAAAGCTCCGGGCGAAATCCTTCAACAGGAATCTCGTCCGGCTATGCTGGTGCGGCTGGAATACACAAAACAGGCGATTGGGCCTGTAATACTGGTCAATTGCTCGCAGGGTAGCCTGGATCTCGGTCGGATGATGTGCATAGTCATCAACAACCTTTATCCCATCAACGTCAGCCTTGAGTGTCATCCTCCGCCATATACCCTCGAAACTGTCCAAACCGAAACTGATCTGCGACGGTTCCAGCCCGCAATGATGCAATATAGCAGCCCCAGCGAGGGCATTGTACGCATTGTGAAGGCCAGGCAGCGAAAGAGACAACCGGCAGAATTCCTGCCCGTTGTAGAGCACATCCAGACGGTTCATTCCGCGTTCGTCACTGACGTTTGCCCCGCGCCAGGTGCAATTTTCTGCAAGGCCGAAAGTCTCAACCTCACACCCGGCGGCCGAGACAGCTGAAAGTACGCTTCGATCCTCGCCATTGGCGATTAAAACACCATCTGGGGATACCTGCGCACTGAAGCAGCGAAAGGCCTCCACAATGTCGGCCAGGTCCTGATAGCAGTCCAGGTGGTCTTCTTCGATGTTAAGTATCGCCGCGTAGCTTGGATGAAGGTTAAGGAAGCTTCTGTCGAACTCGCAGGCTTCGGCTACAAAAGTAGCCCCGGCCCCAGTCCCGCTGGGCCCACCAAGTTGGCCTACCGTTGCACCGACGATAAAACTGGGATCAGTCCCAGCTGCCCAAAGCGAGTAAGCAACCATTCCGGTTGTGGTGGATTTACCATGAGTCCCGGCAATGGCAATGCCGGTCCGCCGCGACATAAGTTCACCGAGCATCTGGCTGTACTTATAGATCTGACAGCCTTGCTTGCGAGCAGCTATCAACTCAGGGCTATTTTCTTTAATCGCGGCGGAGTGGACTACCAGATCACAGTCTTGAGGGAGATTATCCTCGCTGTGTCCGATGTGGACGTCGATTCCATCCTGGATAAGCCGGTCTACAGCTCCACTTGGGGAAAGATCAGAACCGCTGACCTTAGCGTCGCAGTCGGTAAGCACCTTGGCCAGGGCTCTCATGCCCGAACCTCCAATGCCGATCATGTGCACGGACTTACCGGCCAGGTCAATCGACCTGTCGCCGCGGGCAGTTATAATTATGGGTTTGGTCTCCATACCAACAGATCATCCTGATTGAAGCCAATAGTAAGGCCAATACGCCAAATGGAAAATGCAAAAAGTAAAAACTAAGAGGAACTTATTTACTACTCCGGTCAATCCTGCCAAGAAAGCTGCTAGTAATCATTATCGCCTTGGATGGCAGTTTGGCTTTAATCGCCCCTGCTCGCCAGCCATTTTGCAACATGGGGAGCTGCTTGGGGCTTGGCTAAGGCTTTTGAATTACTTGACATAACTTCCAACTGACCACTATCGCCAAGCAATGAGCGTAAAACTTCGCTCAACCTACTGGCATTGGCCTGGACATTACCGGCATCTTCAACCACTGAGACGGCCCCGCAGGAAGAGAGTTCCTCGGCATTGAGCATTTGATGCCCGCCGGCATGAGGGTAGGGCAAAACAATCGCCGGTGTTCCAGAGGCTGTGAGCTCCGCAGCTGTAACAGCGCCGGATCTTGTGATGGCAAGGTCGGCTGCTGCGTAGGCGAGGTCCATCCGGTCGCAGTATTCCAATCGGACTGTGTGCAATGGTCCGCAACTAGGAGAAAAAATTTTATCAGGGCCTGTAACGTGAATTACCTGCCAGGTCTGGGCGAACTCTTCCAGCAGATTACCAAGAGCGCCGATGGCATCGTTGATCGCCTGGGCTCCGCCGCTGCCGCCTACGACGAGTAGAGTTTTAAGATCAGGCTGCAATCCGAAAAAGTCGATACCCTCATCTCTGGTCGCCTCGGATATGGCTTTGCGAATCGGACAACCTACGCAATTGATTTTACTTGTAAATCTGCCCTGGAAATGACCCGTCGTGGATTCAAACTGCGTGAAAATCGCATCGGCATATCTTGCAAGGTTCCGGTTAGCCAGGCCCGGTACGGCATCGGGATTAAGTACAGCAACGGGGATTGAAGCCTTGGCAGCTTTGACAGCGACAGGCACAGCCGCAAACCCGCCCCCAGCCAGGACAGCCGCCGGCTTGAGGTCTTCAAGTAAGTCTCGCCCAAGTCGGCTCGATCGAATGTAGCTATCGAGGAATCTGGGCCAACCTGCAAAACTTCTTGGTAGAGGGCGGATTGGCTGACAGACGATGGCATGATCAGTATCGGCCAGGATTTTGTTATCTATCGCACGATCCGAGCAGGCAAAAACGACTCGAGCCCCTGGCTGGATGACTTTCAGTTCCTCAGCCACAGCCAAGGCAGGGTATAAATGCCCGCCGGTACCGCCACCTGCGAAAAGATAAATCGGATCGCTCACGAGGCCAGACCCGTATCATCTGACTGACGCACGCAAACTGAAATCATCAATGCGACGCAGGCCGATGCCACTAGAAGGGCTGTACCGCCATATGAAACCAACGGCAGGCCAAAGCCCGTCGGCGGGACGACAACCAGATTAATTGCTATATGCAATATCCCCTGGAGTCCTATCATCAGCCCCAGCGAACCGCACAAGAGCCGGCCGAATTTATCCGAAGCGCCAACCGACCCACGCCCAGCCAAGACCAGCCACAGCCCCAGCAATGCCAACAAGCTCATCGCACCAACGAGACCCCACTCTTCGCAGAAAGTAGCAAAGATAAAATCGGTTTGCCCTTCAGGCAGGAAGCCTCGCTTTATCATTCCATTTCCCAGACCCTTGCCGAAAAATCCACCTGAGCTAATAGCCAGCAACGACTGCCTCGGCTGGTAAGACGATGGGTTCTCGAGCGACCAGGGATCGAACATCGCAGCCACGCGGGCCATTCGGAAGCTGCTGCCTGCGATGAATGCGTACCCCGCAGCCCCACCCGCCCCAGCCATGGCCCCAAGGTACTGCCATCTGGCCCCCGCCAGAAAAAGTACCCCCGCGCCGCTAATGCCGATTATCGCAGCTGTGCCGAAATCCTGCGTTACTACCAGGGCCCCGCACAGGCCAATCAGGCCCACCGCGGGCAGGAATGTCCTGCGAAAACTTTTTACGTCCAGGCCGGGTTTGGCAAGCCAGGCTGAAAGAAAAACCACCATCGCAAATTTGATCAACTCTGATGGTTGAAAACCTATCGACATGCTGGCCGGTCCAATTCGCAGCCATCTCGCCCTGCCACCAACGGCATGGCCCAGGCCTGGAATGAATACCAACACACCCAACGCCAGCGAAACAGCCAGCATAATAGCAGGTATTTTCAGCGTGAAATTATCGTCGTTTCTTCGAAGTAATAAGCCATCACTTACCCGGCTGGACAATCGGCGATAATCGATCCGCCAACCCACGCAAACCACCACCGCTGCCATGGCGGCGAAGATAAGGTGACGGATATCTTTGCGGCTCGCCCAAGAGCCTTGCGGGCTCAAGGTGGCGGTCGCGCTGGTTACAGCTACCACTCCGATCGCCAACAGCGCAAGGCTCGTAAGCAAGAGCCCCTTTCCGGTAGCGCTTTGGGTTAAGGAAAGTTGTTTATTTGTCCCTTGCCTTAGTGCCACTTTGTCTGTTTCTCGTTGGCTTTGATAAATCTTGGTTCTTTTTCGATGCTTTTGTCGTTTTTTATCGGAGTTTCAATGTCGCCAGCGCCAGTGCTGCAAAAATGATCGCTGTGATCCAAAAACGTGCGACAACTTTTGTTTCGCTAAGCCCGCCAAGGTGATAATGATGATGCAGCGGCGCACAGCGAAACAACCTCTTACCTTCAATTCCGCCGGTGCGGCTTTTGGTGTATTTGTAGAACCCCACCTGCAGCAAAACGCTTAGGGCTTCGATAACGAAAACTCCGCCTGCTATTACCAGAAGCATCTCCTGGCGGGTCACTACCGCGACAAACCCCAGCAGGCCACCTAATGGCAGCGAACCTGTATCGCCCATAAATACCTGCGCTGGATATGAGTTATACCAAAGGAACCCCAAGCAGGAACCCATCATCGCCGCGCATATTATCGCCATTTCCTGAGCGCCAGTGACCAACGGCAGGCCGAAGAACGCCGACCAATCCGTTACACCCACCAGCCAGGCTATCAAAAGGAAAAAGCCCGAGATGATTATCATGCACCCAGAGGCTAATCCGTCCATCCCGTCGGTCAGGTTGACAGCATTTGACGTACCCACCATCGTCAGCACCGTAAGAACAATGTGGGCCAAGGGCGGCAGGAAAATCGGGTTGAACTTGAACGGCAGGTAGAAGTGTTGGCTTGGCTGGACGTACTGGCTGTAGTTGCGCATGTATATCGACAGCAGCACAGCCAGGCCGATCTGGAAAAGGATTTTCTCCCACATCTTCAACCCATCGCGAGAACCCGAACCGGCGGAGTATCGCAATTTGAGCCAATCGTCAACACCGCCAAGCAAACTCAACCAAACCAAGGCAAACAGACCCATACGGATATAGAAGTTCGTCAGGTCGGCGAAGACGATCACCGCTACGAAAATCGCAATGGCTATGAGAATCCCGCCCATGGTAGGCGTGTTGGATTTCTGCCGGGTAAGCTCGTTCAGGTCGGCCCGGTCAAATTCGGGACGATCGCCGAGTTTGTAACGAATAAGAAAACGGATCATGCGAGGCCCAAGCAGTATAACAATGCCGAAACTCAGCACCGCCGCCCCTGCCATCCGCAGTATCAGTCCCTGATAAAAAAACCAATGAATCACGAGGCTATTCCTTGCCCTATTAAGAAACCTGGCCCGAGCCGCTTGTACTCAGTGCCGCTCGGATAGGCTCGATAAGTCGTTCCATCTGCATTGCCCGAGACCCTTTGATCAACACAACGTCACCGGGGGCGATCAATTCACATATCGCCTCGCCGGCAGATTCGACTGAGACCAAGGCCTCCGCTTGTCCGCCGGCCTGGCTTGCTCCTTCGGCAACATAACGGCCCAAGGCCCCCACGCCAATAATCAAATCCAACTTTAGGCCAATTAGCTCCCGGCCCAGCTGGCGATGGATCTGCTCAGCATCGTCCCCCTGCTCCAGCATGTCTCCTAATACCAATACCCTACGTTTGGCTGAAATGTCGCACAAGGCCGCAGTTGCCGCCAATACACTGGCGGGGTTTGCATTATATGCGTCGTTAATTACCCCGCCGGAATCTGCCTCGATCCACTCCAGGCGCATCTTATCACCGACAAAATCAGCCAAGGCTTTAGCGGAATCGCTAGCGGAGAAACTAAACCGCACGGCCACTGCAATAGCTGCCAGAGCATTAGTGGCGTTATGTCTGCCGGGCAAGGCCAATGTCGTCCATTGCCCATCGTTGAATTGATACCGACAGCCCCTGCCATCAGCCTGGTAACCGGTCAAACGAAACTCAGCAGATTCCGAATCGCCAAATCGCACAACGGTACCTTGGTACGTTTTTATTGCACTATCCAGCAGTTCACTGTCGGCCAAGATCACCGCCAATCCATCCGGCGTTAATTTCCCGAGCAAAGATGCTTTCTCTTGGGCGATAGCTTTAACCGTGCCAAATTGTCCGATATGGGCAGGGCCCACTGAAGTAACAACCGCTACATTCGGGCGTGTCATTTCACCTAAGGCTGCGACCTCGCCGGGGTGATTCGTGCCGATCTCACAGACCACATAATCGTCCACCTCCGATACGCCCAACAGGGTAAGCGGCACGCCGATTTCATTGTTAAAGCTTTTGGGACTCACCGAGCCGGATAGCCTTGACGAAAGAATATGGTGAATCATCCGCTTGACCGTTGTCTTGCCAGCCGAGCCGGTCACAGCAATAACCGATACATCCCCTGCGAGTTTGCGGTGAAAGCTAGCCAAAGCCCCCAAAGCTTCAACCGTGTCGGCAACGCCGATCAACCCACCTTCGAACTTTCCGGCTACTTCATCGTCAATCTCCACATCAGCATCTACCACAGCGGCGATACATCCACTATCCGCTGCAGAGCTGAGAAAATCATGACCGTCGAACGACGGACCCTTGATTGCAAAAAATAATTGCCCCTGCCTGGCTGTTCTGCTGTCGATACTGACACTGTCGGCGCAACATTGCCTGCCAATTTTGAGCCATCGGCCATTGACTGCCCCACAAATCTCAGCCAGGGATAAAGACTTCATAAAAGCCCCCCCCCCTGACCGGCGATTTCTCTAACCACGGCCTTATCGTCGAAAGGTTGCTTCGCCCCGGCGATATCCTGATAAGTTTCGTGCCCCTTACCTGCAATCAGCACAACATCACCGTCTCCGGCCAACGTAAAGGCTTTTGTAATTGCTTGACGTCGATCCGGCTCGATAACAACTTCCAAGCTGCTGCGTTTTGTCAGACCGGCTGCGATCTGGTCGATTATCGTTGCGGGTTTTTCGCTGCGAGGATTGTCGTTCGTGATTACCACCGTATCTGCCAGGTCACCAGCGACTTGTCCCATCCTCGGCCGTTTGGTCTTATCGCGATCGCCACCACAGCCGAAGACGACAATAAGCTTTCGTTTTGTCAATGGCCTAAGCGAACTCAGCACGTTGGCCAGGGCATCATCGGTATGGGCATAGTCTACGAAAACCTCAAATGGCGCGTCGATTTCAACTCGCTCAAGCCGGCCTGGAACCGGGCCTGTATTGGAAAGAGCTTCAGCTATTTGGGGAATCTCCAGGCCCATCGCGATACATCCAGCCGAAGCCGCCAAGCAGTTGTAAACATTGTGCTGGCCAATAAGCTTTGTATGTACCGCAGCCTTGTCCTTGCCGGCGACAAGTTCAAAACTCGTCCCTGTCGCGTCAACCTGATCTATCCGGGCATAGATATCGGCAGCCGAGTTCAGCCCGTACCACAAAACAGCTGCACTGGTAGCAGCTGCACACGCCTGGCCGGCTTGTTCATCACGATTAACAACCGCAGTAGCAGATTTACCAAGCTGGGCGAATAGCTGAACTTTGGCTGAGAGATAATTTTCCATCGAACCGTGGTAGTCCAGATGATCGCCCGTGAGGTTTGTGAAAATCCCCACATCGAACTCCAAGCCTGCGGTCCGTTTTTGATCGAGTGCGTGAGATGAAACTTCCATTACAAGATGGCCCAGGCCGGCTGCGACCATCTCGCCGGTCAACTCTGCCATCTGGAGAGGCCCTGGGGTGGTATTGGATGGGGAAAATGTGCGAATGCCCGTATCGTAGCTGATTGTCCCAACCAAACCTGCCGGCCTACCTGCATGAGAAAGTATTGCTCGAATCAGATGCGCTACGGTGGTCTTACCGTTAGTACCTGTCACGCCCACTGTGACCAGTTTCCTGGCCGGCCAGCCCACTGCCGCCTGGGCTAACTTCCCTGCTGCGATCCGACTGTCGGGTACGACCGTACAGGCAATTTGCTTCGGCACGGCGGAGGGATCCTGACAGACCACTGCAACTGCACCACCGTCGATAGCAGCGGAGATAAACTCATGGCCGTCAACTTCGGGGCCAGGCACAGCTACGAAGCAACACCCACTTTGACACTTGCGAGAATCAACGGCAACAGAAGTAATTTCAGGGTCAGACCCGCCGAAACAAGATCCGCCAATTTCGCCAGAAGATAAAAGCTCAGATAGCCGCATGGGCAATATGATACCGCTTTAGCAGGCTTCAATAAATGCCGGCCAATATGGATTTTTTAAGGTCGACTGGCCAGGGAGGAACTTACCTGATCCGGCGGAACGTCCAGATATGCCAAGCTCTCAGCCAGAACCCGCTTAACGTATGGCGCTGCAACTATTGACCCGTAATAACCCTTAGACGCCTCGGGCCAATAGATTGATATAACGCAGATCAGGGCTGGGTTTTCGACGGGTGCCCCGCCGACAAATGAGCCTGTATAGGCCTTTTCGGCATATCCACCTGGGCCGGGAATCTGGGCAGTGCCGGTCTTGCCGAAACTGGACCAACCGTCAAGCTTACAGGCCCTGCCGGTACCGCGCTGAATAACCTGGGCGAGAACGCGACGAGTCTTAGCAGCTGTCTGTGGACTTAGTACGCGACGAACAACCTGCTTTTGAGATTCAAAAAGAATTGTCCCGTCAGAATCTGTAATTTTGTCGATCAACCTTGGCTGGAGCATTTGCCCACCGTTGGCAATTGCGCTAAATGCCAATGCAAGCTGCAAAGCCGTTGATGAAATTTCCTGACCAAAGGGGACGCGACGCATACTGTAGCCGTCCCATTTTTCCAGCGGCCGGACTATGCCACCACTCTCGCCGGTTAGCTCGATGCCAGTCTTACTACCAAAGCCGAACCTGCGTGCTACGGTATGGATAGCTGGGTTGCCGAGAATCTCGCCGACCTTGGCCATGCCGATATTGCTCGAATAGATGACAATGTCCGCCAGCGACAGATCGCCATATTTCTTACCGTGGTCGGAAATACTCCCACCGCGCCGAGCGTTGTACTGGCCGTTCTCGCAGAAGATCATGGACTCATATTCCAAAAGACCGGCATCGACCGCAGCAGCTGCGAAGATGGGTTTTGCGACGCTGCCCGGTTCGTAAGGCACGGTCACAGCCCGATTGGTCATGTTGGCAGGAGCTGTCTTGGCAAACTGGGCCGGGTCAAAACCAGGGGCTGAGCACATAGCCAGAATCGCCCCGGTTTTGGGGTCAATGACCACTCCAGTGCCCCACTTGGCAGAAAATTTCTCTACAGACTCTGCCACCGCCGACTGGAGCTGGCCCTGGATTACCGAATCCAGGAACAGGAAGATTCCATGCCCGTCGCGCGGTGGGGTACTTGCCTGGGGCACCGGCCAGATAGGCCTGCGAGCTCCATCGGCCAGGACTACCTGCGTCCCGTCGAGAGCCCTCAGCAGCGCGTCTTGAGATAGTTCCAGCCCGCCGCCACCGCTGCCGTCGCGCAAACGAAAGCCAACCACCGTCGCAGCAAGCTCTTTGTTTGGATAATCCCTGGTCCACTCATAGCCGACACCCACCCCCCGCAAGCCGAGTTTACGAATAGCACTGGCCTGATCGGTGGAAATATCGCGTCCAAGATAGACGAATCGTCCCTCGCGCCGGGCGTTGATAGCATCTTCGATCTGCCATGGCTCGACGCCGAGTATCTGAGAAACGCAAAATGAAACCGGATAGATTTCATCGTCACTGAGCAGTGAAGGATCGGCAAAACAATATGGAGATTCGGTACTGATCGCCAAGGGCACGAAACTGGCCCCGGCACGGGCAAAAATGCCTCCAGGCCGGGCGGGAACCCTCAGGCTCATCCGTTGCTGCCTGGCAGCCTGGGCTGCCCTGGGCCCGCTGGTAAGGACCAACATCACCAGCCGAGACGAAAGCCCGCACACAGCCAGGATACAAAGAGCGAAGCAAACAACGTATCGCCATTTTCGGCCGTCTGTATCGGGCATGACTGGCCAGAGCCTTCCTTTTGTAATTGCTTCAATACCAAATCAGCTGTCATTCGAACCGGCCAGGCCGCCCAGCAAGGCCGCGCTGATCGGATCGTCTTGCCGTCAAACCCAAAGACATCTCCTCGGCGCGGAGGCGAACCTCTCGCGGGGCTGTCAGTTGGCCTAGCTTAACTTGCTGGTCCCAAAGTCGCCTGCGGAGCTTAATCTGCTTAGACTGAAGCTTATGGATTTCATAACGAGCGGCTGACTCGCCCTGACGAATATGTACCAGGCAGGTTGCGATGGCTGTTAGAACAACAATTAGGAAGATCAGCCTGCGCACGCCAAGGTCTCCTAGCTTGGAATTACCAGCCGTGTCCCCACTTGTAGAGCATCGGGGTTTGGCAGCTTGTCGCGATTTGCATCAAACAACCTTATTACCGCTGACTGCGAGTCGTCATTAAACACTCTGCGTGCAATCCGCGTTAAATTATCACCTGGTCTGACAACGTAAACACGCCTGGGACGCCCGTTGGACCCGTCAGAGCCGAACCGCTGAGCCAATTCATCCAGGGCCATCTGACGATGATTCTGGCCAACTGGCCGATTACCGGCGGTTGGAGAGGGGATCAACAGCACTTGACCTACCTGAAGCAGTGATTCATCCGTCAGCTGAGCCTTGTTAGCTTGATAGATCAGCTTATACAGATGCTCGCTGCCATAGTAGTGCTTTGCAATCCTGGCCAGTGAATCGCCAGGTTTAACCGTGTAGCGCTTCAGCTTGGCTGGGGCTGTTTTCAGCTCAGCCGAATTAGTCAAAGCTGCTGCAAGAAGCAAAGAGTTATTTGTATCATCAGCCGGCGGCGAAACTGGATCCTCCAGCTTGACAAAAACGAACTTTTCGGAATTTTTTTCGGGGCCACCCGGTTCAGGCAACACCGGAATTTCCAATACTACTGGCTCGATGGTTATTTCCTCGCGCGATGGCAAGATAGGCATGACCGTAGGGGTCCATATATTCTGTCGGGTAAGTTGGTCCTGGCTTGCCGACGACGGCGAGGGAACTGAACCGGTCAACTCACTCAATACTAAACCGAAGGCTACGATGAACATCAGCCCGACCAGAAGTCCTACGCGTGTCTCTGACGCCATTTGTCTGCCTCCTGCCGGTTTCCGGCAGTCGCTATTAAACCCGCTCTACCACCCTGAATTTCGCCGACCGCGACCGGGGGTTTTTTTCAATTTCTTGCTGGGAAGCTGTAACAGGTTTTTTCGTCAGCAGTTTTACAATCCCAGCCTGTTTCATTTCCCTAAAAGCTAATTTTACTCGCCTGTCTTCCAAGGAGTGAAAGCTGATCACGCCCGCTCTGCCGCCGGGCGAAAGCACATCCGGCAACACAGCCAATAGCCGATCCAGATGACCCATCTCGTCATTTACAGCTATCCTCAGGGCCATGAAGGTCCGCGTAGCCGGGTGAACTCCACGCCTGGTCCGTCGGGCCTGAGCTGGAATCGCCCCGGCAACAATCTGGGCCAGCCTTCCAGTTCGCTCGATTGGCTCGTCCTTTCGCTTTTCGACGATCGCACGTGCAATCCGCCGGCTGAATCGTTCCTGGCCGAGTTGAAAAATCAGATCAGCCAGCTCTTTCTCGGTTAAGTTGTTAATCAAATCCGCAGCGGTCTTATCCTCGCTGCGGTTTATTCGCATATCTAAAGGTCCGTCGGATGAGAAGCTGAAACCACGCTGCGGGTCGTCCAATTGCCATGAAGATATACCCAGATCTGCCAGCACGACATCGGCTGATGTTTCTGACGCCTCGGCCAAGACATCCCGGATATCCGAAAAGCTGCCCTGAAAAAGCCTGACTCGATCACCAAATCGATCCAATTTCTGCTTGGACATTACCAAGCTCTTCTCGTCCAGATCGATGCCGATCAAACGCCCCTTGCCGCCCGTAGCGGCTAACATCGCCTCTCCATGGCCTGCTGCACCAACTGTGCAGTCGACTATAAGATCCCCGTCAGCTGGCCTAAGTAGCTCCAGGACCTCAACGGGTAAAACAGGTAAGTGGACCCCGTTGCATTCCATTGCATCGTGGTCCACTTAGTGCGTTACAATAGCGGCATCCATTGCCACCTTAACATGTGGGGAAAAACAAACCCGGCGATACTCATCCCCCAGCGATTGAACGCGGGCCAGTCGTCTTGCCAAGTCCAGCAGGCGCCGTCGATGTCCATCGCTGATTGCTGATGGTGCTGCTAGTTGGCCTCGCAGTTCAACGAAACCGACGCGGCTTCCTTGCCTGTCATCTGTCTCGCCTACGACTTGCCGGGAGATGAGCATTGCATGACTCCTTTCACCGGGTCAAAAAAGCTTCCTTGCTACCTGTGGGCCCAATCCGTTCGAAGTTGCCCACGGGCTGTTCTATTTTCAAGAGATGTCATCGACATCAACTTCCATTGCGTCAGAGGCCTGATAGAGAACCTCGCCATACGTCTCTAACGACTCGGCCACATGGGCCTCCCATTCCTCAGTCGGCCAGATCTCGATGTGATCAAAAATACCAACGAGTGTTACTGCTTCGCAAATCACCGCACGCTGCATCGATTTCTCCGGCAGGACAATCCTGCCCTGGGAGTCCGGCTTGACCAGCCGAGCCATCGCGAACAGAAGGTCGATCTTACGTGTCTGCCTACTAGGCAGCGGAGACCTGCGCAAACGCGCGACAAGCTTACGGTAATAAAGATCCGGGTACAGCCAGAGATGACGATCCGGGCCAAGGACCAGAAAAAGGTTTTTCCCGTCCTCTGATGGAACTATCTGCTCACGCAGGGCAGAGCAAATGGCCAAGCGGTGCTTGGCGTCAATCGACTGCTCAAATTCCCCAACAAAAAGTGCCATCTCAAGGACCCTTTCGCCACAGATAGGTAACTACAGGGAAAATAGGCCACTGATAGGGATCAGACAAGTAAAAAATAAATCTTTCTCTATGGACAGATTCGATCAGAACCCTAACAAACACTTGACTTGTTCCATTAGTTGGGCCAACCGGCCCGGTCAAACCCTATATGTTGGGCATATCCCAAGCGAAAAATTATTTCGAATTTATTGAATCTATTGACGGACCAACTTGTCAAAGAAGGATCACTTGTGTGATCGGTCTGATAACGCGACGTATTTCGACATATCGGTTGAGGCGCTTTTGTAGCATGAGACAAAAATTGATCAGGGAAAGTTAAGCAAAGGTAGCCAGGGAAGTTTTTTTCATCGCGAACGGGGAAGATTGCCTAACCGCCGGCGACCTGCTGATAGAGTTCTTCGTGAGCGGAGATGTTTTTATCAATTGGAAAAAGACTCCGAACTCTTTCGAGTCCGGCGCGACCCAGTCTGAAACGAAGATCGGCATCGGCGGAAAGTTTTTCGATCGCACCTGCCAAGGCCTGTCCATTGTCAGGTTCAACCACAATACCGGTCTGATCGTCTACAACGACTTCTCGCAAACCGGGGACATTAGTTGCTATCACCGGCACGGCAGCTGCCATGGCCTCAGCTGCTGCAAGCCCGAAGCCCTCCCACCTGCTGGGCATGACCAGAACATCTGCAGCGCTGAGCAAGCCTGGGATATCTTCGACAAAGCCCAGCCATTTAGTTCCGGCCCCACCCTCTCCATAACGAATAAAATTCTCGACTAGATTTCGCTTAGCCCCATCACCAGCTACTACCAGATGGGCCTGTTCGCCCCGTGCCCCGAGATGGCTGACAGCTGCCAGGAGGGTATCGATGCCTTTCTGACGGTCGAGCCTGCCAACAAATGCTAATAGAACCTGATCGCCGGCAAGGCCCCACTCCTCACGAAGCTGTTTGCGAGTCTTCTCATTCCGTTTAAAATGCTCTACGTCAATACCGTTTAAAATCGTGGTGTAGAGTCTATCCGGCAGGCCCGCACGTTTGGCGTGATATGCTTTGACCGACTCGGAAACGCAGACAATTCGGTCATAATAGTTTGCACCGAGACGGGCGTGAGCAAACTGCCAAGGCCTGAACCTGCCCTCGGCTACATGAACAGTGTGAACAAGATGCGGGATCCCGACTAGTCTTGCCCCAGCCCGGCCTATCAGGTCCCCGTGGAAAAGATGCGTGTGAAGTAAATCGAATTGACCCGCGCGAAGGTGCCCGACGAGGCTGTAAAGCCTCGACAAATCCCACCGGCCACGTACATTGAGCACCGTAACGGGTATGCCTTCTTGGTCCAGCCAATCGGCTACTCTCCCCCCCCGCAATGCCATCACATGAACATCGAATCGATCCCGGTCCAATCTCCGGGCGAGTTCATAGACGCATCGCTCAGCCCCGGCGGGCCTAAGCTCTGTAATCAATTGGCATATTTTAATGCGGCTCATGACTTTTCTTCAGTTGGGTACATCCTAGAGCTAACTGTACATTGTGCAAGCGTCTGATCTGGCCGAGTTACTCGATATGCTGTATCCTTCAGTCTGGAGATATTCCCTAGAAGTCATCCCAAAACCTGCTTTGGGGGCGAAAGCGCGGAATTTTTTCGATCCGGCAAGGACCGGAAACGACGTCGAATCACAGTCGATTCGTCGAGTTACCGCGACGCAGCCGGGCGGGAAAAGACCCGCTTGCAGCCCAAATCGAGGTTTTGGGATGGCTTCTAATACATTAAGGATCGGCAAATGTCTGATGAACATATCAGCCCAAAAGTCCTAGCTGCGATGATCGACCATGCGATACTCGCCCCGAACACCACTGAAAACGATTTGCATAATGGTTGTCAGTTGGCCGCCACTGCCGGCGTCGCCAGCATTTGCGTCAGGCCCTGCGACGTTAAAGAGGCGAAGGGAATTTTGTCCGGGGCTGGCATAGTTGTCGGAACTGTTATCGGATATCCCCATGGCGGCGAAACACCCCCAGCCAAAGCTTTCCAAGCCCGCCAAGCCATAGATGACGGAGCCGATGAGTTGGACATGGTAATCAATATAGGCAGGCTTATCTCAGGCAGGACCGAGGTAATAACTGACGAGATCGCCCAGGTCGTCCAAGCTGCCAAAGGACGACTAGTCAAGGTAATCCTGGAATGTTGCTATCTTAATCAGGAGCAGATGGCAGTGGGATGCGGGGCTGCAGTCAGTGCAGGTGCTGGTTTTGTAAAGACATCGACCGGCTTTGGCCCAGGCGGCGCCACAGCCGAAGATGTTCGATTCCTCCGAAGCCAAGTCGCTCAGAGCATCGGCGTCAAGGCTTCCGGCGGGGTCAGAACTCTCGCCGATGCCAAGGCAATGATCCAGGCTGGGGCAAATCGCCTGGGAACCAGCAGTACCGAAAGAATCCTGGCTGAGTTGTGCGATTGATCTGACCTATCGCTTGGCGGCAGCGACCATCTCATCAACGGTCGTCGTGGCAGCGGCGCAAATACTGTCGGCCGCTCCGTAAAAAATCGTCATCTTGCCGTCATCGTCGACGATCAGGCCGTTAGAGAAGACGACATTGCCTAACAGACCGGTGAGTTCGTAATCTTCGGTCGGCACCATTATCGGTTTGGTCGATCGGCAAATAACCTTCTCCGGCCTTTCCAAATCGCTCAGCATCGCTCCCAAGGCGTATTGCCTGTCATATGCAACACCGTGGAAGATCTCCAGCCAGCCAGAATCGGTCTTAATCGGAGGAGCTCCGGCGCCAACTCGCTCAGCCATCCAAGTGCCCTCGGCGGGGGCCATGGTCATCTGATGATCGCCCCAACTGACAAGGTCGGGAGAATAAGCAGTCCAGATGGCCGCGGGATTGTACGCACTCTTATAAGGCCGGTGCCTGCAGACGTACATTCCGCGGATCTTCTGAGGGAAGATACAGACATCCTTATTGTAAGGCGGGAAAATAATCCCATGCCGTTCAAATTGAACAAAGTCCGTCGTTGAAGCCAGCCCCACAGCTACGCCCATTTCTGAGACCGCCGTGTAAGTTATGTAGTACCTGCCATCGATAAGAGTAATCCTCGCATCTTCGCAGCCGAAAGTTTCGTAGGGCGTGGATGGAAAAATCGCCGGTTTTGGATCAAAGGTGAAATTCTCGCCATCACTGCTACGGGCAATTCGAAGGTGCGACAGAGATGTAAGCAGGTTCTTGCCGCGATAGACGAACTTCCTTGGATCGGATGTATCCAGATCAGGAGCGTCTCGTCTGATCGAAATAGTTTTGACCTGATCGGTTGCCGGATCGTGCATGAGAATAACTACCGCCTCATCCGTCTGTGGTGCCCTCTCGCCGACCCTGACCAGAAGCAATAATTCCCCACCAAACCTCACCGCTGCGGGGTTGAGGGTACACAGGATATCCAGGCCGGGCTGGGTAGGAGACAGGTCATCCGGGCTAAGCAACGGATTACAAGCTAGTCTTTCAATGTTAATCACGTCTTTTCATCCTTACCCAAACGGCCAGGCGCAATAGGTTTAATATCTTGGCTTCTAAGCTACTGTATCGGACCAGCAGGGGAAAACCAATTACACCCAGCAAATCGCTCGGCTGTCAAAGACCAAACTAAATAGCGCAAAGATTGACCCCGGCAAAGTACCGGGTTAATTTGAATGGTTGTTACCTATTACAGGAGTTGCGAACCATGGAACTTCAATACAAGCCGGACTTTGATCGAGCCTTAGAACGTTTCGAAGCCTGGTGGCTAGGTGAGATTATCGATCGGCCGCCGGTCACCCTGACCGTAAAGCCCACCCGCGAGCCCATACTTCCCCGTAAACAACACGATTCCCTTCGAGATAAGTGGATGGATACCGAATATCTTCTCGATTGTTTCGAGGCATCGGTGGAAACTCAGGTATTCCTGGGTGAGAGCTTCCCGAAATTCACGCCCAACGTCGGGCCTGACCTTTGCGCTACGCTTTACGGAGCAGATCTTTCATTCAGCGAGACAACTACCTGGGCCAAGCCCGTCTTTGATTCCTGCAGGGATATCCTCAACCTCGAGCCGGATTTTGATTCATGCTACTGGAACAAAATCCGGGAACTAACCGACCGGTCGCTCGAAAGGGGCAAGGGCAAGTGGATAACGAGCATCGCGGACCTGCACAGCAATGGCGACTTGCTGTCGGCCTTGCGCGACCCTACACACCTTTGCCTGGAAGTAGCCGACGACTTCGAGGGAGTGAAACTTGCCTGCGAGCATGTGAACCGCTTTTTTCCCCAGATGTACGACGACCTTTATAATCGCCTTGCAACGGCAGGTCAGCCGACATCGAGCACAAACCCGATTCTGCATATGGGCAGGATGAATATGGTCAGTTGTGACTTTATCTGCCTGATTTCTCCACAAATGTTCGATGAAATGATCCGTCCTGCAATTGCAAACGAGATAGACCACCTGGATCGTAGCATGTTCCACCTCGACGGCCCCGACGCACTTAGGCATCTCGATAGCATTTTGGCCTACGAGGAATTGCATGGCCTGCAATGGGTATATGGTGCGGGCAATGGCCCAGCTGCGAAGTGGATCGAGGTCTACCAGAAAGCTCAGATCGCCGGCAAGTCTATCGAAGTAAAAGCAGCCAATGTCGAAGATGCAATAACGATAACCGAACACCTCAAGCCCGAAGGCGTCTGGTTAAAGGTGATCGGACAGAAATTTACACTCGATGAAGCAAAAGATTTCCTGAAACTCATCCAGAGATGGGCTGAAGGCAAAAAGGTTTGAGACAGGCCATGGGTTTTATCGACATTCACACGCATGCATTCCCAGACGAGCTGGCCGCCCGGGCCATCAGTTCTCTCGAGGCAATAGCACCATGGCAGGCCGTCGCCGGAGGGACAATCAGCGAACTTCTCGAGTCGATGGACTCAAGCGGTATCGACGTCTCTGCAATCTGCACAATCGCCACCAAACCGGGCCAGGTTAAGGGGATTTTCGCGTGGTGCAAACAGAACCGAAGCCGACGAATCGCCCCCCTTCCATCAGTGCATCCCAAGGATCAAGATGCACCTGATTGGATTAACAAATTCGCCGGGGCTGGGTTTGTCGGGATCAAGCTGCATCCGATGTTCCAAGAGTTCGCTATAGACGACCCGACCATGGATAAAATTTACTCCGCCGCACTCGATGAAAATCTTTTCATCACCTTTCATTGTGGACGAGATATTGCATTTGAACCTGACGACGATAGAGCGTCACCTGCAAGGCTAAGAAAAATCCTCGAACGATTCCCCGGCTTGAAGATTATAGCTACACACATGGGCGGTTGGCGAATGTGGGACCAGGTCGAACAGCATCTGCTAGGCCGGGATGTCTACCTGGAAACGTCTTTCAGCCTGGCCGAACTGGGGCTCCAGCGAGCAGCGTCAATGATTCAACAACACGGCCCGCACCGAATTCTGTTTGGCACGGACTGGCCTTGGCAGTCACAAAAAAAAGACGTCGAAGCAATTCAGGAATTACCAATCGACGAATCTGCAAAGAATTCAATTTTGCTGGCCAACGCTGCCGACCTGCTAGGCCGTCAAAGCGAGATGTAAAGAGCCAGTTCGGGTTGGTCTATGCGGATGACCTTCCATCCATCGGGTCCATGTCGCCAATGGAGCGTCCACTTCATTATCGGAGCTCTTCCGGCAAAATCACTTTTGATCCATATTTGGGTTATAAGCTCAACCCTTCCAGTTGAGCTGTTTGTTTCGACTCGCGTGTCTAGAAAGTCGACCCCGCTGACCCCGTACTTTTGAATTGCTCTTTTGCAAGCCTTCACCGCCTGGGATCGATCGACTTTCCGGCCCCTACTAGCCAGTCGAAAATCTTCACCAAAATGGACTGCAACAGCGTCAATATCTAAGGTGGATGCATCCTGCTTGAGCTGTTTTAGCGTCAAAATAAGTTCTTCCCGTTGCGTCACCACCAGCGTCGCAACAGCAAATATCACCAAAGCTCCTGCCAGCGGGTATAAAAGACGGATCGCTGATTTGCCCGTCCTTCGGCTGCGCCACAGGAAAAGCAAAATCAGCTCAGCCAGTGCCAGTACCACGTAAATTGGCCAGGGGTTCTCGAAAAGAATTTCCTTAACTGTTTCCATAGATACAGATTATATGGTGTGGGTTAACCGGTCTAGACTAAAGTTTCCCCCCAATTTAGGGCGATATTTTTCATATGTCGTCCGCAAAAGACAACTCATCCGGCGAAGACGCCCTGATGCGTATCTCCCAAGCTGCTCGATCAGCCGGCATCAGTAAGCAGACAATCGAATACTATGTCATGCTCGGACTGATCGAACCGATTCGCAAGCCGGGTAAACGTGGCAGGTTTTTCGACGCCGAATTAATACGTCGCATTCGCCTGGTAAACCAACTGAACGAATCGGGTTATACGCTGCGAGCGATCCGTGAAACATTTTTAAATGAACGGTAGATGGCCTTACCAAAGTTTTTCCTGTCAAATGAACGGTAGATGGCCTTTCCAAGGTTTTTTCTGCCTAATGAGCGATAGTAGAGCACCCTTGTGCTAAAAGTTTTCTAACTGAACGATAGACGAGCAATTAGACTCTGATGGCCATATAATTGTGCCCATCAGCCCAGAGCCTTTTCAATCTTCGTGCAGCGAATTGAGCGCAGCGCCGGCAAGGCTGACAAGGAAGGCGACCAAGGCAATGCCTTAGCATTGTCGATGTAGCCTGACGAATGTCAGCCGAAGTCGCCGCCAGCTCAAACGCTTGCAAAGGAGTTGAAAATGCTCCAACCGATTAGACCATGGCTAAGAGTTTCGTTACAATTTCTCTGGCGACCAAGCTTCGCCTTCTTTTTGCCGCGGCCGTGCTGGGCATTATCGCTGCTGCGCTGGCGCTGCCCTGGTATTTTATGGAACTGCTGGCCGAGCAGAATGTCCGGCGCACGGGCCAGGAACTGACCCATCTTCGACTGGCTGAATGGACGCTCGAACATCAATCTAATCCAGAAGCAGCTGGTGATGATGGTTCTCATGTAACCGCTCTATATTCAGGAACGGGAGCTGACCAATTCAAAGGCCCATATTTCATCCGTCTCAGTACCGACCTTGAACCCGATAGACCTCTTGACCCAACCGCTAGTAGTGCTCTTAGCCAATTTGCTCGCATTCCCGGGCGAGATCTGACCGTAATTCGTTCTGTAGACGACCAGGATCGGAAGGTGTTCCGCTGTTTCCGGGCAGTCAGGGCTACTCAGTCATGCACTCAGTGCCATGACAATTCCCGCATACCACAACTTCAGTTCCAGCCCGGCCAACTTGTCGCCATGATAGACGTAGCCATGCCCGCTTCTACCGGAGCCAATGAAATTGTCTGGTGGACTCGTGGGGCGTTCCTTGGGGGGGTGATTATGGCTGCGGTGTTGGCACTGGCTTTGATTGGTGTGATAACACAAAAAATTATCCTCAAGCCAATCCGGTCTCTTCGCAGGCTTGCAGACCATGTTATCGAAGGCGACTTTGCCGCACGAAGCAATTTACGAACGGATGATGAATTTCAGCGGCTTGGGGAAAGTTTCAATGAAATGCTCGAAGCAATCACTGATCAGCATGAAAAGCTCAGGGCGGCTAACAGGGCATTGGATTTGAAGCTTCACGAGATCAGCGAAGCCAACGTAACCCTTTTCCAGGCAAATAAGGTGAAGGACGACTTCCTGGCCAACGTCTCACACGAGCTTCGCACCCCGCTGAACAGCATTATCGGTTTCGCCGACCTGCTGGGAGGCTCCCAAGATGAGCGAGTACGCAGATACGGCAAGAACATTGGTTCTGCGGCGGGTAATTTGCTGAATATGATCAACGACCTGCTCGACCTGGCCAAGATCGAAGCTGGCAAGGCGCAAATACGTTTGGACAAAGTATCTGTTATTGACACCTGCCAGACACTCACAGCCCTGATGGCCCCCCAAGCAAATAAAAAGCAGCTTGTGATCCGCTCGGAACTATCGAATGAAATTCCGATCATCGAATCTGATGCCGGCAAACTTCAGCAAATCCTCTATAACCTGCTATCCAATGCTATAAAATTCACACCCATCGGAGGGCAGGTAACTGTCTCAGCAGGGATTAACCACGGCCAAAGGTCCAATGGGCAAGAAGTATTTATCTCGGTATCAGATACCGGGCCCGGCATCGCCGAAGCTGACCATGGACACATTTTTGAAAAGTTCTTCCAATTGGATTCAGGACTGACCAAGAGCACATACGGAGCTGGGCTTGGCCTGGCCATTTCAAAAGAACTTGCCAGCCTTCTTGGCGGCAGACTCACCCTGAAAAGCTCACCCGGCAAAGGAGCGACCTTCACATTGTTCCTGCCGGCCGGGGATCAACCTGACAACTAGAAAACCAATAACTTACTCTGCTTTACAACGCCTTATGAAGATTAGGCTCTGTCTGAAACCTCTGCCGCGGGCCCGAGAGCGAGCGGTTCGATTATTCGCAAGGACGCCGACCCAGCCATATCCTCTGTGATATGGCGATGCAGGCGGACGCCGCGAGAGATCGAACAAGCCGCTCGAAGCCAGGCACTGAGTTTTCAGACAGAGCCTAGTACCAGATCATCACAATGATGTTTGGCTCGGAGCTTTTATCTTGCATCGTGCCGATACAGGTATCTGTGCTCTTTACCTCAATTACTTCGCTATCGAGCCATTTGTTGATGTTGGCTTCCATAACCTTCAAGGGCGCATCGGCAATCTTAGAATGAAATAGCTTACAACGTGTTGCACCCGTACCGTTGAGATTCGTCGCCCTGGTGAATTCCATCTTCCCGGCCCCACCGAGGCCGCTGCCAAATGAACTCGCCGTGGACTGGTGCTTGATTGCTGCTGTCCCGAAGGGCTGTTTTTCAACGTTCCGAGCAGGCTTATCCTTTGAAGACGAGGAGGTAGGACGCTCCCCGGTACTGCTCATATTCAACTCAGACATGTTTTACTCCCGACGCAGCAAAATGCCGCATGAAGTAGGGAAAGAATTGTTCTTATACGCTATTATACAGGCATGTCAGTGTCGGTCAATAAATGAACAGGCTAAGTCTTACAAAATGAAAATGGATCGAATTGTCATTCTGGCTGTTTTCACAGGGATCATCGCCGCGACTACTGGTCTGCGCCTGGGGCCTTCTGGAGGTAGCGACCAGAGATCAATCAATCCAGTCGACCCGCCAAAACCTGTTTGGCCAACTCAGTTTCGTGGAATTGCTTTGCAACTACATAATTCCGATGAGTTGGAGACCTATTCGGTCCTGATCCGCCAAATAGCCCAAACCAACGCCAATACTATTTGCCTGGTCGTCCACGCCCATCAGGAAAACGCCTCCTCTGCCAGCATATTCATGGACTCTCGAAAGACTCCCAGCGATACCGAACTGACAGAGTTGATCAGCCTGTCTCACAAACAAGGCCTGCGTGTAATACTCATGCCTATCGTTCTGCTTGAGAATGCACGCTCTGGGGAATGGAGAGGGAAAATAGACCCGCCTAATTGGGATAGTTGGTGGGAAGACTATGCCAATTTCATACTGCACTATGCAAAGCTTTCAGCCCAAACCAATACAGAAATTTTTATGGTCGGCTCGGAACTGATAAGCACGGAAAAACAGGCTGACAGATGGCGAAATCTCATCGACAAGGTCCGAAGTGTTTATCCTGGGCTTATCAGCTACTCAGCCAACTGGGACCACTATAGGCCTATCAAATGGTGGGACAAAGTAGACCTAATTGGAATGACGACCTACTACGATCTGACCGGTGGGGATAAACCAACGCTGGAAAGATTGGCTCGATCATGGAAGTCGATTAAAGACGACATCCTCGCCTGGCACGGGAAAAATTTCCCCCAGTTGCCGATACTGTTTACCGAGGTGGGCTGGCCTAACCAGGTAACTTGCGCCCAGTTCCCTTGGAACTATTATCAATCGCCGAACAAGCCGGACCCGCAGGCACAGGCAAATTGTTTCGAGGCTTTCTTTGAAGCCTGGATATCAGAACCTGCAGTAGCGGGCTTCATCGTCTGGGAGTGGAAGAACCACCCAGACCAGAACACAGGTTTAGAGGACACATCATATGTCCCAACCGACAAGCCTGCGATGGAAGTGATTGAAAAATTCTATCGATTTCCCGCAAAAAAAGAGGTCCCGCTTGCCAAAGCGAACCCGGAGTCCATAGGCGAATGATAATAACTCACAAAGCGAACCTGACCCCAGGAAACTCTCGCCGTGATTGATTGATGTCGGCCTGGTGATTCCCGGAATAAACGATGATTACCTTGGAGATTCGCCAGCTATTGGCCCCAATGAGGTAAGGTAATTTCCCCTTCGTTGGAGTTTATTAATTCTGCGCGAAAAATACCTCCGTCACAAAAGTGCAGGAGGGTAGTGGGCGATACTGGGCTCGAACCAGTGACCTTGCGGGTGTGATCCGCACGCTCTAGCCAACTGAGCTAATCGCCCCAAGGCGTGTCATTATACAGCCCCCGAGAGGCTTTGCAACTGCTCGAGCGTATCAACAAAATCCTTCGGCCTGGGCGCTTCAAGGCGCATCGGTTTCTGGGTCCGTGGGTGAGAAAATTCGATAACATGAGCATGCAGGGCCTGGCGCGTAATCAACGGCCCCTCAGCCCGGTCGGCATGACCCTGAAGCTGACTAAGGTAGACAGGGCCCCCGCCGTACATCTTATCTCCGACTATTGGATGGCCTATAAAACTCAAGTGAACGCGAAGCTGATGAGTTCGCCCTGTCTTAGGATAAAGTTCCACAAGTGAGAAGTTGGCCCGGCTTTGGCCGACGTGTTTCATCCGCTGGAGGACCTGGTATTTGGTTACCGCCTCTTTGGTAGTCGCTGGATAAGGCCTGCCCGTGTTTCTGTGAACTGCGTATTTTTCTCTGAACCTGGGATGCTTGCCAATTGGGCAGTCGATCACATCCGAATCGCGATCCACAAGGCCGTGGACAATGGCGGTATAGGTCTTCTGGATTTGCCTCAGCTCAAACTGCCTGCCCAATCTCCACAAAGCCAATTCGGACTTGGCCACCAGCATTATACCGGTAGTGTCCCTATCGAGACGATGCACAATTCCTGGACGGAATATCTCCCCTGAGGTTGGCAACTCGGAAATATCTCTCCAGTTCTGCTGAAAGTAATACGCCAGGCCGTTGACTAACGTACCAGTCCAGTTACCCCTTGCGGGGTGGACAATCAGGTTCGCCTGCTTGTTGATCGCAAGGAGATCGTCATCTTCATAAACGATATCCAGTGGGATCGGCTCGGGGGGTATTTCCTTAGGCTGGGTCGCCGGCAGGGACATGTCAATAGTATCGCTGTGGCGAATAACGTAACTGGGCTTAACGATCTTGGAGTTGACCGTAACATGACCTTCACGAATGTATCGTTGGAGTGCCGTGCGGGAGACATCCCTGCCAAGCCGGCCTGATAAATACTTATCAAGTCGCCTGCCCTTAAGGACACGACGAATCTGAATCTGAACGTGCCTGAGCCCATCTGCATCGGCGGGGACAGACGTCTCAACTGCCTCCAGGCCGCTGTCGTCGATATTAATAGATTCCTGGTCAGGCGTGTCCGGATCAGTTGGAGCCATAGGCAGACCTTGACCGTCTTAGCGCATTTTCAACTTCTTTAAAGCGTTTGAGCTGGCGGCGACTTCGGCTGACGTCGTCAGATTCCCTCAACAATGCTAAGGCATTTGTTTTGGTCATCTTCCTTGTTAGCCTCGCCGGCGCTGCACTCAATCCGCTACACGAAGCTCGAAAAGGCTCTAGCGGGACAACTGGTTATCTTACGTTGCAGCTTGGAATTTATCAGGCTACGCCCATAAGTTGCTTGGTTACATCGACGGCACTGGCGGCATCTGATGCATAACCGTCGGCACCGATTTCATCGGCATAGCTCTGGGTCACTGGTGCGCCACCAATGATGGTTTTTACCTCAACGCCCGCCTCCTTGAGAGCTTTAACAATATCGGCCATCTTGGGCATCGTTGTGGTAAGCAATGCGCTCATTGCACAGACCTGGGCATTTCCCGCCTGGCAGGCTTCAACGAACTTCTCTGGCGAGACGTCGATACCGATATCAATGACCTTCAAGCCGCCACCAGTAAGCATCATACTGACAAGGTTCTTGCCGATATCGTGCAGGTCACCCTTAACCGTACCAACGACAACCGTTCCAATCGGTTCGACCCCAGCCTTGACCAATTCAGGCTGAAGAATGTCCATCCCGCCATGCATTGCACGCGCGGCGATAAGAACCTCTGGCACGTATACTTCGTTGGCCTTGAAGCGTCTGCCAATCACGCTCATGCCTGCAATCAGGCCGTTCTCAAGGATTTCCTTGGGCGGCATGCCTTCAGAAATAGCTGCCTGTGTAAGATTGACAACCTTATCACGATCGCCCTTTATTAGAGCCTCAGCCAGTACTTCCATATCTGCCATATCTAAAATCTCCAACAGGTTATTATCCGCATTAGGCCAACAACAAACAGACAAGATTATTTCCAAAGTGAATCTTACCCAATTGCAGGGCCAATTGTAAATGGTTGCCCCGCAAAAAAGGCAATCGTGGATTTGACCTTTTCACTACTGCCCGTCGACTGTCGCCGGCTGGGTCTCGACTGGCTCTGCAGGCGCTGTAGTTGCAAAACGAACCGGTGATGAAGAAGCTTCGATTCTTTCCAGAGCGTTCCTAGCTGTTTCTGCAACAGGAAACCCCTTTGCCTCCGGCATGTCCAACACAGCTTGGAATTTTGCCCGGGCGTCTTCAATATCGTTGCTGTCTTCTGCAAGGCGCCCCAAGCCCAGCAGAGCCTTAGCCACCGCCTGAGGCTGATCGGGGAAATTATCGATCACTGTAGTGTAATACATCCGGGCTAGTTGGGTAGGAGACTCCCCTGCCAGTATAAATGTTGAACTCTGACCAGAAACCGCAATGCGAGCGTAGATCGAACCGAGATAAACGTTAGCGTCAGCTGCAATGGCGCGATTTTTTTCCTGGCCGGCTAGGTCCTTCAAACCGGCAGTTGCTTGGGCGATCTCTTCATCGTTGCTGAGCTGCATGGTTATCAGCTGGTCGAACTGGCTCTGCAATTGAGTCGCACGCCGTTGACGTTGCGACTTGTTGTAGAAAACTACCATTATAATCAATGCACCAATAATCAAAACCCAGCCAATCTGGGTCAGATGCTTTTTGAAGAAATCTACGCCCTTAGCCAATTCTGCATCTAGGACATTATGCTGAAGTTCGTGACGTCTTTGGGACTTCATCTAAGTGCTCTTTGAACCTGTATTACTTTTTTCCCTGGGTGGGCGACTTGATTCGCCCGCTTGTAAACAATTCAACCTGTATTGCAACAGACGATCTGAATTTTTCGTCCGTTATAACAACAAGACACCTTTCCGTTTCCTTTTCAAAATCCATTTTTACTTCGCCAAGAAGGAATCGGTCCGTAACCAGAACCCATCGGTTCACAGCCATCTGCTTGCGATAGAAACGGGCTACGTCAAATTTATTGGCCCTGCCTCTATAAACATGAAACACCGAACGCGCCCCACCGGCAGCAAAACTGCGCGATAGGCTTTCATCCAGTGAGAAGCCAACAGGAACCGGAAAATCAGGAACCGACGTCCTCGCTGCGGGTACTAGTTCCGGAGCAATACCTAACTTGGCTTCGTCCGAGGCGGCCATATGACCCACCTGCTGGTCACAGCCAGAAGCTGCCAGAACCGCCACTAGGGACACAATCATTAATTTTGCCTTCATGTCGGACCTCCGTGTCTGCATTCGGGCCCGCGCTGCCGGGAACACGAAATTCCCTTCAGCTACATTTCATCAAGCTCGACGATAGGCCTATCCTTGTCAAGCAGTTTTCAATCCTTAGTACTACCTTATCGGATGGAATCGGACCGAAGCAAGAGTCTATATGCCAGACTAAAAAACCCAATCCCATCAATGCCAGCCGAAAATAGTTGTTAAAATGTATCCTACTGGCTTAGGTTGTACAATCTGATAGAGGTGATATTTGAGAGGTATTTGCGTGATCGTAGTACTAAATCTTTTCGATATTATTGAAGGAAGGCAGGCCCAGTACGCCGAGTACCTGCGCAGGGTCCAGCCGATATTGGAAAGTCACCAGGCTAAGATACTGGTTTACGGCTCGACGCGGATGGTCTACAAAGGCCCATGCACGCAACAGTATTGCGGCCTGATAGCCTATCCTGACATCAAGGCACTGAAAGCTTTCTCACGTGACCCTGGGTTTTTGGAAATATCGCATCTTCGGGATGGATCGACAGCCAACTATATCATGACGGCGATAGAAGATTTTGAGACAATGAACCACGCGGCTGAGTATCTTGAATCACTCGAATAAACACACCGTTGCTAAGGAGTTTCAGTAAGATGCGTTCTGACCGGATCAAAAAGGGAATCGAACGAGGCCCGCATCGAAGTTTGCTCAAGGCTACAGGCCTGGGGGATGCCGAAATCCGCAAGCCATTTATCGGCATTGTCAACAGCTACACCGACATCGTTCCCGGCCACGTGCACCTGGACGCAGTTGGCGAATTCGTCAAGAAGCAGATTCTCGCCGCCGGCGGGACGCCAATTGTGTTCAATACCATAGCTATCTGTGACGGCATTGCTATGGGCCATACTGGTATGAAGTACTCGCTGGCATCACGAGAACTCATCGCAGACTGCGTCGAGTCGATGTGCCAGGCCCACCAGTTCGATGCCCTTATTTGCCTGCCCAATTGCGACAAGATCGTTCCAGGTATGCTTATGGCATCTCTCAGGGTCAATATACCTACTATCTTCGTCTCCGGCGGACCTATGGAGGCTGGGCGCGTCGCTGGCTGCGATGTAGATCTGATCGATCAGTTTTACGCAGTAGCGCAACAGATCGTTGGAAAGATGTCGACCCGGCAAGTTAAACAGTTCGAAGACAGCACATGCCCAGGGTGCGGCTCTTGCAGTGGGCTGTTTACCGCTAACAGCATGAACTGCCTCACCGAAGCGATCGGCATGGCCTTGCCTGGAAATGGAACCTGCCTGGCCACCAGCCCCGCTCGCATGGAACTATTCAAGCTCGCTTCCGAGCGAATCGTCAAAATGGCCCGCCAATGGGGCCGAACCGGATGCTCCAATAACTACAAGCTACTTCCCAGAAAGATCATGTCCAAAAAGGCATTCAACAATGCCTTCGCAATAGATATGGCAATGGGTGGTTCGTCCAATACCGTCCTGCACCTGCTGGCCATGGCCAATGAAGCCGGCGTGAAGTTCGGCCTGGACGATATCGACCGGATCTCCAAGAGAACACCGAATATCTGCAGGGTGGCACCATCTTCGACACCCCAGGGCAAGACCTATCACATGCAGGACCTACACCGGGCCGGCGGAACAACAACAATCATCAGCCAACTTTGGCAGGATAAGAAGTCTCTGGTCAATACCGACTGCATGACCGTAACAGGCGAGACGATGGGTAAGAATATCGAAAAGTGGTCGATGCGATCGCCCAAAATCACCGCCCCTGCCAAGAAGCTTTACCGCGATGGCTGGAAAGCGACCGGCAGATCGGTCGAACAGGTCAGAGCGATGTACCGTGGCGCGAAACCAGCGAAGCTGCCAACTATTAACGCCGGTGGAAAGTTCGACCCCTACGATCTTATCCGTCCGCTGGACAAGGCATTCACCAAAGAAGGCGGGCTGGTTGTCCTTTGTGGAAACATCGCCAAAAACGGGGCCATCGTAAAACAATCAGGTCTGGACCCGTCGATGTACAAATTCAAGGGCCGGGCCGTTATCTGCGAAAGTCAGGAAGATGCCTGCAAGATTATTCTCGCCCAGAAGGTCAAACCAGGTGACGTGGTTGTTATCCGCAACGAAGGCCCGCGCGGCGGACCCGGCATGCAGGAAATGCTTGCCCCAACCAGTTACATAAAGGGCATGGATCTTTTCGACAAAGTTTACCTGATAACGGATGGCAGATTCTCTGGCGGGACGAGCGGGCCCAGCATCGGTCATGTTGCACCTGAAGCAGCCGCAGGCGGTGAGATAGGCCTGTTGAAAAATGGCGATGTTATCAAAATTGATATCAAGGCCGGTACTATCAACGCCAATGTTTCAAAGACCGAATTCGCCAGAAGGAAACGCAATTACAAGCCCCGCACACCGCAAATTACTTACGGCGCCCTGGGCCGATACGCTGCACACGCAACCTCTGCCGATACCGGAGCCGTGCTCGAATGGCCGGGAAAACCAAAGCCTAAATAAACACTAACTTTTCCAACTCATACTTTCTACAGGTGGAATTATGGATCTAAGAGAAAAAGACTTCATTGTTGTCATACAGTGCGACATCGTAAAACAACGATGCAGCGGGTATATGTGCGACTTATGGTTCCAGAATCGTGAAGGTGGGTTTGCGGCATACCCGGCCGATAAGAACTACCGCAAGATGCACATGTCGTGTAGCGGCTGTTCCGGCCGGGCCATCAGCCGAAAGCTCTGCAACCTGGCCAAGCAAATCAAAAAGAAAGAGGGCATCGGCAAGGATCGGATCGTTGTCCAATTCTCTTCCTGTGTCGCACAGGACAATTTCCACGGCCCGCCATGCCCGCACCTGGACTACATGAAGGCCCTGGTCGAAAGAGTCAGCCTCGATTGGCGTGAAGATACTGTCATTACGAAAAATTCTCAAAGGCGTCGCGAAGAAGGCGTCTACTCCAATCCGCCCCGGCCGAGCGACGATGCGTAAAGCCTGAGAAAAAATACCCGCTGAGGCTATGTCACGTTGTAATATACTAAGCGTATCACAACTCAGGAAGGATCTGACGATGCAGACAGAGACGTTCACGCGCACATATTCATTTGATTGCGAAAAAACCTGCAAGAGCGAGTGGGTATTTACACTTTCGGCCAGTGATTCAGACGGTCCGGTGATCGAAGACCTTCAAATCAAACCCCATATCAACGACGCTGGCAACCAGATGGGCTGTCAGGGCCATCCGAAGACAATCATGATTTTACTGAAGGGCCTGCCGGTCTCATCAATTAACGTCGAAGCCCTCACCCAGGCAGGATGTGCCCGGGAAGTCGCCTGCGGCCAGGTACTGGCCCAGTGCCTGCAAGACCTGCTTGAAACTGCTGGCGCAAGCTAGAATCTTTCAAATAGATTAACTCAATAATAAAACGCGGCGAGTCAAATGGACCCATCGCGTTTTTCAATTCAACCGTTTTAAAGTAACAGCTAGAGCGTATTCAAGCTTCGTGTAGCAGATTGAGCGCAGCGCCGGCGAGGCTGACAAGGAAGGTGAAGCAAACCAATGCCTTAGCATTGTTGATGGAACCTGACGAAGTCAGCCGAAGTCGCCGCCAGCTCAAACGCTACAAAGAAGTTGAATACGCTCTAGTACTCTGTACCAGGGATAATGATGGATGGGTTTTTTTGCCGATAGGTTTGATAGAAACCTTTAACGGCAAGGAGGCTGAGATGCCTGCAAAAAAGTACATCGTTGAATTGACAACTG
>SDBT01000277.1_pt1 | contig 77742 bp, 141 predicted proteins | sample 2277101 | NCBI WGS metagenome assembly SDBT01 (sample SAMN10404973, study PRJNA504765) | marine sediment metagenome | isolation source: marine sediment core GS10_PC15, 103 cmbsf | place: Arctic Ocean: Southern Knipovich Ridge | collected 2010
TCTATTTAAGAGTTCCTTTCTCGTTTTAACTACACTGTTTCCAATTGGTTCACAAGTAACAACAATTCTTGTAGGGATATGGACTACGCTCATGCCAAGCAGGCCAGTTTCATTTCTGAAAACATCAATGTGTAGATTCTTAAAATTAAGATTTCTTTTTTTCATCTCATTAAATTTTTATCTATATATCTCTTCAAATCCTTCACTATATAAGAAGAAATTATAGCTGCTACTTTTTCGGCTGCTTTAACATATACTTTTTTTATCTTATCTTCTATTTCTTTAGGTAACTTTTCTGACTCGATCATTTTAAATCTCCCTTTATCTATCTAACCAATCTGTGTAATTCTCTTTTTTCTTTTTTTCTTCTAGAGTTATACAGTATATTATTCTTCCACACTTTCTGCAGAATCTCCATTCCCATGTTTTATCATTTATATAAATAGTAGAATCAATGTGCAGACAAGTAGCCCAACGCCATATACGTCTTAAGGCTTTAAATAAAGATTGTTTTCTTTTATATGGATTTTTCATTTGTTCTTCTTTAGATGCTTTTCCAAATCTTCTATAGTTAAGAATACATTGAATGGTTTATTATCCCCGAAAGAATATAACGCGTCTTTCATTGCTGCCTTCGTCATTAAAGAAACCATTACATAGAACCGACTACTGTGATCGTTCGCATGTTTAATAATATAGCTGCAGAAATGTTCCATCATGGAGTTACCCAAACTCATTCCACCCCAATCAAAGAAGAGTATATCAAATTGTTCTGTAAGGATACTAGGAAATTCTGTAAATCTCCACTTCTCTAAAATAATATTATTTTCTATACACGGGCTTAATACTTGTATAGAAAAATCTGTTTTCACATTCTCTTTTGATTCATAATCGTGCCAGTAGACTGCATCTTTAAATTTAAATAATTCCTTTTTCTTACTCATGTCGTTTCCTCCGTTTACATCATGCCTCTCTCTTTCAATCTTATCCAAGCCTCGCAGTCGGCTAAGGTACCTTGGAATAAACTTTCATGAGTTTCTTCATTAATAACTTCATATGTATTGTCTTTAAAAATATGTACATGATATTTCATTTAAATCTCCCTTTATCTTTTTCAGTTCAATATAGATCTTCACTAAAAAGAATATTTTTAGCTGGTTTCTTTGTCCATACGGATAAAATTTTAGCTTCGTTTTGTAATCTTGCGCCTTTTTCTCTACCAACAAATCTATTATCCGAAGTTATAAAGCCTTGGGATTTCGGAGAATAATGTGGTATTCTCCCGTTCGCTATAATTGTTTTTATGCAATCGCTATGTCTATGCCCCCTAATGATTTCTCCATCATCAGTTTTAACAGCAGCACAAATGCAAATTTCTTTTTCTACCATCAGAGTTTTGATTTTTAATCTGTATCTATTCCTACATTTAATTCTTTCGTCTTGATTTTTAAGATGTTCTACATCATTACTATAATCGTACAACATCCCCTGCAATTTCTCATCTACATTCATTCAAACCTCCTCTTCTCGGAAGTTATCCAAAATTTCCACCATTTACGTATATAATGAATACAATTATTATATCTGTTTAGTGTATAACTGTTTCCCTTTCTTATATAAACTTCATTAGGTGCTATTTCGTGGGATGTTTCTCTACTGAGAACCTTACAACACGAAGTACCATTAAACCATTTACAATTCTTACAATATATCTCCATTTAAATCTCCTTGATAATTATTTTCCTCCAATCAACATAAGACCTTCTACCTTTAACGTGAATCAAAGGACATCCAAAAGCAGCATCATCTATATACATATGCGCGTAAATTTTAGGAGAACTAGTCCATTCTTTCTGAGTTGGATTTTCATTAACTGCCCAGAAATTAATTCCGTTTCTTTTACAATATTCCACAGCATATTGAAGCTCTTTACCCGAGCGCATTGTATAGAGAATTATCTTATGGCCTTGTGCTATGAATTCTTTCAATTTAGTTATAGCAAGAGGTACTCTTCTACCTATCGCTGGATATTCGTGTTCAACAATTGTTCCATCGAAGTCTACAGCTATTATCATTTCATCTCCTCAAAATTAAAGACTCTCTCCCAATGATACCTATCTTGCGCATACCACTTGTGATAAATTTTTTTATATCCTCCTTGAACCATCACAGCTTCTACCTCAAGCTCTTTGATTCTTTCCATAGCTCCGTACTTCGAAGCAACCGCGCCACCGAGAGAAAGAAAGATACATACTATCGCTACACAAGTATAAAAATTCATTTTGGCTCCTCTACTCTGGCGATGACTTCTCTTGCCATTTCTGTAACTCCTGCATTCCATCCATTTTCTGCTAAGTATTTACACACCTCATACATCTTTGGACTTTCAGCTATTAGGCGGGCATTGGCTCTGTCTTCAGAATCTACAGCTTTAAAAAATGTTATGACATTAGAGTTATTCTTTTTTGATTTAGGTGAATGAATACATAGTGTATTTCCCGTTATAGGATTTGAATGATTGTGTACTTTCCAAGGTCCTGGAGTATGTTTCATTTTCCCTCCTTCTTAACTGGGAATTTTTTAATACATTCCCAAAAATCATTTACTCGTGTTCCCTTTGTACCTTTATCACAGTGTAGAAAGGGAAGGCTTATAAAATAATTTGACTTTATTGTTCTCATTTTACTGAAAAAGCATCTCCAAGAACAGAATATATAATCTTTATTTTCTTCACTCGAGTTAAACATTAAAGTAGTTCTTAAATAATCCAATTTTTTATTGGAAGTATCTAATACCTTTTTACAACAATCACACCCATAGATTGTATCCTTTACAAATTCACTACTACCACACTCTGGACATTTTTTATATTGTTCTTTTTTTATTATCATTTTCTCTCCTTTTTTAATCAACCATCATACCAGACATTAAGTAACATTCTGTATACTCTTCTGTTCGGTACATAACGTTTAAAGAAATCGTTATCGAATCCGTTAATACATTTAGCTAAAGCAGCAGCCACACCCGCGCTTCTACTTACTCCTCCATCACATTGACAGACTATCGTACCTACTCTGTCTCTGTATTCCTTAACAAAGGTGATTATATTCCGAGCTTCGTTAGGAGTAAATAAAATATAATTTTTAGCGTCTGTAATTTTTGTTTTCTGATGATCATCTAGATCATGAAAGAACAAACGTAAAATATAGATTAAATTTTCACTACGAGGTATATCTACTATCTTTCCCCGTGGTTCTGAAATAGAAATCACAATATACGGATTGTCTATCTTTAAAAATTTTATACTATCTCTACTCGCTACTAAAAATTCCATTTTAATCCTCCTCCTTTAGATATTCATTTTAGTCACTCTTCATCTTTACCATATTTGCAGCATTACACTTAGGGCAAATTCGTTCTATTATAATTCCATGAAATGGTTTCTGTGGATAATGACTGCCTCCGCCATCCGTATCATACCTCTTTTGAGTAACTTCACCCTCATGAACAAATCCACAACTTAAACACGCATACATATAACCTATTTACCTCCTGCAAAAAATTCCTACATTTCCGTTATCACATTCACCCATCACAACTTCTGTATAATTAGGACCGAGTAGAAGAAGTTGTTGTGTGTCTTCTTCATTCTCAGGAATCAACCTAATGTAATCTCCTTCAGCTTCTTTTTTGATTTCTACTCTCATACATATCTCTTAAATAATAATCGAGACAGCTTTTCCCACCAAGTTTCGTTAGCTGGTCTGAACACATTTAATTTTTTAATCCTTTCTCGGTTCTCCATTCTCCATTTTTGACAATTCTCGGATTTGTGTTCATAATCGAAAGCTATATTATTTCTTCTTTCGTTTAATTCAACTAAAGTTAATTCTTTCCCAGTTAAGGCATCGGCTAGAATATAGGATTTGAATTCAGATCTCTTACAATCCCCACAAGGATTAGTGTAGTGAGGATTATCAAGAATTATCTGAATGACTCCGTAACGAAGACCATCCATTCCCGCTAACCAAGGCAGACCACAATGATTCTTATCTACTCTTCCTACTCCAGGTACTCTCTCTCCTTCAATATACATATTCAACCTCCTATTAACATTATGCCTCAGAACTTATTAAATTGCAAAAGATACTTTCGTTACTCATTATTCTATTTTTTAAGTATTAATTTTGAATGTCGCCCTTTACCAGTTTTACTTCGACGCAAATGCACCTTTGGATTTTTCCGTTTTATAGTATACTCATCATCATAAAGATGAGCCTCCTCGACTACACTTAACATTTGCTTAGATAATCTATAAAGATGTTTTCTTCCAGTACGGTATTTTTCCAATATTTTTAACATACAAAGATCTTCAAGAACACACTTAACTGTATAGGGAGTATACCTACTGTCCTCCAAAATATTCTTTTTAAAAGGCATTGTATGTTTATCTTTATTTAAGTAATATACACTTCGTAAAAGTTCCTCGTCTCTCTGATTAACTGTATCAAGAGCTATTTTCCTTAAAATAGGCAAGTCTTCAAGTTTTGCCACATTTCTTCCATACATGAATGCGCGAACTGCTGCTATGGCGGCGAGCATCTTTGCAAATCTTATACCAGTCTCAGTATAAGGTGCGGATTTAATAAGGTCCCTCTTATACCTATCCCTAGATACGCAACCGCGCATAGCCGATACATATAGAGATATTCCTATTATAGCTTTTTCAAGATCTTTATCGATTTTTGGAAGCTTGAACCCAACTTCTTCGGCTCGCTTAGCTAAGTTTTTTATACAGCTATAAACGGTTTTTGCGCATTTATCCTCCATCTCCTTAAACCCGTCCCTCGTAAGCATAGACTTAGCTATGGCTAACCGGCTAAACTCAACGTCATTCCCCCTCCCTATGTTCAACTTACCAAATCTTTCACCAAGTGCCTGAAAATTAACAGATTCATCATATATAAGCTCAGTTACACCCGCGACAAGGCTAAACTTTAAATTATTATATTCCCTTTTTACGCCATTTCCAAAACTTTTCATCGTATAGCCATCGTAGGCATCTCGAAGTTGCGCATATATGTCCTCTTTATCGGTATCCCTCATGCTGACTACTGTAGTAAAATCTTTAATATAAAAAGCCATTTTATTACCATTTAACTGAGCAAATATACTTGGGTCACCTCTTCTAGTTTCCATACCAGACACTAAAGAATGCGTTGTAATATGACTTAGGAAAAGAGCCATAGTATCGTAAGGCTGTGAAAGATACCTAAAGCCCGAAATTATAGCTGTCTTACCACTACTCGGTGGAGCTACGAGAAATACCCAAACCGGGTCTGTATCAAATACACTAGCTAATGCTGCTATAGTACACATCTCTATACCCATTCTACTTGGCTCATGTAAATGCTCTTCATATATACGAAAGACATCTTCAATATTTACAGATGGGTCTACCTCTGGAGTTTTACTACCTTCAAGCGCATCTTCTTGATCAGCCGAAATCTGTGTGCGTGGTCTATCCCGCATGTAAGATTTTAATCTTCTAAATGTACGCTTGGGTCTTTTACGTTCGAATGCATACTTTGATACGCAATCCCTCAAGTCATAACCATTTGGGAATCCAGAAGGCCAGTGAATAAACTGCATTGACTTTACTTTTTTCGCAAGCCGGTCTAACACAAGCATCTCACCCTTTGTTCCAGCTATGTCATTATCATAACAAACTCTTATACTATGCCCAACAAAAAAATCAACCCATTCTGGTTTAAATGTGTTTGCTCCAGGTGAACATACTGCACGGCCTGGTTTAGATATACTATCGAGCAACCACTGCATCGCTATAGCATCCCATTCACCTTCACAGATATAAATGGGTTTTTTTGGATGTTGTAGCATTTCTAAAAGTCCAAATAAACCGGTTTGCATTCCAGCAGTTGCCATAACTTTAGAACCAATACGATATATTCTCAAGTCTATAAGATTTTTATCTTTATCTCTAACAGCCATTGTATATTGACCATGATTATATCCAAGTTCAATCCAAGAAAAAGCTTTGTCCGGTAATCTTCTTTCTTCAGCAAGAGCATGTAATAAACGGGGATTAATTTGCTTTTTATTTCGTTCATTTATTTTATTTAAAAAACTTTGCAAATTCCCTTTTTCACCACATATTTTACAATCCCAAAGTAATTTTTCCCAATTCACGTAAAAATGTTTTTCTTTATCGCAAAATGGGCAATCTCCTGAAACTTGTGTTCCAACTAATTCTCTTAATACTGTACCATGCATAGTAAATATTTTTAAACGCCTAAATTTATCATCTGAAATATCAAAGTCCTTATCCTCTATTGTATTATATTTCTTTAGCATTTGACCACCTATTTTTTGAAATCTTCATTGTAATTGGTAATAATACAGGAATTCCTAGTCTAGCTGAATCTATTTGCATAATGCGTATAATTTCTTTCTGTAATTTAATACTATGAGCAATATTTGGTACCTCAATAGCAAGTTCATCGTGTATAGTAAGAACAAGTTTTACTTTTTGCTTATCCTTGTTAAACTTCTTCCAAAGGCGCACCATAGCCCTTTTTATAATATCTGCGCATGTGCCTTGCACCAGATAATTTACCCCCCTATAGGAATAATGTCTATCTATATAATATTGTCTGCCAAATAAATTCTCTATGTACCCTCTCTGTTCTACTATATTAGATACTTGTTCTATAAAAGCGTTAACCCCCGGAAGCCTATAATCAAATTCATCAATTGCAGTCTGTGCTTCTTCCCGTGAACAGTCCATAAGAGCTGAAGCAGCCTTACTCGAACCGCCATATAATTTTAAAAACATCATAGTTTTGCCTTTTTTACGGTATAGTTTTTTGTTTCGTGTATAGTCATCCATATGACCCCAAACCTGTTTGCCAACAGTATCATGTATATCCTCTCCTGAAAGTAATGCTTTCATGAGAATTTTGTCTTTTGCAGCAAAAGCGAAAATCCAAATTTCCATTTGCGAAAAATCCGGGAGATACCAGATATGCCCGGGTCTTGGTCCTATTGTCTCACGTGGTTTAAGCCCAATATCCGCTTTTTTCTTTGTGCTATCCTCTACTGCAGCTTGTTGAAGATTCGGATCTGAGCAAGAAAATCTTCCGGTCTTTGTGCCACATTGGTGAAAATTTGGGTGAAGTACCCAAATACCATTTTCAAGTGCCATAAATTTTTCATACGCATTTATAAACTTTGTCAACATACTATTACCAACTTTATACTCAAGAATTGCCTTGGCAAGATTATCTTTCTTTGCTAAGTGAGCCAATTCCGCGCTATCAATACTAGGTTGTCCTGAATCTGTACGATTTCTAGTCTTATACTTTCTTTGAATACAGAATAAATTAACCAGCTGCTTTGAACTATTAAAATTTAAGCCACTTCCACCATTGGCCTCAGCTACTTTACGCCATTTTTCCTGATAGTCTCCATAAAATTTTCTAAGACGTTTAAGGTCCTCTGGAAATACTTGTACTCCACGATTCTCCATTCTATATACTACCTTTGATAACTCAATCTCAGTATTATATATTTTCAAAAGTTTGGATTCTTGGACTAATTCTTTATACATTCCTAAATATAACAACATAGTACGCTCTGCGTCAAGCAAAGCATATTTCTTACATAGCTTATGATCCCCTAACCACATATCCGATTTTATATGTTCCTTGCCATGTGTTTCTTTATTCGAAATAGCCCAATTATTTTTACGTGCTAATCGTCGAACTTTACGAACAGACTCCATTAATTCCTTTAAATCACTGTCGCCAATATCAAGATACTCTTCAGAAAGAGGTTTTAGTCCATAATTAAATAAAGAACCGCCTGTTAAAATATGTGCCATAAACATAGTGTCATGTATTTTTATCCAATTAAATTTTATTCCAAATAAACGGGACATTCTTATATCAAAGGCTAGGTTATGCCCGACCTTCGTTATCTCTGGATCACTCAATAATTTACTCATCACAATTACATCTTTCTTGACAATAATAACTTTACGTGTTTTAGGTTCCACTTCCCATCTTATATATGCTTTATTCCCGTACATATCACAAAACGAAAAAGCAAAGGGTCTTGCAGGAAACATTTTATATTTAGTATAAATAGCAGAATTCCAAGGATTAAGCCCGGTAGTTTCACAATCAAATGAAATTAAGTTTCCTTTTAAACTTGATAAAGGCATATTCATAATAATTCCAGAAATGGAGGGGAAGACTATTCTCTTCCCCTCCGTTCTGTGTCCTATCTCTTACGTTTTTTAACCTTAGCTTTAACCTTAGCCTTAACCTTAGATTTAGACTTGGCCTTAGCTTTTTCTTTCTTGTCATCCTCACCATCGTCGTCATCATCGTCGTCGTCATCATCATCTTCGTCTGGGAGCGTTAGGTCATCTAGCTTTACTTTGTGGACCTTGCCTTTCAGGGTCTTTACCTTTACAAGTTCTTCATCTTCAAGAATCTTGATAATCTTTCCCTCAAGATTTTTCCCAGATTCAGACTCAAACTTAACTTTCATGCCAACTTCTATGACAATGTCGTCATTATCGTCACTATCATCGTTATCATCGTTGTTATCAGCGTCTTCATCGTCTTTTTCATCCTCTGGTATAATAATATTGTCAAGATCTACGGTGTGTATATTGCCTTTGGGGGTTTTTACTTTAACCGACTCATCATCAAAAATCTTTATAATCTTACCCTTAAGCTGTTTACCAGACTTTGACTTAAACTCAATGTCCATACCGACTTCGACAGTTACTTCGCCATCATCATCGTCGTTATCGCCATCACTATCATCGTCACCGTCATCGTCTTCTGCTGCAAATTTTCCGCTGTCTATCTCAGAAGTAACCTTGTCAATATAACAAAATTGGCCAGAGTCTTTGGTTTTCAGGGATATAACCAACTCAGGCTTTGCGTCGTCAAGGAGCTCGACTATGTCCTCGAGGTCCTTGGCTGATTCAGGTGCTTCTATTCCAAATCTGCGGAAATCACGCGCTAACCATACCTGGTCGTCTTCCGTTTCTACAGCCTGGTATTTATGTATTCTTTCGCCTTTTTCTTCGCCAGCGATTATCTTGAAATCAAAGTCTACTTGGATACGGCCACTGCTCTGCGCCTCTCCAAGTGAACATGATTCAAGACGTGCTTTGTATTTTCCGTCTGGAAGTTCGTTCCCGAATCCACCCTCTTCCAAGGCACGTTTTTTAGCCGTTTTAAATGTTTTTTCAAACTTTTTTAATTTACCCGTGAAACTCATGTGCTCCTCCTTTTAATTGACAGCCTATTTGCTTTTTTTAACACCAGCTTTTTGCTAGCATTACCTTTTTTTTCAACTGGTGCATGATTATTAAACGCATCAACAAAGTTTTTATAACCCTCCTTTGGACTTCTGCCCATTGCTATTGTTTCCATAGGTTCCCCGCTTGGATACTTGAATTTCCCCTCTATCCTATGCCCTGCGTCAATCCCGTCATTACCACCTATAACCAAGACTCTTCGTTTACCATCATAGTCGTAATTTACCCATATATCCACTAAGCCTTCGAGAACATCTTTCGCTTGACCCGGCATAGAAGACACAACTTTGCTAAGTGATTCATTTTTGCGCGTTTTAAATTCCTCATCTTTTGAATGGGAAATAAATACTACCCCCTTTCCTGAATGAAGAAGCATATTCACGACCTTGGTAAATTCTTTTCTCACGGCATTCCAACCTTTCCCGTATGTTTCGTCAGATGGATGGTCTATGACCATTTGCTCACAGACATAAGCCATACAAAATTCATAGGCAAAATCCGTTGTGTCAATTACAATAGTACGCGTAGCGTTATCTTTAATAGCAAGCTCAACATATCCGCGAAATTCTTTCCAATCCCGTACCTGTACCTGCCGAATGCTAAGCGCCCGACCACCTGGTTCACACATTAAAAATAGGGCTTCATCAAATTGCGCTGCCAAAGTGGTTTTACCTATTTTCTTTTTTCCAAAAATAAGTATTGAATAGTCTTGTAAATCACTTAAGGGTTCTGATTTACTTGCGGGCAAAGTTAATTCAATTTCAGATTTACTTGACTTTTTAAGCTTATTTCTTTTGCTATGCTTTTGAATTATTCTTACGGCCATATAACCCCCTTTTAATAGTCTGACAGCTCTTTAAATACTATACTACGCTTAACAAGGCCACTATAGTCTTTCCGTGAACACGCTCCCACATACTCGCATCTGCCATACTTACCTATACAGTTATTCGGATTCTTATAATGCGGAATTTTACCAGCGCGCCAATTCACAAAATCATTCAGCAATCCAAAAAATCCCTTTTCAAATGCCAAAATATCCTCTTTAGAAATCGCTATTTCCAATCTGATAAAGTAAAACTCAGGCCGGTCATCCATGTCTTCGGCCACACGCCTCGCAAATTTCGGTATCGGCTCCGCCTTGGCCATGCGTAAAGACGTTTTGCGGATAATATTGTAGAGCATACCGGTTGGTACCTTCTTAAACTTTCTATAAGTTGCCCATAAATATATATTTACCTGCAAGTCAAGCGATAACGTATCAAGCAAATCGGCCTCTTTGACAAGTGACTTCGTCTTTGTCTCCAAAAGCCAAAGCTCATTCCTCAGGACAAACCGGCCGTCCTGCTTGCCCCTGACCCTTATAGCTAACCCCGAACCGGGACTAGCAACCACGTTAAACTGCTCCTCGAGTGCCTGCCATCTTATCTTTTTGAAATCATTGGACCAAAAATCGAAATACCTCGGCAGTATTTTCTCAAGAAGCGCCAACGATACGTCCAACTGTACCAGCGTCCGGGTATTCATTTTCGGATTCTCCGCAAGCCACTGCTTCTCTACCATATTACCGTATTTCCGAACCTGTCTCTCAGACGGCGTGCCCTTCAACTTTTTGGCCACGATATCAAGGTATGCATATTCAAGCATTCCATGACATAGGGATCCAAACATTAACGCATCCGACATCCATTTTGAATTCCAGCCTTCAAGATAAAATTTTGCCTTTTGTCTGCACATAAGAAACATGGAAAGAAGACTTTGAGTAAGCCCGTCTTTTTCCAAGTTATAGAATGGTTTTTTATTTATTTTCACTTTTTTACCTCCAGCTTTTTACGCCACTCTGCCATATAATACTGAATTATATACTCAGCGGCCTCATGACGATCCTTAGCAAATACCGGGATTACGCCATAACGTATCCATAAACTAAATACTGTCCGGATAATACTTATACCCTGGATTTTACTGTGCCTTATTCCCTTCGCGACTTTTGAAAGACTGCCCTCTACTATTATTATCAAGAGGACACTGTTTGAACGGGCCCTTGTTATCTCTTTCTTAAAGCGCTCATGCCCCTTCGTCATGCTGCCGAATAAATCCGCCACGGTCTTACGCTCAAACACGGTGTTAGACATCTTGCCGTCCAGAAACCTCATACGATAATCCCCATAGCTCAATTTTCTAGACCGCACTTTAATGCCAAATTTATAAAATTCCAGAGGCCTTTGTTCGCGCGTATCCACCATAATTGTATGTTTTTTAGCTATTTTCATTTATATTTTCGTTATAAAATTTCCGCCATTAAAACTCCTGGAAATTGTTTTTGACATTTTCTTAAAGCTTGAACATTACTTTTGCCAAAAGCCGTCAGTATATTTGACATCCATTTACCATGAGATTCTTTACCATCAATATAATGAAAAAGTAGTCTTCCTTTAAGGAATAAAATGGCATTGCCATGCAGACAAATTTGACCCCATTTTGTGTCGGTGGACTTTCCTGGAGTAAGTAATAATCCATTGCCGTGTTTAGACATTTTTTCAGCCCAAGGTAGGACATTGCTATAGGGCGGATTGCACCAGATCCTTCCATGCCATTTTTCTTTAAGCCCATCTTTTGGCCAATGAATCATTTTTTTTGCTGTTTTCCAGGGCATTTTAGACGGGCAACATGGATCAAGATCAAATTTTCCCAAGGCTTTTAAAAGTCCGGGAGGCGTTAACCAATCATTGGTAGTATGCGGAAGTTTTACATATTTAAACTTACTCATTTCATTCCCCATAATACCGAGACCGTTAGCAAAGACGCCGATATCCAATACATAAAACGCGGCCAATTTTTTTCATGCGCACAGAGGCAAGCGCATACGATATACTGTATCAAGAACGATTTCATTAACCACGTGCTATTCATGCCTTCTCCTTATTACTAATTTTTTATACCTTAAAATTTTGTTCTTTGGAATATTGACTTGCCCTTTCAACTTTCCCTGATTATAGTTGCATCTATAGGACGAAATATTCCTGTTTGTTGGCCTAATTCCCGTGAATGAGAAAAGCCTGTCTGCTATCTCTTTATCGGTAAGCGGGTCTGCCTCAAATTCACCAAAAATTCTTATATAAATTTCCGCAGCATCCATAGTCTTTTTCTTTTCTTTAATCTCTTGTGGTTGGTTTTTTTGCTGTTTTAATCGATTAGCCTTTAATATAACCTCTTCTCCTAAATGCTTTTTATGAGCCACTCTGCGGGCCTTCAAGACTTCGCACTGGCCTATCGTTTTATCCAGCTTATCAAAGTAATGACGCGGGTCCATACACGTGCAGTTATACGGGGTTTTTTTTAGCGCCTCGAGGCAATACCCGAAAAACTGACACCCGTTATCCTTTAATACTTGTTCGACCACCCTTAGGTCCTCCATTTATATTTATTTTTACACTCTTACGAATATCATGCTCCCATACATTTATAATCTTCCATCCAAGTTTTCTGTAATAATTATAAACTTCTTTGTCTCTTTCTTTATTTCTTTTAAATTTTTTAGTCCAAAAAATTTTATTAGTCTTGGGGATTTTACTATGCTTAGGACAGCCATGGAACCAGCAACCCTGTATCCTAACAATTACTTTCTTTGCCTTATTTGCATAGTCTGGATTTCCAAAAAGATTTTTTGGCTGATGCCGTAGTCTACACCCAGCTTTAAATATCGCTAATTTTTTACCTAATATTTCTATAGAACTTACAGACCTAATTTTGCTCATCAATATGCTTCTTTGCTTTTTACTTAAAGTGTCCATTTCTTTTCCTTGGATAATTAATCTTAATTATACCGGCTTGTTTTAATAGGACTTTGCACTTACTACACGGCTTTGCCGTTATATATGCCGTACTACCGCTTAACCGTACTCCCTGTTTTGCCGCATGTGCTATTGCGTTGGCTTCCGCGTGCACGACTAAGTGATTCGGCCCATTATCAAGGCACTTGCCATTCTTAACCCGGCAATGCCGGGAACCATGAGTCGAGCCATTATAGCCTATTGAAAGTACATGACCGTCTTCGGTAGCTATCACGCACCCAACTTTCATATCGGGACAGGTGGCCCGCAAAGAGGCGGCCTTCGCCATGTTCAACAAATATTCGTGCTTAGTAAGTCTCGCCTTATCCACTAATAAGATTTTTTTCATATTAACATACTTATTTAAGGCTTTCCCAAAGCTCTCTTAAAAATACACAAGAAGCGAGAAAGGAATCACAGAAAAACCGCCATTCTCCACGAAGCTTCTCGTTATACCGTGATTCTAAAATACTAAGTAAAGTCTCATAGTTCAAGTCAATCATTCTCTCCTGCATATATGACATTGGAAGCAGGTCAATTACCCTTCTCCAAGCTGCCTTATCCTTTACTTGCTGCCAAATAATTATATCCTTATTCAACTCCTCTAGCACATAGGACATTGCCTTTGTCCAGTGCTCGACATAAAAGTCCTCTTCTGTCAGTAATCTTGATCCCATCTTATGCATACGGCTTCTAGAGTTTGCGACAGTTGCGACTTTATAAGTGTCATACTGAATCCACCATGATATAGGCATTAATACGGATGCCTGCACATGAATCATTCTGAGGGTCTTCCTGTGGTCTCTGCCAGCTTTTGTAAGTCTTAAGAGTAGCTCTCTATCTTTTATTCCTATATCACTAAAAGATAAACTGTCTCCCTCTTTTTCTGAATTTTTTGGATAACGCATTCCAATCATAGCCCCAAAAATCCCACTTACATCTATAATCTCTACTTTTAGCATACTGCCTCCTTCAGGATAGACCCTCTTGACACTTACATACCTTACTTATTTCTTTTTGCTTTTTCCTTTTGTTATGTACCTAAAGGCTGGTTTACTACCCTTTGTTCCGGTAACAATCTTATAGGGTTTATTCTTCCTATCCAGATATGACTGGGATAGGTACATATTCGTCGATGCCGGAGAAAACCCTGTCTTCTTAGCAACCTCTACTGCAGTATGCAGCTCTTTACCGGATAGCAACTTTAACAGTACGCTCTCTTTAGTCACTTTAACCGGGGCCGCTGTTTGTGCCTTTTTTACTGCTTTTTTAACCACTAGCTTTTTTGCCGCCATTGTAACCTCCTTTTTTTGAAAATAATTATTAAAATCTACTTATGTTTTTGCTCATCCAAGAACATAACCAATATGGCCGAATAGTTTATCAAGTCTATGGCCGAATCCCTCAGAGACTCGTTATTCGGTTGGCTAGTTTTCTGGATAAGATTAACGATGCGCGCCATCTTATCAGACATTCTTACGACAACCCCGAGCGGCCCAAACTTACAATATTCCTGAATTCTACCGTAATCATTAAGTTTGCGCCATCTCAACCTCATAGCTTCCCATAGAATTTTACAAAACCTTTTTTGATCTTCTTTCAGGATATTATTATCAAGTTTTACTACGGGCTTTTTTTTAACTATTTTTTTCAATTTAATAACCTCCTTTTTGTCTTTTATGGTTTTCCCTATTCTTAGCAACATACATAGAAAAGCATTCTTCTGCTGTCATATCCCAAAGTATCATTAGAGTTAGCAAAAAATGCAACATATCTATAAGCTCATATTTAAGCTCCATCTCATTTATTGGATATATGGGCTTTTTCCAGTGCTTGTGGTTCGTCCAGTTTAACGCTTCAAAGCCTTCACCCATTAACGCAACCAAAAGTTCTTTAGTCCATTTTTCTTTCTCTTTAACAGAAAACTTGCCAAATTTAATAAATTTCTTTCCAAACTGTTTTTGCAGACTAAACATCTGGTCTAGTTTATTTGTAAAGTCTTCAGAATTACGATTAGCTATCATTTTTTGACGGCTTTTTTCTATTTTTTTCATGCTGTTAGTTTTTTGCATCTTAATCTTTTATTGCCTCACAAATATCCGTATCCCTTGGAGTCGCCAAGTTTTTTCTGCTAGAAAGATAGTCTGCCGTATAAACGGTCAACTCAAGCAAAGTAAAGTCTCCCATTGCCTTTACAATGCTACGTGGGCTAAATCGACCCATATGCCATTGTATACACTCTTTGACTGTTTTAATGAAATAGCTATCTCCTTTTGCAAGATAGGCTAGTGCATTAATTGGATGGTTTGTATGTAGTTGATAGGACTGACCGGGCATAGGTTTTGCGATATCGTGAAGAATACACGCTGATAAAACAATATCTCGATTTTGATTAATTATTCCCCAAGCAAAGCAAATTTTATCTGCAAAATAAACTACTCGTTTAGTATGAATAATTAAACCAGCTTTTCCATTAGAACAAACCGGATGGTATTTTCCAGTCATAGAGGCTGGAGCATACCAAAAATACCCCGGTGCCTGTTTCAAAGACAAAACCGTCCAGGCTTGGACATCTAAATCGCCGATTAAAGCAAGCTCCTCTTCTAACACTATATATTCTGTTTTATTTTCCATTGAATACTCTCATCAGGCTGTTGCGGGAGTTTTATGCATGCTCCCTCCTTTCTGATTTATTCTTTTTACTTCCCTTAAATAAGACTCAAAATTAGATACATCAAGATCTATCCAAATTTTCCAGAACACGTGAACATGAATCCCGGGAAATCTTTTCTGTACCCGGCGGAGGTAAGAATTGATACCGTAAGACTTAACATTCGTTGCCGCAGCTACGTCCATCTGAATGTCTGGGTATTTCTGTCTCCAACCACAGCCGTGATTTATACAGTATGCTACTCGATTAAAGATAATCACTTGATAAGATTTAGTAGGATTGTAGAGCCTAATCATAGCTGAATTCTCTCTACAAACTCCACCGCAATAGCTTAATCCTTGTTTGCTCATTTTAATTAATGAATTCATAGTGCCCGGGATCAAAAGGAACCTTCCATCGGCCTCCCCATCTCAGTCCGAGACTCTCGCCCAGCTTCCCTAGTCTAGGATAAGGCGCCTTTTCATAGGCCAATATTTTGCCGTCTCTCATAAAATAAATATCCGCAGCAAGACGTTTCGTATGCATACTCACTTTTACGGTTGTTATATGCTTCCCTTTTTTGAAAAGTTCATTTTGTTTCGCCTGTGTCCGATAAGTTTCGGCCACAACTATTCTATGTTCTGGAAACTGTACTCTGGCCTGCCTGAGAAATTCGGTGAAAACTTTCTGGGCCCTAGAGGTAAGTTGACCAAGTTTTTCTCCCTCGCTTAGAGGAAATATATACGGAATGAACACGAAAAAGATAAACAGGGACAGAAAAATGAAAGACACACAAAACTTCATGGTTCACTTCCTCCTTTTATTTCCAGAAAAATAATGCTTTACTTGCTTCTACAGTTATAAAATCCCTAGTATTCAACTTAAAATTATTCATAAATATTTCATGGTTAAGATGTAGATTCATATTATCTATAAGTGCTTGTATTTCTTTATATGCTTCTTCTCCTGTAGATTTATTAGTCAGTACATATATCACAGGATAGTCTCCTTCCTTGTACACATCTCCGACCATCAGAGTTATATTCCAGGTATACTTAAAATATCTTTTATTCACACATCTCGCTAAGAAAAATAATCCATCAGAACGACTAGCCTTAAAATATATTACAACTGGCATTTCATCGTGCCCACAACAACTACTGTCTGTTTCGATTCCAGGTATTGCGTTCATGCTTCTTACTAATTCTACTACTTCCATATCCATATCTGGAAACAATTCCAGTTTAAATTCTGATTTAAGAATTTTATTCATCTTTTTACTTCCAACGTTGGGCCGAGATAACGTCTTCCTGCCAGCAATGTATACTTTTCTGAGGTATAATACCTTCAGAGAGTTTATGTAGTGGTGCTATATACTCATACCAATTAAATCCACTGTCTGATGTCCAGATGTCGTAATAAGCTGAATTGAATAATTGTCCATTTTTTTTACAGTCACGGAGATATTGGAAAAGATCTTGATTAATTACTTCTATTGGATATCGAAGATTCAGATGGGGCTGGATTAACTTTATCACGTCTTTATTTTTCTCGACCACTACAGCGGAGGTTACTATCGGGTTCATCTCTGTCATTTTAAGGATTAGCCCTAAACCTAGCCCACCCACCAGAACCCGGCCCACTAAATTCGGAACAAACTCTGCGTGTTGATAGATTTCACAGGGTAAGTCGGACATCCATGTACCCTTTTCTTTTTCCACAAGCCTATGGATAACACCCGGCGTTTTAGAGATAGTCTTGGTCCGTTTCTGCCCAGTCATGTAGGACGTCCGAAGGGAGACGACAGTGAATTCTTTCCCGGACGGATACGGATCTTGAACGACTGACATATCGCCGACAGTCTGTGCAGGCAGACTTATTAAATTTAGTAATGGATATTTAAAATTCATTTATTTATCTCCAAAAAAATAACACTTTACCTGCTATCTTACAAACACCTCTTCCAATTTTCGTGAACAAACTCGGCTGAGGCTTCCAGTCTCCTCTAACTTGATTGCCCACAGCCATCGTATACTCTTGGGTATCCTTAGCTCCGTATCTCGTATAATTCCGTTTAGCCCCTTTCCAAATCTTTTTACTAATCCCTGGAGTGATGGGCTCTAGCACTTCGTTCAGCTTGTCGCTGATTCTCTTTCCCGTCCGCTTTATATCCTTCTTGACCAGCATTGCGCTAAATCCCAGACGAGAGACATACACCACCGCCTTGCCTGGATTCTTCACGGAGTAGATTAAAGTAGCAGGAACCCAGAACATCCCCGTCAATAAAAGAATTCCGATAAGCTTGAATCTGAACACCCATCCTTTAACTCTGCTCCCTCGTTTCTTTCGCCGGGAATAAAAAATTACTTTCAACGCAACAACAAGAATCAATATCGTTAAACTAATTGAACATAAATTAGGCATTGTTCACCTCCCTTGTTAAGCGAAAAAGCCCCCTATGTTAGTTGCAGTCTTTGGCTCCGCGCCTTGGCACTGCCAATCCCCCTATTCAATGCTATGCTCGCCCCGACGCTTTTGCCGGCCATGAGCCCAGCATTATTTGCCATCCCGCCTCTCGACCTCGATGACCGAAGATCTGTAAATATTTCCTTAACCTTGCTATCTACTGCGCGCTTCTTCATTACAACAAGCGCTGTCCCATTTCCCTGCGCGGCAACAACGGGCTTTTTTCTTAGCCTCTCATATATCGCATTCGCCGCCCCTATGATGAATGAGTTTGTGAAGATATACCTAGAAGACCCAATCATCGAGCTCTTACATATTTCCTCATTTGCCAGCGCCAGCAGCCTCTCCCTCAGGTAGTCGAAAAAATATACGCAACTCAGCACATCGGTTTCATACCCGACAAACTTGTAGCTTTTGCGCCATTTTCCGTTAGACGAGCCGTCGCCTTTATCCAGCCACTGTGAGTATATCAATCTGCACTCAAACGCCAGAGCTAAACTCGACGCTAACCGCCCGAGATATATGTTATGGTTATGCGAAACAGCCGGGCGCGACTCCTCTAGCCTTACCCCGTCATACATCTCCTTCTCTGTCACGTCCGCAAGCGTCAAGTCATGCTTATCAAGTATCTTCCTTATAAGCAGTGCCGCCGCCTCAATTTCCCCCTTCGATGCGTTATTCTTACTATTATAGGCAAGTAAATCCTTTAGCCTATCCAAAGCCTTATTTTTTTCAGCTATATTTTCCATTGTGTTTATCTCCTATACTATCTATTACTTACTATACCTTTATAACCCCATCAATCAGACTCAAGCGATTATGCCTTTAGTGGCGTGTTTGTCAAACGTTTATTCTCTAAGACCTTCTAATGCTCCGTCTTCCCTTGCTTCTTGTGCAGCTTCTAATTGAATTTTAAGATCTTTAATCTGCATATTCCTATGGTGCAACTTATCTTTAAGTCGATGTATCTCTTGACTTCTTTCTACGAGTCGATTGAGATGATGTTTCTTTATCGCTTGAAGTTGTCGAATTGTTTTTATAAATTCAAACATTGCTGATTTCTCACTTATCCTGTCTAACTCTCCCGTACTAAAACAAGCGGGTTCATAATCTTGACCATTGTCTACTCTACGATAAAGATTCACACCATTTTCATAGTAAATAGTTCCGTCTATATTACTCTTTAAGTATTCCATTTTACACCTTTCCTTTTTGCTCAAGCTTGATTGATTATAAAGACAGGATAAGATTGGCAGGATTTTTACCTGCTACGATTTTAATTATACAGGCCGTACCTGGGCAAGTTTCGTATCTTGCTTTATTCTAGTTCCGCCAAGTTCTAGAGCCGATTTTAGACTTCCGCTCATCCCATAGCGGGCTTGTCATGCACAAGCCAACCGTAGACGTCTCGCCGCACCTTTGACCGATACTGGCACGGACAGCAAAAATTGGCCGTTAAAAACCGACATCTCAGCTTCACAGAGCGTGTTCATCACGCCACAATCTTATCCGGTTAATTCTTTTCATCAACCAGTTGACAGCTTTGGATTATAGTCTTCTCAACCCTCCTAAACTTGTGGGTTCTCGCTGTCCCCGATTGTCAATGAGCGATTATAAAAACAGGCGCAGAGGGTACTCGGGCCGGAGCCATAAACCTCTTTCGAGGCGCAGGCTTTCCTTTCCCCTCCGCATTCAATATGTTTAATTTTATGTATTTAGGTAGTAAAAAATCCTGCATTTTTCTCGGCTCCGGTCTTCTGATTTGGTTGTTTCATACTCTTAAACTTATTACTCTAAATATACTAGCAAACTCATCTATATAAATTATATGCCTAAAATGGGTGTTTGTACACGTTTATTTTCATTATTTTTTGCCTGATTTGGCCCTTATAAAATAAGCCTTTTTTGGCCTAAATGACCCTATACCTATCTTATACCTACGACAGACGTTGAAAATGCCCTGCCGAGTAATCCCGAAAACCAGGCCTATCTCAGCCAGGGTTCTGCCCTTTCTTAGGAGGATCCTAACCCGCTCAAGATGCTTTTCTTTTTCCCAGAAACAGCCCTTCTTTTTATACACCTTTTTCATGGGTACATTATATTGCCTAAACCAAAGCTTGTAAACGTTTATTTTTCTATAGATAAACTCAGCTATTCCATACACTTGTTAATACGTTTTAATAAAATCTTCGAAGGTGAAAACTTAACCCACCATCTTTGAGGGATTATAATAGTATTACCGGTCTTAAAATCCCTACCCCTTTTAGAAGGAGTCAAGAGAACCTTGAAAGTCCCAAAGTTCTCGATGATGCACCTCTCGCCCTTAATCATCGCCCTCAATAGCTCGCCAAGCAATCCGTCCGCGACCATCCTCACCTTCCTCTTTGGGATGCCCGTGTCCAAGGCAACAGACGCCACCATCCCATCCCTAAACCCCCTTTTATACTTCGCCATGCCTACCTCCTACTTTTTCTTACCACGTGTTTTAATGACTAATTTTGTCTTACTAATACGTTTACGCTTGCTTGCGCCTTCACCAAGGAACTCTTTATCCATCGCGCCACTTGACTTTACATCTGCTGTCTTTTCTATACTACGCTCTTTCAGCCCCAATTCAGCCCAACAAAGTTGACCCTTAACCATCTCTTTGCACTCAGGCCTCATCTTCCCACCCCCGTTCCTTCCAACAGTAACAACCCCGGTAAGAGCCTCTTTCAAAGTCTTGCCCTCACCGCTCCTCCAGTACACACTACCGGTCGCAGACGCCATCTTTACCACTACCTTTACACCAACTATTCCCTCAACCATAAAACACCCCCTTTTTTTGGTACCCATGCCCATGGACATCCCACGCATATGCCCATTATACCAAGAAAGGCCCAAGAGTAAACCTTTTTTATCGAAAAGACCCGTTTTAGCCCCTTTTGAGCGCTTCCCGAAAAAGCACGCGCACGCAGCCTAAGCCAGCCTATGCCAAGGGCTTGCGGGCCAAAAAGGGCGATAGGGGAGGGAATGACGCCCCACCCCCATAGTATACACTATCCATCTATTGTTAGCTAATATTTTATTTTTATTTAATTAAATAAAGACGTGTAGTATAGGGTGCCGTACGCTATTCCCTCTCCTATTTTTTAGAACAAACCTTTCTCATCCACAATCAAAGGAACCCACCACACCCGACCCCTGGGGGACCTATCCCCTCCCCCATTCACCCCGAATGACACTTTCAACATGGTACGACAAACCACCGCCATACTGGGCCCTAGGGGGCTCATCCCTTACTCTATTATACCGACGCCATGAAGGGGTGGGGGGCCCATTCCTTTCCCTATTATACGCAACGACGCCTACCATTTTTCACATAACTCCGGCTCAGGCCCGTCTACCCCTCTCGCCATGTCCGCTAAAAACCATCGATGCGCCAAACAGCCCATATGCCCCAAAAATGGACCACCCTACCCCAATCCTGCACAAACCACCGGTATCGCCTCTAAAGCGCCGAGAAAGAGGGAGGAAGGGCCATACTGCCTGTTCTGCCGCTCTATTCAAGAGGCTTTGCAGGAGCCGGGAGTATCTAAACTATTTTACTTTAGCCTAATAATTTATATATTTATTTCCAGAATATTAGACATCCAGATTATTCTTCTTGTTCTTGGCTAAACATATTTCTATCCAGTTATTAGACCTTATTAAGAAGTAATATATTTTTAAAGCCTTAGATGTCTGCGGCCGAACAAACATTCTTTCCAGGAATGGTTTTTAAGCTGATAAAAATAAACTTTACTTTTGTTTAAATACATGTTATAATTTAAGTATAAAGGAGAATAGGTCAAAATGACAAAGCAAAAAGTGCTCAAAGTCAAGAAGAAAGCCGCCGCCCCTCTCAAAGTCGCGGGTTCGGACCAAGCCAATCCCGAATCAACATCACCGACCGCCGTAAAGTTCAACCTAAGCCTAATAGATCCAACGCTTCTGCAGATAGGGAAGAGAATTCCGGTTGAGTGTCTCGCATGTTTCATGGACGAGACGTCCCGGACGCTGTACGCCAGCGTGCTCCTGAGGTTCGTCGAGGAGACTCTCCCCGAGGGCAGCACAATCCTGCAGGTCCTCGTCGCGGAGCGGGCCGCGTACTACTGGACGATGGGCCACGAGCTCGAGAGGAACGCGGACGGAAGGGTCTCCGAGGACTACAAGTTCCACACGTACGAGTTCAACCGCAACCTCGAAATCCTGCGCGGGCTCGCCCTGCGCAACCTGCCGCAGCAGCAGGTGAGGCTGCTCGCGAAGAAGACCATCAACGTCATAGAGCGCATCGTGAAGAACCCGGCGGACAAGGACAAGATAATCAAGGAGATAGTGCAGGAGTTCACGATAGAGGTGTCGGGCGCCGACCTCAAGAAGGGACTCGTAAGACTGGGGGAGTTCGCATGAAAATATTCCCTCCATATAGGCCGATTTTGTCCGGGCCCTTTTTCACCTTTCTAACGTCCGTGTGTATGGGCAATTAGAGGGGGCGGGGGCTATAAAAAATTAAAGGGTTATAATTTAAAAAATATGAATATATGATTTAAAAAATAAAAATTTTTCAAAAATCTCAAAATAATGCATATACGTAACATCTCAAAATTTGTTAAATCGATAATGAGCAAAACTTTAAAAGAGGTTGGAGACGTTTTCGGAATTACGGGGATTAAGACTCCTGAGGATATAGAGAGATACGCTAGGAGCCTCGGAGCACAAGGTTTCACTTTACTAGGGATAAGAAGAACTCGATACGGATTACAAAAAATAAATATACAAGATATTCTAGCTGAAGATGCTAATGCGCTTAAAGCTGTCAATGAAGAATTACCGCAGGGCTTCAATGGCGATAATGTTAATCAACCAATAATTATTGACATCGCGGGAAGTGTCCTGGACGGGTATCATAGACTGCAGGCTAAGGTCAAGGCGGGGGACTCGAATATTCTCGCGTACGTAGGCATACCGAATGGAGCGTAATAGATACGTCGGGTCAAAAGGCAGATAGATAGAAAGATAAGGAGGTAGATAGGCATGATATTGAAATACGAAACAGACTGTATATTCGGTTCTTGTTGGGAATTGATTTCAGAGGTTACATCGTATAGGTACACGAAGATATGCGAGGCACAAGCTGGACGTAAAGATTTACAACTTAATGATAACTATCGAATAAAGACTAACTCCGGTGAGATAGATGAAAAGAATAAGAATTTTGTCTACATACAAGCATGGCATATTAGGAGTTCAGAGCCCATTAACATAATCACGAATGCTGTGGCTTATATGTTGAACGATAGCGGTAGGACGGTAGAAAGGATTAATTAAACTATATGTTGCTTGACCCGACATTATAGAAGATGCTCTTTAAAATTCACGCAGAGGGGAGACCCTTTATTGCTAATGTTGGTGTAGCTTAATTGGCAAAGCGAACTGAGAAACCCGCGAGAGCGCTTAATAATCGGTTAAGATGTAGGTTCGATTCCCGCCACCAACCGCGTATTTACTATGAGAAGTATCGCCTTTGAGCGGTAGAGAAAGCCAAGCGGTTTAGTGGGATAACCTAGTGAAGACCACTTCTGGAGGATTTTCTTGGAGATATTGTCTCCCTTCTTGCTGTTCTTTTAAGTGTCGGTGTGACCGTATGCCGAAAGGTGCAGGTGTGAATCCTGCCACCGACTTGTATTTATATTAATACAACATTATGTTGCGTTAAAGATGGCACATAATTTGTCCAAGTTAAGGTATTGCACAGCATAGAGTTACAGCCAATTTGTCTTAGAATTTGTCCAATTTATGTTTATTATGGAAATAATTTTAAGAATCTTGATTACACTTTTTATTGCCCTGGTATTGTGGTTCTCTTTGGCAACGATTCTAGAGCTTAGAGATATAAAGATGAGTAGGGAGATGAATAGGCCAAGAAGGCTAATGAAGTTCCTTAAGATGAAGGCGCAAAACGAGGTAGACTAGAGTGTTTAATGTTAAAGACGGATTAGCTTTTAAACGCAATGAAGATGGTAGTGTTATCATTCTTAGGAATGGTGGAATTATAGCCACATTAACTCAAGACGATTGGATTTCAGTCATTACTCATATGGCTTATGATAATAGGGGGTTGGCAGAAGTACAAAGAATAGCAGAGATGTTTCATACAGGTGAACCAAGTTTAAGGATAGATGAACCAACGAGGATTTAATGGTTAAAACAAAAGAGGTAAAATGAGGCGTGTATATCTAATCTTGATTCTAGTTTTGCTACAGGGATGTGAGACCATCTCTTGGGTGAAGTACGGGGACACGGGTAGACCACCGGGCTACTACGAATATGAGGGCGAGCTGGACGGAAGGTGAATTAACACAGGTGTATTTATTATGATTAATGTAGATTGCGTATTCTGTAAGAAAGAATTAGAAGAATTAGGGGCTATTTTATTATCCCCGCCTTATTTTTGGGAAGGAGATCAAAATAAGAGGTATGTAAAGAAACACCATATTTGCGAAGATTGTTATAAATTAAAGTTTCCTGAGATAGCAACATGATGGATAGAAAAGAGGAATCGAGATGAAGTGCGATTGTAAGGATTGGAAAGAGAATATCGATAAGCTGAATAGCGGCGCTGCCCTACAATACGCTCACGGTGAGAAGGGTTATTCAGGCAAAATATTTATATACTGTCCTTGGTGTAGGAGAGAGCTGGTGGAAGAAAATGACGCACATTAAGAACATGTCCGAGTTCGTGAGGGGGGTCGTGGCTAAGGCTTTGGGCGGTGAGGGCTCTGGGAACTTTGACCATGGAGGTCTCGCGGGTGTGCACGGGGGAAGTTCTTCTGGAAGCGGAAAAGTTGATAGTAATACATCTAAGAATAGACAAAACATTTTAAATAAAATAGGTTTAAAAAAAGAAGCTATCGATAATATTATAGGCACAATTAAATCAAGCGTAAGTTCAGTTACAGGAATCTATGTAGTGGGATCTCGCGCGTCTGGGCAATATAAGCAAGATTCAGATATAGATTTAGTTATTGTGGACCCAAGCATAGAAACGGATATAACTCCATTTATGATAAGAGAGGAGCATGCTATTGCAGAAAAGTATATTAAAATAAATAATGTATTTAATAATTATAAGAATAAAGATATTACCCAGGATGTTGATATATTTGTGGTGTCATCGTTAGAGCGTATAAAAAAAGGAAAAGCGAATTTTCAATTATTATAAAATTGGTTTTAAAATGACTAAGGAACAAAAATGAAAACATACACACTACAATCACCGAAGCAAATTGCAGAACGTGTGGTCTCTAAGATGTTTGGAGGAGAGGGTAGCGGTAATTATGGACACTCAGGCTTAGATAATGTTCATGGTGGTTCGTCAAAAGGTGGTGGTAATAAATCTTCTAAAGTAAAAATTACAAAAACGATAGCTAAAGGTGGAGGAGAGTATAATTGGAAAACGGATAAAGCTGAAGGGTATATATCTAAGTCATCGAGAGGATGGAAAGTACATCAGACGGAACCTTCATTTGATACGAATACATACGACACGTTTAAAGAAGCGAAAGATTCTCTAGAGGACACTAATGACTAAAAAGAAAATACAGTCGCCGTTCAAGGACACGATGGCCGAGCATCTCGGGAGGGACAGGAAGTATGACCTGTTCGAGGAGGAGCCCGTGTCGCTCGATGTCTTTCTCTATGACCGCGCCTACCTCAACATAGGGATAAAGCTCGGCGCCAAGCAGCTGGAGGTTCTGAAGTACTCCACGCAGATATACCGCCCGGCCGAGCTTAAGATGCTGAGGTGGAGGCAGGAGAGGTATGTTAACGAGCTATATTTGCAGTGGGGTAAAGGTTCAGGAAAGGATTTAATTAGTATGCTTACTGCCGGGCGGATTGCCTACCTTCTGCTCTGTCTGAAGAACCCCCAGGGGTATTTCGAGCTGCCGGCTTTTTCGAATATTGATATGGTTAACATGGCCTTGAACGCGGAGCAGGCGAAGTTCAACTACTACGAGCCCATGCGTAAGATGGTCACGCGGGCGCGCTGCTTTAAGCATCGGGTCGATGACAAGGATAAGTACCTCGCCTTTTCTAAGAATATATACGCGCACTCCGGGCATTCTGATGAGGAGGCCGCGGAGGGCAAGAGTCTTATACTCGCTGTGCTCGATGAGATTTCTGGGTTTAAGACGCGGCAGGAGTTTGCCAAGAATGCACTTCGGTATAGGGCTCCTAAGTATTCTTTCGAGGCTTTGATAGACGCTATGAAGACTAGTAGGCAGTCTCGGTTTGATACAGGAAAGCTAATTGCGATTTCTTACCCTAGGTATAAGGGATGTCCTATTCAGCAGCTTTATAATGGTGGTATCGAGGATAATAAGAAGTACGGGGAAGATAGTAAGGTCTTCGTTTCTTTCGGGGCTACTTGGGATATTAATCCGGTTAAGAAGAAAGCGAATTTTGAGAATGAGCTAAAGAAGAATCCTAATCTTGTTAAGTCAAAGTATATGTGTGAGCCTGCGCAGGCAGAGGACAGCTTTATAAAGTCTATCGATATGCTCGATGAGGTGTTTCAGGATGTCCCCGAGTCAAAGATTATTCATACCATTTCGAATTATCCGCAATTAAAATACGGTGTCCAGTGCAAGCATAACTATGCCTGTTCAATACACATTGATCTTGGCCTTAATAACTGTCGCGCTGGCTTCGCGCTAACGCATCAGTATAGCACTCGTTTCGAAAAGATAATGAACCAGGAAACAGGCCAAGAGGAAATTATAGAACTCCCATTAATTGCGATAGATGTTGTAACCTCCTTTCAGAGCCCTTTGAATTCGGAAATCGATTTCGGAGAAATTCGGAAATTTATATTCTCATTGAAGAGCGCGGGGTGGAATATCAGCATAATATCCTATGACCAGTGGAACAGCGCGGGCGAAAGGCAGATTCTTGAGAAGGCCGGGTTTAACGTGGTGCGTAGGAGCGTTGATTCGGATAGGTCTATGTACGATGATTTGATAACTTTAATTTCTGAGCATCGCCTTTCTGGAGGCTACGCGGTTTATAGGCCGTACTCGTATGCGGGTCAGCAGATGAACGTCTGCATTATTAAGGAAGAGCTGCAGTCTCTGGTAGAAGTTTACGGCAAGCGAATCGACCATCGCCCCGGAGGAACCAAAGACGAGGCGGATGCGCTGGTTGGTTCGATTCGGGGAGCTATAGAGTACGGGGTATGGCAGTGCGGGGAAACATCAGAGTCTCCCAGGGGAGAGAAAAGGGACGCGACTCCGCGTGCTATGGACGGGTCAAATGAGGAGAGCGCACTAATTGCCAGGCTCAGGGCTCAGGGAACAGGCTCTAATATTCCAAAGAATACGACGTATAGAGGACTTCCAAGTGGGAGATAAATTATGGCGATAAATACAAATACAGAAAATATTGTAAAGAAAGCGATAAAGAAAGAACTTTGTGGAGATACAAAAAAATATAGAGTTAAGAAACTCACAGCTGTCGAGACTGCGACTAAGCAAGGAATTAAATTTGCAAACGATAATGGAGATGGTGTTTGGCGAACGATTAAAGGTAGAAAGATATTTATTAAAAAAGGGCAATCTGTAGAAGATGCGGTGAGTAGTAGCAGTAAATTTAAAATAAAAAAATCGGCAACAGATAATATACGAATCGAGATTAAATCGCAAATAAGTGATGGTATTTTAGATTTAGATTTATCGAATGAAGAAGATATGATATATGAAATAAAGCAGATAGCAAAAAATAAGAAATGGAGTATATCTGATAATGAAGCTGAAGGAATAGCTTCGGAATTTGTTTAGAGGATTAAAAGGAGATAATTAAATGCCACCTAAAAAAACTATACGAAAGAAATTAGTCGGAGGCGCGATTAAAGACCTTGAGTATGCGATGGGAGCTAAGGCAGCTAGAGAGATGCGTAATTTAATTGAAGAGAATAAAGCGCTTCGTTTTACCGGACGTGCGGATGTCGAGCAGGTCGATTTCAGAGAGCATACGAGGTACGGAGATGCTTGGCAGCAGATGATTATGGCTAAGTATCTCGGAGACTTTAACCCGGATAGCATTCCACTAATTACGTACGATAAGATGCGCTGGGACGGTCAGCTCCGATTGGGTTTGGCTACGATTAAGATGCCCATAATGTCTAGAGGTTTCGAGATACATTGCGAGGATAAAGACATCCAAGCTTTTGTTTATCAGAATCTTAGAGAAATTTGGCGTCCGTTTATTAAGTCTGTTCTTTCCGCGCTTGATTTTGGTTTTGCTCCGCATGAGAAGATTTGGGAGATTGCAGAAAATTATCGAGTTATTTCTAAAAATACTAAAATTAACTATACTAGAGACGCGATTAAGTATCGTACCATTAAAGATGTCTGCCAACATACAGTTACAATGGATTACGCGGAAGGGATGAAGTATAAAGGCTTCTATCAGAATAAGAATAGGCCTGGTAAAGAGGCGTATGTCCCTGCTTCTAAATCTTTTGTGTTTACGCATGACAAAGAGTGGGGAAATATATACGGATGGGCTCGGCTTAAGCCCGCGTACCCTTACTGGTATACGTATTGGATTCTTGACGCATGGCACGAGCGTTGGCTGCAGAAGCGCGGGATTCCACCAATAATTGTTAAATACCCAATTGGCAAAAGTCAAACCGCGACAGCTGGAGGTGTTCCTGTCTTTAAAGATAACGCGGATATAGCGAGAGACACGGCGAAATCTTTGCAACCAGATAGTATAGTTACTATCCCTTCTGATGAAACGAAGACACCGACAGGGCGTAGCGCGAGTTGGGATGTTTCAACTTTGATAGACAATACAAAGATAGACGCGTTCGTCATGGCTAAGGAAAAACTCGACATCCGTAAACTCCGAGCTATCCTCGTACCTGAACGCGCAATAACGCAAGACACAAGTACCGGTTCATTTAAGATGGCTGAGAGCCATATCTGGCTGATGATGGAAAGCCTTAAGGGGCTCATTGGAGATATCGCGGACCATACGAATGAATTTTTAATTCCGCAGCTTATTGCGGTAAATTTCGGGAATCGTGCGCCACGCGCAACGATAAAAATTGAGGAAGTCGGAAAAGAGCTTACGAACGCTCTCTATGAAATCTATCTCGGTTTAATAATGACAGGTAGAGCATCCCCGGGCGTAAAGAAGATGGAGGCAATATTAAACATACCTTCTGAAACGGATGAAGAGAAAGAGGAACGAGAAGCGTATGAAGAAAAATTTGGAGTGCCGACAAGAGTCTCTAGGAATGCGAGAACTACAAAAAATGAGTCAGGGGCGCAGAATAGGATGTTTGGAGAGACTCCTTCCGAGATTCTGAAGAGTCAATTATTGTCTGAACGGATTTGGAAGGGGCTATGAGCGGGAGCTCAAAAGGAGAGATTGAGATGGAGATTAAATTAATCCAGATTAAGGAAGGACAGCCAGCATTGAATAAGATTTTAAGACATCCAATGGACGTTAAAGTATCTTATAGGATAAGAAAAATTGCAGCACAGTTACAGACAGAGATGAAAAACATTGAGAAAAAAAGAGGAGATTTAGTAAGGAAACACGGGAATCCAGATGATAAAGGCTACAATGTTCCCAAGGATAAAATGGAAGTGTATAATAAAGAGTTCGATGAGTATCTTGAATCAGTCGTGCAGACGACAATAAAGAAAATTCCATTCGTTTGCATAAAAGAGATAAAGATATCACCAGCAGAGATGGTATTACTTGAACCGTTCCTAGAAGAACCGTCAGAAAAAGAATTAGAGGAACCAAAAGTACCAGAGAGACCAATTTTAACGCGATGAAAAAAGTAATAGATATATTGAAACAATTAAAAGAAGATAATCCAGAAGCATTAGCAGACAAAGAAACTGTGAGACTTCCTGAAGCTGATTTATCTAAAATTAATCCAATGTCTGCTCCTTCAGAATTAAAGAGGATGGGAGATGCCATCAAAAGGAAAAGATTAACTGCTCCTGGATTGGCTGATGAAGAATTGAAAAATTTAATGAGGAGGATAGGAAAATGATAAATAAACATAAAAAGAAAGATGGAGTGATTACTGTATTAGCAGAGAATATTATTTCGGATAGTGTTGTTTTTAATTTAGAAAGTAATCCGAGACTTATGAAATTTGCCGTTAAAGATTTTTATACGACATTTAAACAAGAAGATATGGTTATGTTCAGAAAAGGAAATAATGAGTATAAAGTACTTGTACTTGCGATAAACCATAGAGTAGATACTTGTTTCGTTAGAGGATTAATAAAAGAGGATAGAATATTAGCAGGGAGTTAAAGTGCCTTACGGGATAAAGAGAAAGGGAAATAAATGGGAGATATATAAAAAAGATACAGGAGAGCATGTAGGGTATTCAAAATCTAAAAGGAATGCTTCTATTTCAGTGTGGATACGTGAAAGAGAAGCTCGTAAAAAAGGAGAACAATTACATCAACCTCCTATTCGATGTATGTCGGATTTTGTTCGTAAAGTGAATTTGATGTGCGAGCTGAATGAAGTGGAACTTGAAGAAATGGAAATAGAAGGAAAGACATATGCGAGAATATCAGATTCTATTTTTCATAATCTTTCAGGAGCAGGAGCAGCATTTTTTGGGTGTAAAATTAGAGATGGTAAGGGTTGGGTTCCTAAAGAAAGATTAGAAGCTTTAATTAAGACGGATAAATCGATTACAGAGGATTTAAAAAATGGCACTTAAAGTAAAATGGAGAAGAGAACTTTTACCAGCTGAGAAACGGTGTGATTTTAAGCAGCTCAACGAAGAATGGACAGTCGCCGAGAACGCGCTTATAGAAGATTTAATTCCAGTGATGGTTCAGGTTATTGATCGATTAGAAAAAGAATTAAGAATTATTTTAGATGCAGAGACTTACGGAGATCTTAAAGATATAAAAATAGGATATAAAGATAAATTGGTAGGGATATATAAAGTACATATGTTTAATGCATTCAAAATAGGTAAGATGGGAGTATATAAAGAGTTTAATATTAAAAAAGATTTTGTGTTCGATGCTCCTGCTAGAGAGTACATGGATATAAAAGCAGAAACTACAGTAACCGGTCTTTTAGATAAAATAAAATCTAGCACATTATTCGTAACGTTAGACGGAATTAAAGCGGGGTATACTACCGATCAAATTATTAAAGACGTTAAAGGACCAACTTTTAAACAGCAACAAGCAGAATTGGTGGCAGCATGAGAGAACTTATAGGCAGGACCATGGCGACTTCGGCAATAATAAATATTGCGGAAGCAATTAACTTAGGACGTGAAGAAGGATTTGATGACATTAAAAACCAAATTGGGGCATATCAATGGAGTGCAATTCTGGATGATCGTACTTGTAGAATCTGTAAAAGTTTAGATGGGACGTATTTTGAACCTGGAGATCCTGCACTTGCAGAACTTAAACCACCAATACATCCGAATTGTCGATGTATTTTGGTTGCTGTATTGAAAGAGGAGTTAGAAAAATTCCCAGTGAAGTTTACTTTTCTTGATCGAGGACAGGTTAATAAATTTATGATTAATAAAATTTAAAAGGAGATAATACTATGTCTACTATATACGGAAAAGAATTAATTTTAGATTTGATTCAATGTAATAAAAAAATCATTGATGCGATTGCATTACGCGAATTCGTTCAAAGATTGTGTGAATTAATCGAGATGATTCCGTATGGAGAAATTAATATTAAACACTTTGGACATAATGATGAAAATACAGCTGGTTATACATTCGTGCAGTTAATAGAAACATCTTCTTTGATAGGACATATTTCCGAAAAAAATAAAAGCATACACATAAATATATTTTCATGTAAAGAATTTAATGTATTTAATACAACTGCTTTCACAATTAATTATTTTAATGCAATCGTAAAATCACAACTATTAATAGAGAGGGTTTATTAATATGAAAGGACAACCGAATATACATTTTATAGAAGCAACTACACTCGGAGAGTGTGAATCTAGTGTGAATGCTTGGATTGATAGTTTAGATTTTCTTTGTTCAGTTATTAATATTACGGTGATGCCTATGATGTTGGAGGGTAGACTTAAATTTGTAACGGTTGTGACGTTTACTCCTAAACCAGCATACTCACCTGCAGGAGGAGGAGATTAGTATGCGAGTATATCTTAATAAAATTGATTTGAAAGGAATGAAATTACAATCTGATGGGAAAACTTCTTGGGTTCAGGTTTTTCGTTTAGGACATTGGAAACATCCTAGGTATGGAGTTTTGAAATTTACTGAAGAAATTTTTAAGGGATTTATTAAAAGTTTTAAAGATAATGTTCGTAAGGTAGAATTGGCAATTGATGCAGAACACGAACCAGAAAAAGGAGCTTTAGCATGGTTTAAAGATTTAAAAAGTGAGGATGGAGGATTGTGGGCACTGGTTGAGTGGACGAGTAGAGGACTCAATTTAGTATCCGACAGAGTATTTAAATATTTATCTGGCGATTTTGATTACGAATGGAAAGATGAAGAGACAGGCAAAAAATTTAAGAATGTTTTATTTGGAGCAGCTTTAACAAATAGGCCATTCATAAAAGGAATGTCTCCAATAAATTTGTCTGAATTCGTCAAAGAATTAGAAAATGACGATTCTATTCGTAATTCATTTCAATTAGCAGAAGATATTATTAAACTAAAGGAGGGTGATAACGTGAAAACGGATGCAGAAATTTTAGTAGCAAAAGATGCAGATTTGTCAGTAGTAGAGAAAGCACGTAAAGTCGAAATCATGAAAGATCCTAAAAATGTGGATGTAATAGCTCTTAAAAAGAAAAAATTAGCAGAAAGAGCTAAAAAAATCGGTTTAGCGGAAGATGCTACCGAGGAAGATGTAAAGAAAAAAGAATTAGAAGAAGTGAATGCTGAAGCTTTAAAGAAAAGAGCAATAAAGGTTGGTTTAGTTGATAATGCTACTGAGGAAGAAGTGAAAAAGAAAGAGTTAGAAGAAGCGAATAAGGAAAAAGAAAAAAAAGAATTGTCTGAAAGAGCTTTAAAAGTCGGTCTTCCAGAAACAGCGACTTTAGAAGAGGTTTCCGTGAAAGAAACAGAAGTAGCTGCAAAAGGGGATAAAGTTATCCCTAATGTGAATGAGCAAAAAGTAAAAATGGCTGTGGCGTTAGGGTTAGCTCCTACGGCTACGATTGAAGAGATTCACGCAGCTGCAACTAAGGTCATTACCGCAGCAAGAGAAATTGAAGGTTCTGCTCGGACGATGTCTGAACGTGCAGTCGCAATTGGACTCAGTGAAAGTGCAACTGAGACTGAAGTTGTAACTAAAGAGAAGGAACTTTCTGAGAAGAAAGCGAGTGAAGCTGCAGATAGAATTCTAGAAGCAGATATACCGACGCTCGAAAAAACACTTTCAGAAATGAAAAGTAAAGGGACGGATGCGTTGACAATTAAACTTCTTGAAGAGACTATCAGTGGTAAAAAAGCATTGAACACGGAGAAGGTAACTAATGCGAAAGAAAAAATTACGCTGAAACTTAAAGAGCATTTTCGCGCAGGCAAAATGACAGCTAAAGAAAAAGACATCTTAACAGCGATTCTTTTTAGTGAGATAGATACTGGGGAGAGTTCTTACAAACTGAGTGAGAAAGACGCGGAGGGCAAGGATGTCGAAGCCACCAGAACACTCGGAGAGATCATAGATACACTCTTGGAAGATCGTCCAGCAATTATCGAACTATCTGAGTTAGCTAAGAAAGAACTTCAAGAACCTCCGAAAGAAGAAGATAAAGAGGTATCTGAAGAAGAAGCTAAAAAAGTAGCTGCGCGTGTTTCTAAAAAGGTTACAGGTTCTTCTAAGACAGCTAAAGAATTATCGAAACGTGCAAAAAAATTGGGATTACCTTCTAATGCGACATTAGAAGAGATTGAGAAAAAAGAAAAAGGTGAATAATAATAACTAACATTCGAATGGATTCGGTTAATTCCGATACCATAAGAAAAGGAGAGTTAAAATGAGAAGAGCACCAGGAGAGAGAGTAGCAGGGTTCGTTCCTTATACAAATGAGTTAATTTTATCAGGTACGTTCCAAAAGAAAGTAATAACAGTGGATTATGATTTTCCAGGTTATAGAGCAATGGCTGCACCTAATGTAGCTATCGCAGATAATTCACTAGATAAGAACCAGATTTTTTATCGTTCAACTACATCCCCAGGGTTGTATTGTCCGTTGGTTCTTGTTATTATCCATGCATGGGGTTCAACTACATTGGATATTTTTAACAATGACACAGGTAAATTAGGTACAGGAGCAACCCATGATCTAAAGTTGTGGGATAATAGTGGTAGTATTTGGGGTGCTGGTGGGAATGATAGAGATCGTTATGTCAGTTCTTACGGAGCAGCTGATTCAGGTGGAGGCGGATATGTTCGTTGTGTTACGGATGGAGTTTCTTCTACCACACCAGAAGCAGATGCAGATGCACTTGTTGCAGCTATTGATGATGGTCCTGTGAGTTTCCTTGAGTATGTAATTATTGATCAAGCAATTGATATGAGGAGTTCAGCAAAACCAGCAGCTATTGGAGCGGATTTCGCAATTGATGCAATATATAATGCACGTATTAACCAAAGAAAGTTAAGTGGTTATGATGTATTGCCATCGAATTTCCTTGCTGCAATGAAAGTAGGTTGCCAGAGAATTATTATAGACAATCCTCAGATATAATTGAGGATTTAAGTTTTTACCAACGAGTAGACATCGGCTCTACAAGGAGGATTTTAAAATGGCAAGAGGTTCACCAGGAGAAGAAAGATTAGGTAATGCGATAAGTCCGAATGAGTTAATTCTTTCGGGAACTTTTCAAAAAAAGGTTATTACGATTAATTATAATTTTCCAGGATATTTGTATGCAACAGCACCAGTCTGTGATCCTGCAACAAATATCTTGCAAAAGAACCAGATATATTATCGTGAAAGAACTTCTGTAGGTTTATATGCTCCGTTGTTGTTAATCGTTAATTCGGATTATACTTCGGGAGATCCATCTATAGAGACGTTAAATGACGATAAGAATAAACTGGGTTCAGGTTCAAGTGCATTATTGTGTTTCTTTGACAATAGTGCGTCGGCTTGGGCTAGCGGTACGAATGACAGGAATAGGTATGTAACAGTTATTGGTGCAGATGATTCTGGTAATAGTGGTTCAGGTTACGCGGAGCTTACTATAAATACTGCTCTTACTACTACGCCAGAAGATGGAGTGGATACATTCACTGCAGGGATTGACGCAGGCATAGTTGATTTTTCTAACTATGTGGTTGTTGACCAAGAGATTGACCTTAGGTCTTCTGCTAAACCCGTAGCGATTGCAGCTAATTTTGCATTGAATGCGCTCTATGCAGCAAGAATTAATCGTAGAGTTTTGAATGGGTATGATGTTTTCCCAGCGAATTTTATTCCTGCATTTAGAGCAGCACAGGGAAGATTTATTATTGATAACCCTCAAGTGTAAGGGAATTTGACTATAGAGTTTAACTAAAAAAGGAGTTTTACAATGACAGGTCAAGAGTTTCTTAAAATTCAAGACGAGAAGATTTTTAGACCAGCTGTAATGGACGCGATTATCAATGAATTTGAGCCAGCTGTAGATTCATATCTTTTAACGGATAAGTTTATGCCGATGAAAGACGTGATGATGGACGAATTGGTAGCGTTAATTAAAGCGGGTGCGTTCGGAAAAACGAATCCTGTATCTTTGGGAGGCGATCACACTAAGATTAACATGCCTACCCATTACTATAAGGATATTAGGCAAGGGTACTGGAGAGAGTCAATTCTTTTTGATGAAGAAGTTCTTCAGAGAGTAAAGAATCCAGAGAAACCAGATCAGCTATGGGGCGAAGGTCTTATAGGTGAAGCGTTGAACGTACTTGATATAAGGTTAAATACCTTAATTGAGTATTTAACAGCACAGACGGTTCAGAGTCCTTCTGGTTACGCGGTAGCAAGAGCAGGGGTAAATATAGCTTATGACCATAATTTACCAGGTAAATATTATTTGAAGACACAGACTACAGCAGCAACTGGATTTACTAATGCGCCGTGGATAGGGTCTCCAAGTGATAATTATAGATGGTCGAATTTGACGAATTCTGTTCCTTTAACAGATATTCGTGAAGCTGTGAAAAAGATGGCTGATTACGGTTTTGGAGTTGATGAAATACTCATGACTAGAACTGTAGCAGGATACATCGAAGACAATACTACCAGTAATGGTATCAGGGCTTTGGTTGTAGCTAATCCTGCTTTGGCTGGGCAGATGATTACTGCTGAATTGTTAGTTTCAGTTTTGTCTGGTTTAAAAGGATTGAAGGTTACTGTAGATGATAGAAGATACAATGAAGAGTTTGGTTTAGTTAGACCTTTGGCAGCAGCTGGAACAGTGTTGTATGTTTCTGAAGTCGATGCTAATTCTTGTGCTGCAGGAGACATTATAACACTAAGAGATACATCGACAGGAACTGAAGAAGAATGTACTGTTGCTAGTATCTCAGCTACGGCTGGAACTATTACAGTGAGTACAGGTCCAGTAGCAGCTTTTCCTGTAGGTTCTAGAATAACTGTATCTAAGAAATTCTTAATGGATGATAGAGTTATTTTTAAAGGAAAATCTAATAGCAGAGTTTCTTATGCTAATTGGGTTAGTACACCATCATTGATTAAAGCTAAAGATTTTAAGAATCCACAACCAGGTAGATATACATGGACTACGTTTAACGATAGAGTTCCGTATTGGGTTGAAGCGGGTGCAGGTATCCACGGTGGACCTATGGTCTATTCTGGTGGAGGTTGGTTAGTTTTAAAAATAGCTGCGTAAAGCAGATATTTCAGAATAGATTGTGACGGTATGAGTTATACTTTTCGAAGAGAAGTAACTCATACCGCATAATCCTCGGTGAAGGTTGCAATCTATTTAATTAGTTTTGACGTCACATTAGTCAACTCTGGAGGAGTGAATGAGAAATCAAGCTATTCTAAAATTGAATCACGTTAAAGGTCCACGGCTTCCTTACCCTGTTCAAGAAGCGGAAGTTCGTGAGAATGAATATAAATATTTAATAGTAGATGGTATCGCTGTACTTGATGGAGAAGGGATTCTTTATTGGGTAGATACCATGGTTACGACTGATGCGGGTGGTTCTAGAGTCTATGATAATAATGCAGCATCAGGGAAAACGCTCTCAGCAGCCTATGCAGCAAAGAAAGATGAGGGAGTGCTGAAATCTTGGGATCCACCGAAGAGGTATTTCCATGGAATTTATGTGGATTTAGCAAATTCACTTGTTGAAATTTGTTATAAACCTATTGCTCGTAATTTACGTTGCACGCTGGCTGTACATTATCCGCCAGGAACTAAGGATTTGGTATGTCAAGTAACAATTCCACTTACTGAAGCGTTAGTTAATCTGGTGGCAAGAGTAGATGTTTATTATACTCCAGCAACAAGTAACTTAGTTTCACGAGTAGATGTTTATTATAATCTAGCAACTAAGGATTTAGTGGCAAGAGTAGATGTTTATTATACTCCAGCAACAAGTAACTTAGTTTCACGAGTAACAGTAACTGATGTTCCAGGTTCTACACCATTAGTTTGCCGAGTGTTGGTTCCAGGTGGAACAGGAACTAAGAACTTAGTATGTAGATTATACGCGGATAGAACACCATAATTAAAAATTGAAAATAGGAGGATTTACATGGACGCGATTAAAAAATATGATATAGTTTTTAAAGATGTTGGCTACCGTTCGAAGGAAGCATCGATGGGGTTACATTTTGTAGAAAAATTATGTAATGATTACAAATTCCAGTCAGTTCTTGACGTGGGTTGTGGTCCTGGATGGTCAGTTATCGATTTTTTAAGACGCGGTAAGGAGGCTCAAGGTATTGAGCCATGTAAATACCTTTTTACACAGGAATTAAGGGTACCAGCAGGATTAGGGATAGTAAAGGAAGCTCAAATTATTTCTATCCCTTATCCTGTTGACTCTTTTGATTTGGTCTTTTGTACAGATGTTCTTGAACACGTTCAGGAGAAAGATATTAAAAAAGCAATATCCGAACTTATTCGGGTATCTAAAAAATATGTATTTTGTACATCTTGTGTAACGGAGGCAAATATGTTTCCAGCATTAAAATTACACCAAACTGTCAAACCAGTAAGTTGGTGGAAAGAGCAATTCGAAGGATTTAAAATAAGGAAAGCGGAACTGGGTGTGACGAGAGGCGTAGAGTTTTGGGTAATGCTTATGGTATGAGAGGAGCGCAATGAAGTGGAAAGTAATTTCTTTTTATACACCAGATTATAGGGATGTGGTATCTACTCTAATTAAATCATTAGAGAAGTTTGAAATTCCTTATGACATAGAGTGTGTTAAAAGTAAAGGTACGTGGAAACAGAATACTTTTTATAAAATTCCTTTTATATTGAAAAAGTTGAAAGAATATAATCATCCTTTAGTTTGGTTAGATGCGGATGCAGAGGTAGTGCAGTACCCAACTTTATTCAATAAACTTGAACCGATTTTAATGGCGGGAATTTATACAGCGTTGGAAAAACCAGAGTTTACAGCAAATACAATGTATTTTGCTCCAGATGAAGATGTTTATGTCTTTTTAAAAGGGGTTATTAAATTTATTAAGGACGTCCCAGATGCTTATGGAAAAGAGTTAGTAGGAGATCAACTTTATGTAAGAGCAGTTTTGGAGTCAAATGATTGGAAGGAACGTTTGAAGTTTAAAGTATTACCATTTTCTTATGCTTTACCTGTCTATTGGAAAAGAGCTAAACACTATAAGCGGTATACGACATTACCTGTGATAATACAGCATCAAGCAAGTAGATTTAAAGACCCTATAAGAAATACACTTTATAAAAGAAAGGGGCTTATACGTTAGATTGATATTATTAATGGAGATTTAAACTAAGGAGGTTTAAAATGGGACAACCAAAAATGAATGGGGAAACATATTTTAGTAAAAAGGATATAGCAGGTCATCAGCATACATTCAATCATCTTTTATCCGTAGATGATTTAGATAATACTCATTTGAGTAATTTTTTGTGGAATATGCCTATCTTAAAAAATTATCCAGGGATCATAGGTTTTGAAGGAGTATTCAAAAATATACCTACAGTAATGGTAGGAGCAGGTCCTTCATTAGAGAAAAATATGCATCTTCTTAAAGAATATAAAAAGAAAATGCTTATTGTGTGTGGTGATGCAGCTCTTCCTATTCTTGTAAATAAATTAGGGGTTTATCCCCATATAGTTGTTATGGGAGACCCGACAGAGAAACAGGTAGAGAATTTTAAAGATATAGATACAAAAAGATTCTTTACAATTTGTGCTACAGTTTCGCATCCAGCAATATTTAGAACAATAGACCCTAGGCATTTGTGTGTTTATAATGTCAGGAGTAATTCGCCATTATCAGATATGATTCCTTATCATGTAGGTCGTAAGGGAGGATTGCCAGCAGGAGTGTTAACTTCAGGTTCAGTTTTTGGATTTGCAGCAATGACGCATGCTAATCCAGTAACATTCATTGGTCACGATTTAAGCTGGCCTACTCCTGATAAAGTTTATGCCGATGGGGTAGTTCAACGTAAACACTCTTATCAAAAGATAATTAAATTTAAATCTAATTGTATGCTTTTTCCAGATATAAATGGTAACTTGGTTCTTACTCATATTACATATATAAATTTTTATATTTGGTTGCAGAATGGGTTGCCTAGAGTTACAACAAGAGTCTATAATTCATCTGAAGCAGGGATTTTAAAAATGAAACATATACAAGTATTGCCATTTAAGCAGTGGATAGATAAATTTTGTAAGTACGAATTGGTAGGAATCGAAGAGAGAGCAGCTCAGGCTCACGATTATCAGAATAAGGATGGTTTAGTGGAAAAGGTTCTCCTTCCTCCTTTAAAGGCAGTAAAATGAATAAGAAAAAAGTAGAATGTCAAAGATGCGGAATGTGTTGTATGGTCTGCGATATGGAATGGGAAGAAGTAACTACTAAAAATAGAGTTGCGATTATTGATAGGTTGCGATGGTTGTCTTTACATAGAGTAGATACTATGATTGTTACTCGTAAAGATGAGAAAAAAGTAAGTGTTATGCGTATCCCTTTAACTTGTAAGTTAGTTGCTCAGGATGATAAAGGTAAATTTTATTGTAAAGATTATGAACACAGACCTAATGTTTGTAGGAATTTTTTGTGTCCAAGAGCTAAAGGTGAGGTATTGCCCGATAATAAACAGACTTGACATATCTGTGCCTAGGGTAAATTGTCATAAAAAGGAGGTGATTCACAATGGCTGCTCCCACAATTAAATGGAGATTATGTGGTGGTTCCGCTAGCTCGGTTAGCTACTCTTCGATTCAGTCCTTGGACTTCGGTACAGTTACCGCAGGTGCTTGGTCGCAATTTAAAGTAGTTCAACCAGCTGTAGCTACGAACTCTATTCAATCTTGTAAATGGTGGTTGTCTGATATAGGTGCGCAGAGGTCTAGCACATCTGAATCAGTTGGCACTGGTGCAGGTTGGATACATAAGTTCACGTTCAATGCTTCTGCTCCCGTAGTTTGTTCTGCGACCGTAGCGTCCGCAACTCCAGGAACAGAGTCTCCAGAATCCTCTGGTTCGGCTGCTTCTTACAACGCTGTAGCTCCTGCTGCTTATGGAGATTTTATTGCGTTGTTCTTAAAGGTAGCATCTGCTGCAGGCGATGGAGCGACCACAGCTTGGGGCTATCAGCTTAAGTATTCGTATACTTAAGTTGTAGTTTCATGAATGGTTGTTAAGAAGTAAGGTTTTACTTTTGCAAGGCAGAGGTATTTCAGATACTTCTTTTAAAAGAAGAGAATATGAAAAAACATTTAATAAAAAAGTATATAATGAGAGATTCGAAAGGAAGATTTATTAAAGGGCATATAGCTTTAAAAGAATGGAAATCTAAAATGGGTTTAACTACTCGATTCTCCATAGGTAATACCATGAATAATGGGAGAAAGCACGATGCAGCTTATTCTGAAAAATGCAGACAAAGAAATTTTTTAAGATATAGATCTAAAGGACTTTCTACAATTCAAGAAGGGATAAGAAAATTATCTGAAGCTAAAAAATGGCAACTTGATGTTCATAAAAAGAGTCGGTATAATTGTAAAAATTGTAATGAACATAGTAAAAAATTAATAGCTCATCATAAAAAAGCATTCAAATCTATAATGGATGAATTTTTAGCGTTTTATAATCAATTTTCTTGGATTGAAGATAGAGAAACTTTAATCCGTCTTGCTATAACATATGCTCCATTTTGGGATGTTAGTAATGGGGGAACACTATGTAAGAAGTGTCATGATGGTTTTCATTTAATTTATGGTAGAAAAGGTGATAATACAATTGAACAATGGGATGAATTTATTGGGATTGAAAAGTATTCGGAGGTATTAAAATGAGAGGTGCTGCAAAATGCATAAGTGAAAAAAATAAGAAACCTTTGATTATTGCTGAGATAGGGGTTTCACATGGAAATAATGCGGTGGCTATGTTGAATGAAATGAATATTGAAAGACTTTATTTGATAGATCCTTTTCTCAATTATGAGGAAGGACCGTATATAAGGAATACTATTATTCAGGCAGGTTATTATAAAAAGATGTTTAAGAATATAGAACCTTATTTGTCAAAAATTACATTAGTTACGAAAGGTTCAATGTTTTCTTCATTGTTATTTGAAAAGGAATTTTTTGATTTTGTTTATATAGATGGCGCACATAATCAACCACAGGTACGGAAAGATTGTGTTGCGTGGTGGCCTCTTGTAAAGAAAGGCGGAGTTCTTGGAGGTCATGATATAGGACATGTATGTTTTCCAGGAGTTGCTAAAGCAGTTGAATGGTTTTCTAAACAGGTTTTGAATGTATTTAAGATAGGTGAAGGCTCAGATTGGTGGATAGAGAAGGATTAATATGCATATAACTAAAGCAGAAATAAAAGGTCAAACGAAGGAATTAAGAAGTTCAGCTTTATTTGTAAAAAATAAGCATAAACATCCATTGATTGTGGCTGAAATCGGAGTATGCAATGGAGTGAATGCTTTAGCTATGGTAACTCATATGAAGATTGGTATGCTTTATTTAATAGATCCATATACACTCTATACAGGAGGTATATCTGTAAATTATAATTCTCAGGCTTTTCAAGATAATGCATACGCTAATTCTTTTTTGAGGTTACTTCTATTTCATCGGTTTGTTACGTATGTTACAAGATCGTCTTTATTTGCGTCTACTTTGTTTCCAGATAAATTATTTGATTATGTTTATATTGATGGTAATCATACTTATGAAGCTGTTAAGGAAGATTGTAACGCTTGGTGGATTAAGATAAAGAGCAGAGGTGTCATGGGAGGTCATGATTACTTCGAAAATAATACAGATGAGGTAAAGAGAGCAGTAGATGAATTTGTTTTAGAAAATAAGTTAAAATTAACTGTTACTAAAGATACGGATTGGTGGATAGAAAAGGAATAACAAGGAGGAGAAGATGAAGAAGAAAAGTTGGGTAATTTTTTGTGTCTCGGTTGTTTTGGTTTTGATTTCTGCTGTTGTTTACGCAGGGCAACAATTGGATTTAGGTAGTACGAGTTTAGAATTCCCGCCATCTAATGGAGATTTAATGGTATATAATAGAACTACGGATAAATGGGAAAATGGTGCGACTGTACAAACATTAACTGTTGCTGCAGGTCTTGTACTTCCATCAGGAGAGACTCCTTTACCAGCAACATCTGGAGCTTTATTTTATGATACGAATGCAGGAGGAGCGAAAGGAAGTTTAGTGATGTATAACAATGAGAGTGCTTGGCAGACTATAAAAGATTTTAATTGATATAATTAAAAATTAAAGGAGGAGAAAAATGTTTATAGCACATCTGAAAGATGGAAGAGCAATAAAAGAAGATGAGGTAATTGATGGAGTTACGCATGATTGGAAGGTTATTAAAAAGATTACTAATAATCTTAAAGACATTACATCAGTTCAGATTAAGAAGGGCGATGTATTTTACACTTGTTCTGTGAATGGAGAGAATGTAGATCATATTCAGTTAAAGTCTAATATACTTAATATGATGACGGGAGAAGATAATTTAGTTGAAAGAGTTTTAGGTTTTGTTATTAAGGATGACACGGGAAAACCTATCTATGGAATTAAGATGCGGATTAATGAAAAGACAGGCGGGGCTAAATTGACGTTAGAGAAGAAAACAGATAAGGGTTGGAAAACCTTATAAGATTTTAAGGAGAGTGTAAGATGGCTGTTACTTTAGATATGATGGAATACGAGGACGATGCAGTTGTACAGTTGGCTTATGTAAGTAGTGATGATGGATTGATTGACTACGACCCTGAAACCAATTATGACCAAGCAGCAATTATGACAACATCAACTGCCTATTCACGTTGCGGTCAGGCTCTAACTTTAGGTGAGGTTACAATTGCTACCGCTGTATTTTATCTCCAGAAAAACAACTCACCAACAGGTAACGCTTATGCCGAGATATGGGCTGCAACTGGAACTATTGGCACAAATGCTGTCCCTACGGGGGGTGTCTTAGCTACTTCTAATGCAGTAGATGTTTCAACTATTGATACCAGTTATGAGTTGGTAACATTTACTTTCGCTTCTCCCTACGAAGCAAGTGCTGGAGATTATGTTGTTATGTGCCATTGGGAAAATGGAGATGAAACGGATAATATTTCTTTTGGTCGTGATATGGATGGTTCTGAGCATGCAGGAAACTGGGCTGATGAACACAATTCAGGGTGGCGTGCATACGCTGATGGAGAGGCTATTTTTTATTTGTATGGTTCGCCTCCTTTACAATCCTACTCCGAAAATACAATCAAAACACAAGGTTCTTATTCCCTAAAAGGAGTAGCTGTAATAACTGACAGTTTAGATGATACCTTAACGAGGACAATATAGTGGCTATAAACCTATCGATTTCCGGACAGATAAAATATGATATTCGTTCAACAAGAACGGGAAGTAATATCAAAATAGGGATCCATGATGCTGGAGGAACAACTTCTGAACATACAGCTAATATATCATCTGCGAATCAATTTGAAACTCAGACTTGGGATATTTCGGGGATTGCAGCAGCTAATCGGGATGCAATCGATAGTATAATTGTTACGATAGTTAATGCGGATGCACCTAATACTTTTTATATAGATAACTTTTATGGAGAACCCACCCCTACTTCTTCAAATTTAGTTAGCAGAGTATCGGTTGTAAAGAGAACATCTACTAATTTAGTATCTCGTATTACAGTTCGTAATTATTCTTCTACCAATCTTGTTAGCAGGGTCGATGTAACCTATATAGACGCAATTTCTAATCTTGTTAGCAGATTGATAGTTAGGGCGAATGCAACAAAGGATTTAATTACAAGAACAACAGTCCGAGCAAATTCTTCTACAAATTTAGTTTCAAGGACTACGGTTCGCAATTATTCATCCGTAAATTTAGTTTCTAGAGTTGACGTAGCATATGTAGATGCAACATCTAATCTTGTATCAAGATTAACGGTTCGCGCTAATTCTTCTACAAATTTAATTTCTAGAACTACCACATTAAAGGAGACTTTAACTAATCTCGTATCTAGAGTTGAAGTTATATATATAGATACAACAAAGAATTTAGTATCGAGGGTTGTAGTTCGTGCACAAACAATTAAAGATTTAGTTGCGAGAACTACAGTCAGTATCGAAACAATTAAAAATTTAGTTGCGAGAACTACAGTTCGTGCAAATTCATCTTCTAATCTCGTATCAAGAGTTGACGTCGCATATATAGATACAACAAAGGATTTAGTATCAAGAGTAACAGTTCGAGCAAATGCTACTAAAGATTTAGTAAGTAGGGTAGATGTTTATTATATTCCATCGACTAAAGATTTAATAAGTAGGGTAAATGTTAGAGCACAAGCAATAAAAGATTTAGTTTCAAGAGTTAATTCACATTATACTCTTTTTCCTATGGTGGTTGAGGTGATTGCTGGGTCAATTATTTCAGGAGATATAAGGGATGTGGTAGCAGTAGATGGCGTATTATTGGAGTTAGCAGAGATATCTGCAATCCCAGGATTTACATATGATTTTACATTTAATCATATATCAGATACATCTTTTCATTTTCACGTTCATTATAAATATTCAGGAACGGTTGGAGATAAGATAAAAGGTCAAATATATAATTATGATTCTACTACTTGGGAGAATTTAACTGAAGAATTAGATGATTTTCCTGCTGTGGGTTCTGTTACGGAACAAGAACTTGAAATGCCTGACCCTTTAACGGATTATATTGATACTAATGGTGACGTTAAGATACGAATAACGCATATTTCTCCAGGAAATACAGGTCATCAGTTTGATGTAGATTACATGATTTTGGAAGGAGGAGGTCTAGGGCATGTCCATGTTACTTCTCAAGTTATAATTAGAGTACAAGCAACAATTAATTTAGTATCTCGGGTTAATGTCTATTATACGCCAGTAACTTCTGATATAGTGTCGAGAGTTACGGTTTTAAAGGAAATCTCAACGAATTTAGTTTCACGATTAACAGTTCGAGCAAATTCATCTGCTAATCTAGTGTCTCGTGTAAATGTTTATTATATTCCGTCTACAAAGAATTTAGTATCCAGAGTTACAACTTTAAAAGAGACTAGTAAGAATCTTGTTAATAGATTGGTCTCGCGAGTTCAAGAAACTGATTCTTTAATTTCTCGAATTGCAGTTAGAGCTAGTTCTTCTACAAATTTGGTATCTAGAGTAGATGTTTATTATGCATCAGCAATAAGTAATTTAGTATCTCGCGTAGTAGTGAGGCAAGAAACTACGCGTAATCTCGTAGTTTGTGTAGAGGTTCAAGGCGTAGTTAGAGAAATTGTTCTTTGTAGATTGACTGTTAGAGTAAATGCAGTAAAGAATCTTGTTAGTAGAGTAAATATTTATTATATTCCTTCTACAAAGAATTTAATATCTAGAGTTAATGTTAGAGCTCAAGCAGCTAAAGACTTAATTTCAAGAATAAAAGTAAGACAAGAAACGGTAACTAATTTAGTATCCCGAACTGTTATTTATAGAGAATCTTTAACTGCTTTAGTCTGTCGTATTTTCCCAATAAAGGTAACATCAGAGAATTTAGTATCTCGTCTTATAATTCGTAAAGAAGATACAAAAGATTTAGTTTCGCAAACAGTAATAAGACAAGAGACATTAACGAATTTAGTTTCGCAAACAGCAGTAAGAAGGGAAGCCACTAAAGATTTAATATCTCGTTTGAGCGTTATTTATGCAGCGAATACTAAAGATTTAGTTTCGCAGATAATAGTAAGACGGGAAACTACTAAAGATTTAGTGTCAAAAGTAGACGTCAGACAAGAAGCGAATCCGCAATTGTCGTTCCGCGTGCATGTGTGCCCAGATGTAGATAATTCTATTTCATTGTATTCTTCAATTAGAGGAAGTGTGAATTTATATTCAGGAATTTTTTAAGGAGGATTATATGGCAGATCCAAGTAAAGTTTATGTAGGTGAAATAAGTAAAAGAATAAAAGTAAAAGTCGGCATATCTCTTGCTAATTTATCTACAGCGACTTTATATGTTGAAAAACCAGATGGTTCTACAGCGGTTACTTGGAATGCAAATCGTCTCGGTGCAGCAGAGAATGGTTGGATTTATTATGATACAGTGGATGGGGATCTGAATGTGGCGGGAGTATATCGTTTGTATTCAGGAGTGATATATGCAGATGGTCGTGAATTTTTCGGTGAACGAACTACTTTTAACGTTTACGAACCTAGTGAGGGATAATTATGGGACAAGTAACAGTTTATTGTTCAAAAGAGGATGTACAAAGATGGGTAAAAAGAGTCCAGTTTACTGATTCAACAAAAGTCACACCATCAGACGTAGATCATTATATTCAATTAGTGAGTAATATAGTAGATGGTGAATTACGTAAATTAGGAATAACTTTACCCGTAAGCTCTTCAGCAAAAGTTTCTATGGAATATTTAAAGACGTTAGTCTCTATTGAAGCAGCTTCAATCGCAGAAAGTAATGTATATTTTGCGGGGAATAAAAATGAATCCACGCATGGTAAGTATCTACACGATCGATATTTAGAGCTATTATTAAATATGCAGACTAACGCTTCTACAGTATTATCTGACGTAGTAACAGGGTCTATCACACAGATGAAATCAAACACCGAAGATATGAACGTAGGTAATTCTAAAGAAGGAGATGAAATATTTACTAAAAAACACATCGATGATTTCAGAGATAATAATAAAGTTTATTCTCCATCTGAAAAGACTAGTACTTCTGAATCAATAACAGGACGAATTGATAGAGAACGAATATAGAAAGGATTAAAATGGGACTTGTAAATATTAAATTTGTGGTAGATAACGAAACGCAATTAAGTCGTGCTTTTGAAACGAGTATAGCGCGGTTTCTTAATCTTACCATCCCATTTAATAAAATGGCAGAGGATTTTTATCAATCTATGACGGGAGTATTTGCTGCTGAAGGTGCATTTGAAGAAAGACCTCGTTGGCAAGATTTATCTCCAGCTTATGCTCTTTGGAAATCCCGTAATTATCCAGGAAGAAAGATTCTTGAAAGGACAGGTCGATTGAAAAAATCTTTGACGAATCGAGGAGGTTCAGATAGTGTATTAAATATTACACCAAAATCTTTAAGTGTAGGGACAAAAGTACCGTATGCTATTCTTCATCAAAAAGGAACAAACAGATTACCTATGCGTAAAATTATAGAATTAACAGACGCGCAAAAAAAGAGATGGGTAAGAATAATGCATACATATATGTATAGTGTTACTGAAGAAATGTCGAGGATATCTCGAGAAGGAATAGCATGAATTTAGAAAGAGACATTGAATCTATAGGAAATCAAATTTTAGGATTTCTAGGAAGTAATACTTTTTCTTCTGCTCTTAAATCAATTACAACAGAGAAAGGTGATGATTTGGATTTGCCCGTCTTCGCAAGTCGTAAATACGGTTGGGCAGATATTGAAGCGGAATTACCTGCTCTCTATGTAATGGGGTTGCGCGAAGAACTGATTAAAGACGAAGGACGAGGAAGATGGATGTGGTTTAAATTTGCAATTGAAGTTTATGGAACAGGAGATGATGCAGAACAACTCGAAAGAAAACTGAATAGATATGCAAGAGCTATAAGCGAAGCACTTCTTTCAGAGTACAGAGAAGACGGAATAATATACCTCGTTGAGTATGCTCCTGTATTTAAATATGAAAATTCTTTATTTAAAGCGTGTTCAGTTCAATTTAATTTAAGAATATTTCAAGATACAACGTAAAAGGAGGGTAAGATGGCGTACAATAAGATAAACGTACTCGTGGGAGCTGCAACGATTTTCATCGATGATAATAATCTTGGTTGGACTTCTGAAGGTGTAACAATGGAGCATGCTTCAGAATTCTATAACGTAGAAGTCGATCAAGATCAATACCCAGTTAAATCTTTTAGGACTAAAGAATCGTTTAAGATTAAAACAAACTTAGTTGAGAATACACTCGAGAATCTTAAAATAGCATGGGGAATTGATACAACAATTGATACTACTACGACCGCAGGTTATCGAAGACTTGTTCTTGGGGGTTCATCGGATGAATCTCCAGAGCATACTCTGGCTATCTATGGTAATGCTCCAGGATATCCAGGAGGAACAAGACAGAGAAAATATTATTTCTACCGCGTTGTTTCAGTTGAGTTCGGTTCTTTGTCTATTCAGAAAGGAAAGGAACAAGTAATTCCTGTAACATTTGAGGCTTTGCTTGATTCTACTCCTGATGCAGTGGGCTATGTAGAAGATCAAACTGCAAGAACATATGAAAAATTAATTAGTAGAGTAACTGTAACTTCAGCAGCATAAAAGGAGGGGATGAAAGATGAGGATTGAAAAATTAGAAGATGGATACAAATTAACTGATTTGTATATTACGGCTTCAATTCTATGTGTTCCAGAGATGGAATTACGTAATGTTGAAGAAGGAGCGAACAAAAAGCAGACCATGTTTGTCATTAAAGGAGATCCAATAAAAATTAAAAAAATTATTGATGATTTCTTTAATGGCAAACATATGGTCGATGCGAATCTTTACAAAAGTAAAGTTCAAGTATTGAAATCAAGATTGTATGCTAATTATTAAGGAGACTGGATGGCAGATGTACTTAATCTTTTTGCTGGACCTTGTACGGTATATGTAGACGGGGTTAATGTTGGTTGGACGCGAGGAGGACTTCGCATGCGTGTGAATAAAAGTATGTGGGGACGTCCTTCATTAAGTGGATTAGGAGTAGATGAGATAATTAAACAATCGGAAGATTACTATGTCTCAACTATTCTAGTAGAAACTACGATAGCGAATATAAGGAAAGCTTGGGGAATTAATGAATCTGCTGTAGGATTAAAGGTGAACTTCGGAGGCTCTACAACAATTCCAGTTCATACTCTGCAATTTGTATCAAGTGGTGCTTTTTTTGAAGCATATTTCTATAGAGTAGTTGCTGTAGATTTTGGAGAAATAGCTTTGATGAAAGAAAAAGACGCTTCAATTCCTGTCACATTCAGAGCAATATTAGATACCACTAAATCTGTAGGAGCACAAATAGGATACATAGTCAGAGGTCCGAGAGGATATTCTTCTGTAGTCATGCGCGTAACTGTACCCAAGTATCAAACATCTCAGCTACAATCTCGAGTCGCTGTATATTACACATCAGCTACATCCACGTTATTAAGCAGAGTAGTGAGTTTAAATGAAAGTAGCAAAGATTTAATTTTAAGATTAATAAGTCGAGCAAATAGTTCTGACAGTTTAACAGTTCGTTTAATAGTTCCAAAATTAAGGACGGAAGATATTAGATGTCGTTTAACTGTTTATTATACACCAGTTTCTTCACCTGTAGTTATGCGAGTAACTGTCAGATCCGAAGCGACAAAAGATTTAATTGTAAGAGCTACTATTCGTAATTATAGTAGCAAAGATTTAGTTGCGAGGACAACAGTTGCTTTCGCGCCTGGAACAAGTAATGTGATATCAAGATTAACTGTTTTTAAGAATAGTAGTAAAGATCTAATCTCTAGAGCTACTATTGTTCTTGGAGCAGGGACAAGTAATTTAGTTGTGAGACTTACTAGTCTTAAGGAAAGTAGTAAAGATTTAATAACTAGTTTGACGGTTACGTCATAAATTTAAAAGGAGGATTGAGATGTCAGGAGAAAAATCAAGTACGGATGTATTAGTTCCGAAAGAGAAAGAAGTTAAAATAGGTGGAGAAGTTTATATAGTCAAACCTTTTAAAGTTAAAGATTTGATATATTTTAGTAGAGAGATTCAAGAAGCGTTTATTTCTATAAAAAAGAAAAATCCAAATCTTCAATTTAAAGAAGCAGATGCAGCTGTATTCCTACCATTACTTCTTTCAGAGGCAGAGAGATTGATTGGTTTATTTGCTCGCGCTATAGGGAAAGAAAGAATATGGTTAGAAGATCAAGCAGATATGGTTGGATTCTCTGCATTGTTTCAGGCTGTAACAGAAGTAAATGATTTCGGAGCGATTATTTCAAATTTTATGCAGGGTTGGAGTCTCCTGAAGACTCAGAAGCTCAAGATTTCAGCCGAAGCATAGATACATTAGCTTTTGAGTACGGATGGACTATAGAACAAATATTTGATCTAACGTCAGATCAACTTGCTTTATTTTTAACAGCAGGAGAAAAACGTAGAAAAGATGAATTAATTATTCAGTTAGGTATAATGCGTTTAGCAGTAGCATCCGTTATGAGTAAGGAAGGACAAGAAGCATATCAAGATTTTATGAATGATATTAAAGAAAGTAAAGTAATTCAAGCTAAAGACGTTTCAGCAAAAGAATTATCTAATATGGGATTAACTATTAAATAGGAGAAATACATGCCCGCAGGAGCAGGAGGAGTTTTTGGAGAATCTGTAGCTGATTTAATTCTTCGCATTATTGCAGATGCGTCTCAGTATGAAGAAGAGTTGAAGAAGGCTAATAAGACTTTGTCTAAATCTGTAAAAGAAGGTAAAGATAAATATAAGGAATTTTCAGATCAAGCAGAGTCTTCTATTAAGAAAATAATTCATAGAATGTATGATTTGAATGTAGTTATGGATTCTTTTACCAAACGTATCGATAGAGCAGGAATCTCTACATTAAAATTAGCTGCTGTTATGTCAGGACCTTTTATAGCAGCTATGGTTGCAGTTCGTAATACTAATCAAGAAGTCGCTTTACAATTTTCTAGAATAGGAGATTCGACTACAGCTATTGCGGATACAATGGCTGATGTAGCTGTCCCTTATACAAAGATTTTTGCGGATTTAATGGAGAAATTAGGAAATAAAATTCAGAGTATGAGTCCATTTTTAAAAGATTTAATTGGAAAGTTAGTGGTTTTCAGGTCAATAATTTTAGGGGTAAAGGCAGGATTATTATTCTTATTCTCTGCATTTGTTAAAGTTTTATGGGCGTTAACTAAATTCGCATTGACTATAACAGCAATAAATTTAATTGCTACTTTTTTTAGAACGGGAGCAGGAGCGATGGTCTTAGCTGCAGCTTTTAAGGTTCTAATATTTTTAGTTACTCGTTTAGGTTTTGCTTTAGGATACATGATTGGATTTTTAATAAGACTTCCATTTCTTCTTATTAGAACAGTTATAGCAACAGCAGCCTTAATACCGAAGATGATATTACTAGCAAAAACTATGCTAATAAGTGTTGTAGTAGGCTTTAAAGCAGCTATGGCTTCTGTTATAGGTTTTCTTGCTGCTTTAGGTCCTCTAGGAATAGCTGTGGGAGTTCTAGGAATTATTATGGCTACTGTTGCTGCAGCTTGGATAGCTAATTGGGGTAAAATCAGAGAATATACTAATGTTGTATTGAAGGCTTTAACTGTAGGAATTAATACCGCTCTGGATATAATTAAAAATGCGGTAATCGGTTTATTTGTAGAATTATATCGTCAGTTTATTTGGTGGAAAAATATTCTTAAAGGACCTCAAGAAGCTTATCGTATAGCAGGAGAAGCAGCAGATAAGTATAGACAAAAATTAAAAGATAATTTTAAAGGGATAGAAGTAGATTTAGTTAAATTCGCGAATAATACAGCTGTTGCTGTCGATGGGTTAAAAGCGAAAATTAAAGAATTGTGGGCAGCAATGTTTGCAGGAGATTTAAATAAACGGTGGAATGAGATATCTGCAGGATTTCAAAATGGTCTCAGACAAATGTTAAAATCTTATGAAGATTGGGGTGAATTTGCCAAAACAAAATCGATAGAGATTGCAGATACAATGAATAGAGCTTTTTCTGATTTCTTCTTTGATGCTTTTATGGGAGAATTAGATTCTCTTCAAGAATATATGGCAAGTTTTGGTCGATTTGTTTTAAGAATAATCGCGGATATAATTGCTCAACTTATAACTGCTTTAGTGATAAAGAAAATGCTTGGATTCTTTAGTCCGAGTCCTGTTGATTTAGCGACTAATCCAGTAATAACACATGAAGGCGGTTTAATTCCCGTCGCGCACGCGGGCATGGCTCCTGGAGAACGTATAATACGTGCTCAAGTAGGAGAAGGAGTTTTATCTAGGAACGGAATGGCTACTCTGGGAGTCGAAAAATTAAATAATATTAATGCTGGAGAACCAGTAGGAGGAGGAGGATTGTCTGTAAATTTAGTTCAGGTTATCCGCGCTTGGTCTCCAGAAGATGTTTATAGAGAACGAAAAGTATTAACAAAAGCGATGATCGATGAATTAGAAAGAAATGGTCTGTTCAGAAAAGCAATGAATAAATTTAGATAGGGAGAGATTATGTCACAATTCGCATGGGTTCCAGATTTTGTACTGACTGAATCTGTTGAATTTAAAACTTTAGAATCTCCATCTGAGAATGGAACTAAACAATATAGATCTGCATGGCCTACAGGACTTCAGGCATGGAAATTAGTATTTAAGAAAAAAACATTAACCATCACTCAAGCGATTCTTACTTTTTTTAATTCCATGAAAGGTAAAGCAACTGCATTCACTTGGACGAATCCTTTAGATTCTACAGAATATACAGTCCGTTTTAAGAATGATAAACTTTCATTCGACTTCGTTAGTTATCAATACTGTGATTTCGAAATAGAAATAGAGGAGGATACCGCATAATGCCAGCAGATGTAACTGATGCTTATCTACAGAAAAAGAATGCTCAAGATAATCAACCAATTAATCTTTATGCTATAGAAGACTATGATGGAGCTGGAACTAATTTATATTTTGCTGAGTATAAAACAGATATAGTTTTCGATGGGATTACATATACAAAATTTCCTATGTCTAGAGAAGCAACAACAGAGAACATCAGTGGAGAAATAGATGTCATCAAAATAAAAATGGCTAACGTTTCTAGAGTCATAGAATGGTATCTACTCAATTATGATTTTACAGAAAAAAAAGTAACTATTCGACAAGTCTGGGCAGATGCTTTAGCGGATACGAATAATGTAAGAATTGAAATATTTTATATAGATAGATATACAGTAAATGATAAAGTAGCTGAATTCGAGTGCACAAGTAAATTTGATGTTCAGAGTGTGGAACTTCCTTTTGGTAGATTTATGAGAGGGGTATGTAGATGGAAACAATTCAAAGATTTAAATTGTAAGTATGCTGGTGCTTTTGGTGCATGCGATAGGACAATACCTAACTGCCGAGAGCGCGAAAATGTTATTAACTTTGGAGCCTTTCCTTCTATACCTACAGAAAGAATAGTGGTGGCGTAATGAATGTTAGAGAGTTATCGGATAAATATCTTGGTGTCCCATATCTTCATTTAGGTAGATCCTTACAAGGTTTAGATTGTTATGGTCTTATAATAATGGTATATAAAGAAATAGGTTATAATTTAATAGATTTAGATAACTATGATAAAAATTGGACAAGAAAAGGTGAAGATTTATTTGTAGATAATTATCAGAAACAGTGGGTAAGAGTAATTACACCTCATCTCTACGATGTAATTTTATTTACAGGAGCTAAAGGTTTAACAAATCATGCAGGAATATATTTAAGACCTGATAGATTCTTACATTGCGTTAAAGCAGGTGTAGTAATTGGTAAATTTTCGAATGATCTATGGGCGAATAGAATAGCAGGATATTTTAGGTTAAGATTAATATTTAATATAGGTAGAATAATATGATAAGAATACGGTATTTCCCAATAAGATTCGAACAAAAAAATAAGAAAGAATATTCTTTAAAATTCGAACATAATAAAAGTTTACATTATTATCTAAAGAAAACAGAGATTCCGTATTTAGAAAGTAATATAATAATCGCAGGTAGAGTTGTAGATAATCTAGAAGAAATACTATTAGATAACACAAAAATTATTATAACTGTAAAAATAAATCTCCCTGCATTAGGAGCAGCAATAGCATTTCTTTGGACAGCACTCCCGTATATAGCTGTAGCAGCTTCTATTTACATGGCTGTTACAATGAAGAAGCCTTCGATGCCTTCATACGGTCGTACGGGTGAAGACATGGAGAATAGTCCAGTTTATACTTTTGATGGAATGAGAACAACTCAGTCTGTCGGAATTCCTATCGGTGTTGTTTATGGTCGTCATGCAGTCCCAGGAAATAAAATAAATGAATATATTTGGACAGATGGAGATAAGAATTATCTTAATACTTTGCTTGTTGTATCAGAAGGAGAAATTGATGGATTTGAATCTGTTTTAATAAATGAAAATCCATCTGGGAATTTCGACGGGATTACTCTCGCGTATCGTTATGGAACAAATGACCAAACAGTTATCCCGAACTTCCAAGACTTACATGATATAAATGCTGTTGGAGTTACTCTTGCTAAAGATAATCCTTCCATATATAGGACAACCTTGACTGATGTGGAAGCGTTTGAATTACGTTTTACTTTTCCTTCAGGTTTATATCAGCAAAATTCTTCTACGGGTTCTCTCCTTTCGATGCAAGTAACAATCAATATATATTATAAGTTAGCATCCGCTCCTGATTATAGCTATATTTCTGCTGGAACATTAACGATTGATTCTAAGAAGAGAGCAGCTCTCCGTAGAGTATTTCGTCAAGAAGGATTGACAGCTGGACAATATGATATAAAAATAGTTAAGACTTCGGATGATTCTTCAACGTATGTGATAACAGATGTAATTTTCGATACTGTTGATGAAATAAGAACAGATGATCTTGCGTATCCGAATGTAGCTCTTGCGTCTATCCGTGCGTTAGCTACAGATCAATTGTCTGGTTCTTCTCCTAATTATAAAATAGTTATAAGAGGAATAAAAGTTAGTATTCCTAAAGTTTTGACAGGAATAGGAGGAGATGCGGTTGATTGGGAAGATTATTATTGGGATCCTGATGCTGAGGTATTCAAATTATTTGTTGGAGGACCTGATCTCTATTGGGATACTGTAACATATGAAACTAAATGGAGTGCTAATCCAATCTGGTGCACTAAAGATTTTATATTAAATGAACGATATGGATTAGGTAATTATATATCTTCTACTGATGTAGATGATGTAGTAAATTTAGAAAACGCCTTATATTCCGAAGAACGCGTAAGCGATGGTAATGGAGGTTGGGAGAAACGATTCAGACTCGACGTCGTTATAGATTCATCGGGGAAGGCGTTAGATATACTTTCACAATTAGCTACTACATTCAGAGCTGTAATATTGTATGCAGGAGGCAAAGTTAAAATAAAAATAGATAAACCAGAAGATCCTGTTCAATTATTCGGGATGGGTAATATAATTCCAGGCACATATACAGAGACTTGGAAATCGAAACGAGATACATATAATATGATTGAAGTCCGCTATACAGATGCGAGCAAAGGATATGTAGATGAGACTATTATTGTTATGGATCAAGATGCAATAGCAGCTGGAGAACCTCAACGTAAAAAGTCTGTTCGTATATTCGCTACTAAATTATCTTATGCTATCCGAGAAGGCAATTTTATTCTGAGGGCATTTATGAATCTTAAGAGAACTATTTCTTTTAGAGCTAATATTAGCGCATTGGCTAGCATGGCATTCGATGTTATAAGTTTTTCGCATGACGTACCTCAGATAGGTTACTCGGGTAAAATTAAAGAGGGTAGTACGACGTCTACTATAATTCTGGATAGAGAAGTTACGATTGAGGTTGGATCAACGTATCATATATTAGTATATTCCGATGAGGACGTTGCAGAAGAAAGAACAGTTACTAATTCACCGGGAACGACAGCTACTATAACTGTATCTGTTCCATTTAGTAGTGCGCCTGAAAAATATAATGAGTATTCTTTTGGTGTGGTCAATGCTCTTAAGAAAGATTACCGTTTAGTACAAGTCAGTAGAGAAGCTAACTATGAAGTTACTCTTTCAGCTATAGAATATAATTCAGGTATATATCCAGATGGGGATGTAGTTCTTCCTATAGATAATTATTCAGCACTTTCTAATTCAATACCACCAATAACAAACCTTTCATTGACAGAAGGAGTAGCTAATCTTCCTGACGGTACTGTAAAGACATCTATAGATGTCTGGTTTAGAAAGCCTGATGATACGGAATATGTGAATAAGTATTTATATGCCGTTATTTATTTATCCGATGACGGAGGAGTTAGTTATGCCCAAGTAGGAACCACACAGGCAGACGCTTATTCTATAGTGCAGGATTTTGTTAAAACAACTACATACTATGTTAAAGTAGTTACATTTTGCGTAAATGGAATAGCAGGAACGGTAACCATTGCGCCATCAGCAAGTATATTCATCGCGGGAAAAATAGCAGCACCACAAGATGTTCCAGCGTTTAATTATTCTTGGGGAGAAAATTTAGAATTTTATTGGAGTGCCGTAACTAATACTGATCTGGCAGGATATGAAATAAGAGATGAGAACGCTAATTGGGGTACTGTAGATTCTAGTCAAATATACCAAGGGTTAGCCACTAAGAAAACTATGTATCCTGCTTCACGCGCACCAGGTACTTATTATCTCAAAGCGTTTAATACATCAGGTATATATTCAGATACAGCAGCTTCTATAACTCCTATTAATGCAGCTCCTGATGCACCAACAGTTAGTTCAACTATATGGTTCGGTATGGCGACGCTTGATTGGGAGGATTCTACAGACGATGATCTTCTCTATTATGAGATATATAAATCAGAGACTGGAATTTGGGTAGGAGAAGAGACTCTTTATAAAAAGGTGAGCGGAACTCAAGCTAATCTTCAGGGTAAAGAATCTGTTAATGCTACGGTAGAAGCTGCAGATGCGACTAGTATAACAGATTCTAATTTGATAGGTTCAGGAACAAATGAATTTCTTGGAGATTATGCACGCCAGACATCGGGAACACATAAAGATCAAGTAGCTATAGTAACAGTCTATGATGATACCACAGGAAAGATTACAGTAGCTAGCTGGCCTGATGGAACTCCAGATATTGACGATTCATTTACTTTAACGGATAGAGCTTTTTTTAAGGTAAGGGGAGTAGACAGGCAAGGAGCAGGATCATTTTCTAATTTAAAGACAATAAGCTTTGACCCTTTATCAGAATTTTTATTAGAGGACGGTTCTGTAACAACAAGTAAATTAGCAGATGAGGCTGTAACGGCAGGTAAGCTTTATTCAGGGGAAATAATAACTTATACAGCACAGATAAAGAACGCGATAATCACTTCGGCAAAGATACTTAGTCTTGAAGCATATAAAATTGATGTAGGCATATTGACAGGGTTCACGATAAGAACATCAGATAGCAACCCGAGAGTAGAAATGTCTGAGGGTAAGCTTAGGGTATATGATGATAGTAATAATCTCCGAGTAGTATTAGGAGATATAAGTCCAAACGACCTTAAGGTATTAATAAGTAGGGTTACGGTAACATCATGAGTGGAGAATATGGCTTAAAATTGATTGGGGTAGACGGCAAAGAAAAGATTGTTTCTCCTGATGATGCTACGATACTTGCTGCAGGTTCTTTAACGATGTCCAATTCCCTTGAAGGCGATAATACCTACGGGGAGGACGTGGCTTTAGGAGGAACATATGACGAAGATGAAATATCTGTATTGGCTGTTCCTCGAAGGCCAGTCTATGCGGTTAACTATACAAGATTTATTGATACTACATTATATTATGCGACTTTTTATTTAGATAGTACTAAGACTTATTATACACGGAATACTGCAACGGGAGTTATGACTTCCTTCTCTGCAGGGGCGAAAACACCAGGCAGTAAAAATACTTGGAATTCTGTATTGTCGATATTTCCTGTTGCGTTTTGGGATAAAAAAGGAGCAAGCACATTTTCATCGGTTAGGATATATTCGGCTACTGCATACTTAATACGAGATCCTGCAGTAGATACAAACTTTTCTTTAGCAGGTTCAGCGTCAGGAAGTGGAGGAATTGGTGGAGGGAATGGAGATACACCAAATAATATTAAGGATAATGTTTTAGCAACTTGGTATGGTTCGGGGTGTATAGTTTCTATAGGAAATAGTTGTGCTTGGAGTTATTGGGCTGAAGTTTCATTCTCTTCAAAGACAGTGAATAAGGCAGCTATTTATCACGAACCTTTTTCAACATTAAATGGAGGAAATTATGCTAATGGAGCTTATTATGTTAAATTATATTATGGGTCAGCATACCATACAGTCCTTTCTGGAAGTTGGTCAGGAGAGTTCCATATTGGCTCTTTTTGGACTTGGGTTAATGGTCATTGGAAAGGCGTAACTAAAATACGGATTGAAGCAAATGGTAGCGCGCAGGCAGCTGTGAATATAAATACTTGGTCGCAGCATGTAACACAGGAGCTTCAAGCATGGGGTTCACCAAATAGTGATAGCACAGAAAATAAGGTGGTTTATTCGATAGGAAATCAAGGTATAGCTACAGTTGATTATATGGTGTCGAAGAAACGGTATACTATATGAGTAATTTTTGGTATGGTATTAAGGTTCAAGACGCAGCAGGTAATTTTGCACATTTGACATCGAAAATAGGAAAGATATTAGCTTCAGGCTCTTTGACAATGTCGAATTCTTTAGAAGGTGATAATACTTATGGTGAGGATATAGTTCTTGGAGCAACTTATAATAGAGATGAAATAGGTGTTATCGCTTATCCGACGAAGTTTGATTTTAAAGCACAAATAGTATCTTTGAATTGGGACGACAATGATACATACCCATTTAACTGGTATGCCGATGATAATGCAACGTATTATACTAAATCACCAACAACAGGAGTAATGTCAGTTTGGTCGGCAGGAGCAATGACAGTAGGGACAGAGAATACATGGGATGGTTTAGGATCTGCATTCCCTTTAGCGAGTTGGGATTATCCAGATGCTGTAACAACTTTCAGTAGTGTAAGAATATGGGCAGCAATGGCACATATAGTTTATGATATTTCAGCAACAGATTTTAAAGCAGTTTATACTATCGGGGTTGCGGGTGTAGAAGAAGTTGAATATATGGTATTCTTAAAGGGGTCTTAAAATGGGTTATGGAGCAAAAATAAAAGATGTATCTGGAAATGAGCTGGTGATAACTCCAGGAATTTTATCGGTATTTGAGGGAGGCAGAGAAGCGATGCCAGCATCTGGTTCGAGTGGTTCAACATACGGAGAAACAATTGATATAACACCAGACAGTGAACCTGCATACGCTGAAGCAGAAATTGGAGTTTTGGCAGATTCTTTTGTAATGAATATAGATTTAACTGTCTATAGTTTAAATATAGATGGTGATTTTTGGATACAATCTTGGTTCGCAAATAATGCATCGGATTTTTTTACAAGGAATGAAAGCACAGGAGTGGTTACAACATGGACGCCGAATAAATCTTCGGCATTAAATTATGATGGTTTAATATCAGTCTATCCAATCGCATTTTGGGATAAACGAGGAGCAAGTACATTTAGTAATATCGAGATATTCGCAGGAACGTCTTATTTAGTTTATGACCAGAGCGCAACAGCGTTTAAAACAGTATATACATTAGGCAGCGAAGGTGTAGAAAATGTAGATTATGTTATATTTTTAAAGAATTATCACGGAGCATAATATGACTGAAATTAAGAAAAAGGTTAAGAAAGGGAAATCAAGTGAGTTGCCTTCTAGTAAAGAAGCAGAAAAAGGTGAAAAAGAACCTAATGCAAAATTACCGAAAGTGTTTTTGGAGGATAAAATATGCACGTTATAAAAGCACCAAAAAAGAAAGTGGTTAAGATTATAAAACCGAAAGATAAAGGAAAGAAAGATGTTAAGTTTGGTGATTAAGATAGTAGGAATGATATTAAGCATAGGTATTTTATCGTATCTATCTGCAAAATTATATCGTTTTGGAGGTTCAGCAAAGAAAGGGAACAAATGGGATTTCTTAAGAGATAAATTAACTAGACGTTTAGGATGTATGATTCTAAAATCTATAGCTATAATTATTATTTTAATGCCTACATGGGATTGGAAAGTAGTAGCGATATATTTAATTTCTGCAGGGATTGCCTATGGTGCATTAACTACATATTGGGATGATATATTTAAATATGATAATCATTATGCGCATGGGTTTGGAATAGGATTAGCTAATTTACCTTTAGCAATTTTTGGATATATTTCTTGGATTGCTTTTGGAGTTCATATAGCAGTTATAACTTTATTCATGGGGATATGGAGTGCAATCTATGATAAAGATACAAAGGAAGAATACGGTAGGGGGTCTGCAGTTGCGTGGACACAATTAGCATTATTAATCTCATAACAGAAGGAGAAGTATGGAGACAATAAGTTTTCTACACATTTTACAAGAGAATGGACCTTTTGCGTTAGCATTAATAGTTGTTTGTGCTTTGTTATTTGCTGTTTTAAAGTGGGTATTTAAGAATCAAGATAGAATACTTGGTATGGCTAATACTCAAAATGAAGCATGGCTAGAAAGATTCAGAGAGCAATCAGAATCAATAAAGGAATTTTATACGAGAGTTAAAGCAGACCATATTTCTCAACGAGAAGCTAATACTTTTCAACGTCAAGAGCATAAGGAGTTAGCTGATCAGCATGTTCAGATCTCAACATCCCTAGCAGAAACAGCAATAGTATTGAAGAGTTTAAATGGTAAAAAGGTTTGATATGGCAGCAGAAGAGAATGGATTAAATAATGGACAGGTACATAGAGTTTTAGAGGATTTGCAGACGATTGCTATGGTAGGAAATATTCATACATATGCAATAGAAAAAAAGGATGAAAAGCTTATTAGAGAAACTAATGATTTATTGAGGCAAGTTACAGATGGTTTAGGAAGAGATATAACTGGAATGCTTAATGGAAAAATAATAAAAAAATAATGACTAGATCGATTCTATCTAAATGCGTGGAAAAGAAATTAGACGGGAATTATAAATATACATCTAAAGTAATTCTTAATATTAGTCTTGGAGAATATAAAGTACTAGCTAAAATTCTCTGTAAGAATGTTTCATTTTTGTATAAATTAGGATTAGGAGATTTAATAAGAGATGAATTAGTAAAAGATGTACGCACAGTAAAAACTATTTTAGAAAAATCAGAAAAGGAAATAATAAAATGACGGAACCTACAGAAGCAATTAATTTAATATTTCAAGCGATGAAACTAGGTCGATCTAATTATCAGATTATTCGGTTTCCTCCTACAGAAAAATTAATGCTAGATTTGCGTAATGGTATGTTAGTGGGGGATGTTCGATCAATGGATCCGATGAAGGATCAAGGAGGTTTAGATTATTGTTGAGTTGGTTCGTGTATATTATCTATCTAATTAAGGAGGTGTATCGTGAAAACATTTTTATTAAAATTACTACCTAAGAATTTTGCAGGTATTTTAGGAATAGTTCAATTAGTTATTCCTGCACTTCGAGAAGTCATAATGGCTGTATTAAGATTGTTAGCTATTATAATGAAAGAAAGAGTTACTGAGAGTTTAATTGTTAAGGTAAAAAAGATTGCAGATAAAGTTGAAAGTGGATTTGACTCAGCTAAACGATTCTTATTAGGCATACTCTGATGACTAAACTTGTTGAGAAGGGGTTGAGCATTCTTGATACAGTTCTTAAGAGATTGCTCAATCCCGAGACCCAAGAGAGATTATTTAAAATAGCTCTCACCAAAAAGAAAAGAGTTGCCCTCGAAACTGCGGAAGATACGTATAGATGGATACAGAGAGATTTCGTTCCTTATATTACAAAGCGTATAAAATTTAAAGGTAATAAAGATACGAAAGAATGGCAAGCTCTTTTAAGAAAATTAGAAAGAGACACAGATAAATTTTTTAAGTATGATTAAAACAAAAGAGGAGAGATTGAGATGAAAAATAAACCAAGTTTATTCCCTGGGATTGAAAAAGAATGTGAATTTAAAACATATCAAGATATTAAATGCGTGAATGAAAAAAATAAGAATTTTCGTCTAGTTAATAGCTGTCGAGAAGAATTTTGTCCACGCATGGGCAATGGTATGCATGCTGTCTCCAATGGTTCTATAGAGTTAACCTCAAAAGTTAATATAACAGAATCAAAAAATTAATCTGATTTTAATTCTCCACCGCAGACAGTACATATTATTAAATTTTTTCCATTCGATAAAGTTCCTGCGCTGTGTAGTGTAGATTCATTACATGAACAGAATCTTTGGAATGTACCGAGAAGATTGAATCTATCTGTCAGTATATATCTTTTTCCATCAGAGTCAAAATATTGCCATGTATTTTTATTTTCTAATATAACTCTATCCCCAGTTTCTACACCTGCGTTTTTTCCAGCCACTACAATAGTTCCGTAGAGTAAAGGCTCTTCTCTTTTCTGAGGTAAATAGATTAATCCGTATTTTTCAGGTAGTTTGTCAGGTAAAAATACGAATCTGTTTTCGAGAGCTCTTAATAGATTTTCGTTTTCATCTTCAATAGCATAAATTAAAGATTCATCTAAGATTACATACCTCTTGTAATCATCGTCTCTTACAGTTTGTCTAGAATAATTATCTGGCTGATATCTACAGATCTCTCCAACGTTCACTTGAGTTACTTCTTTACCTATAGCTACAATCCTTCCACGCCAAGGATCTTTACCTCCTCTCGTTTCACTGTATTGTAGTATTTCTGGAATCCAGATACCTCCTTTAGATTTACTAGGCCATTCATACACGTCGAGTATAACATTTTTCTTAATGGGCTTAATAGTATGTATATCCATCGCATCTCCCTATTTATATGTTATGTTCCTTGCGCCAGCAATCTGTAGAGCAATATTCTTGATTCGGATTATTCTTTGGTGGCGTGAATTCTTTTTGACATTTCTTATATTTACATTTTCTTAGTTGATTATTTGTTTTATCTTTACTCAATCCTCCTCCTTTTAGATCTATAGATGTATGCCTAATCAAATAGAATTTATTTATCTTGTCTATTCGGCTTCCTAACTTCTGCAGCTTTGGTGACTACTACATCTTTTGCTTGTGGCCCTTTCTCTCCTTCTACAGATTCGAATTCTACCTTGTCTCCTTTGTTAAGTGTTTTGTATCCTCCCGCTTTTATAGCAGAGAAATGCACAAATACATCTTTGCCTTCTTGAGTTTCAATAAACCCATACCCATTTTTCGCTGAGAACCATTTTACTGTGCCTTCCATGTGAACCTCCTTGTTTTGTTTTTTACGTTAATAATTTTTTAAATACCTGGCGCATTTCACCATTTTCTTCTATATCTTTAATTATAGTTTTAATGGAAACTTTTACTTCTTTTTCAAGGTCTATAATCCTTTCTTCTAATTTTTGTGTCTTTTGTTCTTCAGCCACAATTCTATTCATCAATACCTCATAATTCTGTACATTTAAATTATATAACAATGCTATCAATTGTTGAAGTGACCACGTGAAATATATAGTTTTAGATACGTCTGATATCAAAGCTGGTTTGAGTGTATCTCTTTTCAATTCATTTATTATGTTAGTCAGAGATGCGCCATACTCATCCAGTAAATCAGGGAACTTAACTGTTTTTTTAGCAGACATACTTACCTCCTATTTTTATTTTTTTCAATTGACATTCTTTACTTTTGCGGTAACTCTAAAATTTTTATTGTCGGAAGTGCACTTCCCGCTATGCCTTCAAGGTCTCCATGCATTCCCGCTATATTAAGCACAACTTGTTGAAGTTGTTTTTCCCTTTTCGCGAATATTCTTTCAGTTGCTCTTTTCTCAGAATCAAGATCTATTTTCATTGAACGGAAAGCTTCAACGATAGCTTCGATTCGGCCTTTAAACTCAGTACCAGTTAAATACTCATATACAAGTTCAGCTTTATCTTTCTTACCGGTTTGTATCGAACGTTCACCCGCCACGCGAATTAATGACATTCTTAACACATGAGCAAGAGGAAGACAAGCATCAATTCCAGAAACCCAGACACCTTGCCTTTCTGCAAATTTATCAACTCCTTCTGGTAAAGCTTCAGAAACGAGTAAACAAATGTCAGCTTTACATATTCTACCATCTGCTTTAAGTTTCGATAACCAAGACTCACTAAATGATTTTGTGCGTTTCAATTCCCAGAGAATCTTTCCGCATTCAATTCCGGATTTAGTTTTGACTGTTTGAATAATATCTCCACCTTTAACGCCAGAAGCAACTTCATTAATCTCATCAAATGGGAATGTAATATGAAGCGTTTCTTCGAGTTGTGTTTCGAAAATCTCTCCTTGCATTTTTTGAGAACTTTGTTCAGCTTTTCTTTTAAGCTCCTCTATCTGAAGTAGCATCTGTGAAAGTTTAGTGTCTTTTTCTCTATCTTTTAATGAATGAGCTTCTTCTGCATCTTTAGCAGCTTTTTCTGCAATAGCACCGCGACCTTCATCAAGTTTTCTTTCGACATCAAGCTTAAGATTTTTTTCACGTTCTTCAAGTTCACGTTTTTCTTTACGGAAATTAACTTCTCTCTCATTCGCTGCATCAAGAGCTTTTATTTTTGCATTAAGAGAGTCTTGAAGATCAATCATCTCAATAGCAGTTGTAGATTTAACCTCTTCTCGAATTTTATTTTCGAGTTTAGTTTTTATATCTTTAAGATTATTTTCAGCTGTTTGTCTTTCCTCTTTAAGTTTATTTTCGAATTCTTTTTCTTGCTTAACTAGTTCTTTTTTTGCATCTGCACGAATAGAGCGTTCAATCTCTTTAGTCAACGCTTCGGTTATAGGTACCTCGTAACCGCACTCTGGACATTTCACAGTATCAGTTGCCATCGGTTTCTCCTTTTTATTTTATCAAGATTATAGGGATACCACGATAATTATTCTTCCAATCTACCCAACATCTAGTTAATCCTTTCTCTTTAATTTCTTTATACATTTTCTGGAGAGATTTAAAACTTAATTTAATGTGAGTCGGATACTTTCCCTTAAGTATTCTTTCTCTTTCCAGAGTATTATCAAGATGATCTAACATCGAAGCTCTTACATTTTTCTTTTTTAATATTACTTTAATTCGTCTCATTATTATTTTTTAGATTTTAGAAAATTAGATAAAGATACAGGCTTTATTTCTCTTTGCGTCTTATAAGATATATCAGCATGATCATAAAAATTACAAAAAGAATTTATAAAAATTCCATCCTCTCTAGGTTTAATAGCACCGCGTGTACCCCAATAACGACCCTCATCAACAATACCTCCCTCAAAAGCATCCCCAAGTCCCATCGTATATACTCTATCCTTAAACCTCCAACCAATTCTGTGTCTAATATTTTCTATCGATGGATAAGAGATTCCTAACTTACGCATAGATTCAAAATGAAAAGAAGTTCTACTTATAGCTAATATACATTCCTGCGGATACGTAGTTACCGAAAAACATTTTTGTATTGCCTTAAAGAATCCTCTTGAATCATTCGTGCCATTCGTAGCTAAATAAAAATAATCGAGTTTAATTTTAAGACGACGTATCATCGCTGCAAACATAATTAAACCCTTTATATTTAAAGAGGGTTCACCTCCTGAAAGAGTTACTGCTGAAATTCTATTTACTTTACGAATTTTTAAAATCTTTTCTAATTTTTGAAAATCAATATTTACAAATTCTGGCTCCCCACGTAAGCAATGCCGACAACGTAAATTACATTTTCTTGTTATTTCAATACAGATGTGTGGTAGATTCATTTAATAATGCGTTACGCCTTTCTCTTTCTTAAAGTTATATCTTCCCCAAATCTTAGCTAGCACCTGTTTATAGTGATCTAAAATTTTCCAATCGTTAGTATGCCTAGCGTAAATTTTTAATTTCTTATCCATTAATCGAATGAAGTGTGTATCTATAAATAGACAATCTAAAACTATGCCTTCTATTTTTGTTTTCCCTATTCTTATCGCTTTTGTAACTCTAGCATGTCCATCAACAATATAATGATCGCAGCTCACAAGGATAGGTTCTTTATCTCCTGGATGTTTTTTTCTTATCCTACTTAGATGATCTTTTTCATCTCCCCAGCGATATTTTAAACTAGCGATTTTCAACTTACGTACATCTCCGAACCAAGATTTTTTTGCTTCAGCTACAGTATCAAAGAATTGTAAAAGTGTCCTCTCATTATTCATTACTAATCGATAATCTCTGAAGTGGATATGAAATTTATCTGTGTACCCTTCAGCTTGTTCCTCGATAACAAACCTATTATTGAAATAAGCACTTTTGAGAGGCTTCTTCATTTTAAGATTTACATATTGACGACCACCAATAATTCTTGCTTTTTTTTCTTCTGGATTTTCTTTATACCCTTTTTCTACCGCTTCATTCAGCACCTCCAAACCTTTACCAATTGCCTCCGCGAATAAACGGTATTCTTCAACTGAAAAACATATTCTATGTTCTCTATAATGAAAATGAATATTCTCCGACAGATCTACAAATACTCTTCCATTGTGTATATCTCTTTCTTGTAATTTTCCTTCAGCTAATATTTTTTTAACTTCACCCATCTGTAGTCCTCCTAATTATTACCGTCTATTGATGAATCCGAGTATTATTATCAAGACAGAAATTAAGCTTAAGCAAATCATTATTTTTCCGTCTCTATCCATATATATCTTTTTCTTTAAGTTCCTCCATAGCCTTATCTACACATCTAGTTTTATTCAAACCTTCACTATTTAAAAATTCAGTTCTAGCAGCATAACAAAGTTCTTCTAGGATATCCCTTAATTTTTTCTTTTTAATTCCCATCTTAAACTCCTCTAAATACTAAATAAGCACCTATAGCGATTCTTGATAATCTTCCTAATTGCCATAACCATTGTTTATCCGCTGGTAAAAATAAAGATACAATTCCATCCCACATTAGCCACACACCAAGAATTATATCAATTGAACATCTATCTAACATCTAACTTCTTTTGGTTTCCAAGCTCTAGTATTACAAGCGAATAATCCTATGTATAGCTCCGCGACTTCTCTAGTAGCTGTAGAACGATTATTTAAACACAGCTGTGTGCAACCTTTACAGCCACCTAATACATGTAGTTCAACTTTTCTTGGTTTCATACCGCAGTTTCCTTTTCTTTACAGATAGCTTCGATTCTTTTAGCTACTTCTTTAAGGAACATCCAATCTTTATAATCATATGAACTTATAAGATTATAGAGACATTCCGAAAATTCTCCATTCACGAAAATAATTGTAGCCATCTTTTGTTTATCTGACATGGTAAATTCTTCAATAATTTTATTTGCTTGTATCATTTTTACCTCCTTTATTTTACTTTAAGACCACCCTTAAATATTTGTTGAGGAATCTTAATTAATCCCTCAGATCTTATTTTTTCTGCAGCGAACCAATAAAGAATATTCTTATGACAACCTCGGTATGGAGAACCGCACTCCTTTCCATTTTGTAATGTAAACCAACTCTCAAGAATACCGAATCCATTCATGGTAAAAAAATCTCTTATTAAACGCCAATCCGTAATATGGATTCCATGATCTTCATAACCAGCTACAGGACCTTCATGAAGATAGGTTCCTTTTATTCGAAGCATTTTAATTACATTCACAAATGCTGAATGCACATCCCACACATGCTCGATTGTCCCGAGGTTAAATACAGTTCCGTATTTAGCTAACCATTCAGGAGGAATTAATTTATTCAAGTCCCAGGAGATAGTACCTCCGTCTGGGTCGAGTGTCTTGTATGAAACCCCAAAATCATACGCGCTTTGATTAGCTTGGTTTCCTAGCATGAGCATGGGACTTTGACAGTATTTACGCAGCCTGTCATAGTGTTTGAAATGTTCTTTAACTATCATTCTATCTCCTTTAACCTATTTAAACAGTTTACTCCCATAAAAAATAAAAAAGTTTATAGCCCCTAACAAACAATTAATAATCCCTTGATTTAATTGAATGGGTTTTATTAAGAAACAACAAGCTCCAGATATCAAAAATAATATTACAGTTAAGGGTTGAATACAAGTTAGAATAATTTTTATTGCCATTCTCTATCTCCTCATTAATACATATATAAGCATACATATAGCTAATCCCCACGTAATTTCGGGATACCATTTTTTGAACCAGCTTATTTTATAAGCTGTTTTGAATTGTCCTGTTAAATTACTCCTTCTGTGATTATATCTATCCCCGCAAAATTCACTGTTCCAAATATATCTGCACTTTAGGCAAGCGTAATGAATATCTTCTTCTGGAAAAGTTATGGTTGGATTAAGCTGTCCAGTTGGATAAGGTTCATAATCTGGAGAATGACAGTTAGGACAACAAATTTTTAATCCTCTGTTTATTGTATCTTTGAGTTCAGATTCAGCTACAATTAATTCAGCTTCATCAATTACGCTATCTCTTTTTTCAAAATCACTCATATAATTCGCCAGCCTGTAAACTCTAAAAATTCACAAAATTCTACAAAAGTACGAATTCTCCATCCAGGGACGATTCCTTCCCAGCTATTAAAAGCTTGATCGAGAGTTATCAATTTTTCAAATTCTCCAAAGCGCATCATTATTTATTTTCCGTTTTTCTTTTCCCATTCCTTTATATAATCCTTTTCTATACAATCGACAACGTTCTTAATTCTATTAATGATTTCTGCAGAAGCTACAACACCATAATTAATTGTAGAAAAATCTCCATCCATTCTAATCATACACACTCTATTTTTTATAGTCTCTTTACTCATTTTGTTTCCTCTGGTATATCTCTTTTTTTCTTTCTTGTTATAATTCTTCCATCGGGTAAACGAACAAGAATAGTAGTTGCTCTTTTTTTGATTAGCTCAGCTTCAACTATTTTTCTTTTACCTTTTTTATCATTCACATATACTTTCATCTACTCCATCTCCTTCTTATTGATAACAACATTTCTTTGATTTCTTTTTTGAACCACAAGGGCAAAGTTCATTCCGACCTGGTTTAGACTTGTATTTGCTATCTATAATAATAATCCCATCCATGTGATCTATTTCATGCTGGATAATCTGAGCTTCCTTTCCGTTAACTTCTATTTCTACACCATCATTATCCAAAATTATATTGGTGTATCGTCGCACACTGAATGTTTGATTAGGAAGAGATAGACACCCTTCTCCTGGGATAATTATTGGATTAGATTTTTCAAGAATTACGGGATTGATTAATAATATTTCTTTCGGAGGATGATGCACCTTTGTCGGATACCAGTACCACGCAGCTCGAATAGGAATACCAAGTTGAACTGCTGCAAGGCCATACCCGTTAATCCAAGCGGTTTTCAATGCGAGTTTTATAGCAACGACTAACTCTCGCTTACTCACTTCTTTTTTACTAGTCTCATGAGAAACTTGACGTAAATATTTCAAATCAGTTACGATGGGGGCAATTCCTATTTTTCTTTCAAACATAATTATCTCCGCCTGTGTAGTTGCGTGTAATACGTACACCACTTCCTGTATATTATATCGAATACATTGTTTTTTCTTTTACGAAATCTTTTAGATACTTCCTTTATGTATTCCTTTCCATGCCTTTCTTTCAGAGATCCTTTCCTAATATAATACTCTTTATTATGCTCTTTGCGTTTTTCTTCAGGTAATAATACGTACCATATTGTATACTGACATACGGAATATATCCTTGCTAAATCGCGTTGCGTAAATTTTCCAGTAGCATACTTTCTTTTTATCAAAGTTATTTCCTGTAAAGAAAGCTTAGCGCACAATTTTTCCTCTCTTTTATACTTAGGATATTCAACTAACTTTAACATTTTTAAATCTCTAATTCAGACATATGCACCAGAGAACCGAGTCCGTCTTTTCGATGCCCATATAAAACTTCATCGTCTGTAGGAACAGGAGGGATACTACAAGCTGTGCGCATCGCATAGACCATGCAAGCTGGGTTCCCGTTGCAATCCATCCACGATTTTCCTACTACTCGATCTTGCCAATCTTCGATTTTAATCTCTGAGCCTCCGAAATCTGGATATTGATAATGCTCAACATGTTTTTTAATCTTAACTGATTCACCTGCTAGGGGAGATTTTTCTTTATGCATATTCCTCCTTCTTTATTAGTATTTATTTCAAATTCCTTAAACATGTTTTCACACGATTCACAGCTGCGTCAAACTCTTCAACTGAGCACTTATAGATTCCTCGACCTAGATGATAATCTACCTCAGAGCCATCAAAATTATATTTCTCTTCTATATTTATTTCGAAGGGGCCAGTAACATCAACTGTAATTGATTCAGCCCGTAAATTTTTATCGATACGAGTATAGATAATAGTAGAAGGACGACCATCTGGAGTAATATCATGTTTTCGATAAATAGGGAATTCTACATCGAATTCTTTCTCTATTATTTCTTTTACTTTTAATTTAATTATCATTGTATCCCCCAATCCTCCGGACATTGCCATACGTGAAAACAATTACCATGTGCGTTAATGTAATCTTCTTTTTTAGGCATTACCATCATGCAATCTATATCCCCTAAAATTCTTTCTTTTATTTCCAGGATCTCTTCCCATGTCGGATATCTCGTTTGATGAGATATTGAAAGGTGTTTCAGCCATCCCCATTTAGGTGTGTCGTCTTCGGTGAATATTATACCAAGCCCAGAATCAGATTCAAAAATATTTTGATTTCTAATCCCGTGTATAGGAGGGAATAACTTATTAACTTTACGGTATTTCATTTATACACTCAATTTTGAGGGAATCGGAACGAATACCAACGCCTCCGTCACAGATACAGTATCTCCCTTATGATACTCCGTTGTGGTATTGTAAATAAATCCACCTGAGACATTCATTCTTTTGGTAGACTTCATAATCTTTATAGGAATCGCAGAATTTTCCATATAACCAGAAAAAGTTGCTTTTCCGATTAATTCTCCAGGAAAAGGTACCACAATTTCCCATCCACTTTTAGCTGCTTCTTCGTTTGATCGGATATTAAATTTTCTTTCCATTTTTATTCTCCTTTAAAATCTTTGACGGGTTACGTATCCTCCGTCACCACTAGCCTTATCGTAAATTTTATTAAGACAATCCGATTGCTTTTTAGATAAAATTTGTTTGATGTCTTCTATTGAATTAATAAAATTCTGCTCCCATTCATTCGGTTCATATCCTGTGTTTTCTATCGCTTGTAAAATATCCTTTGTCTGCTCAGGTGTATAGTTCATAATAAATTAGTTATCTTTTACTGACTTTTTTTTCTGGGGCTTCTGCGTATGCTGGTCCTCCTGGATTTCTTGGTTTACGTGCAACATTTCTTTGCGACACTTTTAATTGTGGCTCATCGAAATGCTGTAGGTCTGGTAGAGAGCCGTCTCTCTTTATCTTAGGTTGAACACCTATCCGGCAGCATCCCTGCAGATACTCAGACCTAATTACCGCAACTCCTTTGAATCCACTTACTGTATCGATGACCATATTTCCTAATTTAACCATTTTACACCTCCTTTATTTATATTTTCCGAAATCTTTTTCAAATTCTGTTACAGTCTGTTCTTCTTCTCTTAGATTATTGTATTTTTTAATTAATGCATCTTTTCCTGAATTTACTTGAATCTTCATTCTTAGGGATATCATTTCATGGGTTGGATCTTCTATTCCTTCTTGCACTAATTGGTTATAAGTTTTATACATTTTTATTAAAGGAATTATAGCTGAAATTAAAAACGCTGCTGCAGTCACAGCGACTAATAATTCAATTATACTAAATTCTTTAGTTCTCATCTTTTAATTCCTTGTTACATCCACCTTTTTCTGCTTTATCAACCATATCAACATTTTAGCCATAGCATTAACTAAATATTCATTGTTACAATCTTTTAATCTTTCGCCAAATCCATGTTTTCGATATTGAACAAACCACTGCCCACAATCGCAAAATATATAGATACCATAATCACTGTCGTAACTAGGGAATAACTGACCTATCTCCGCTATTGTGAGAGCAGAAATATATTCGTATTTGTTTTCACAACTTATCTTATACTTACGTAAAGTCGGAGAAGGTACTACACTCGTCATACCCATATTCCAGTACCACGCACTTTCCTGCTTAACACCTAAATTCTTTATTTCTTGAGAAAGCTCTCTACAAACTACTTGATATCCTATCTCTATTATCATTCTTTCACCTCTTCTTTTATTACTTGAGCTACTTCTTTTAAAGCATCTTCCATTCTTATATGATCTTTAGTGTCAAAATGTAACCCACGTTTACGATATGTGCAACACCATCTTTCTTCCTGTCCTTCTTTATGATACTTCCAGATACCGATAAGATTATCTTTTATTTTATTAAATAATTTCTCTACCGTTTGTATTTTATACTTTTTTAAAAATTTAGTGTTTGATTCAATTTCACTAATTGCTTCTTTGCAAGATTTTTCTAAGCTTGCTATACTTTCTTTATCATTTAATCTTTGTTCTTCCAACTCCCCTATTCTCAACTTAAGCTTTTCTATCTGTTGATCTCGAGTAATGTATAACCAATGGCCTTCGGTCAGAGCATTATATAATTGTATTAACTCTCCTCTATTCCATTCGGGTTGCCCGCTATCTTCCGCTATGCTTGGGCGATACTCACAAGCGATAGTTACGAATTCATCAAGAGTTAATTTAGAGGCTTCTAAAAATTTGAGTCGATTTTTATAATGATCTCTTTCATGTATTTTTGTAGCTATAAAAGGCTCAACTTCATCTATCTTCTTTTTATAATCGTGGTATTCTTTCTCAAGATTACGATACATTTTTATAGAGGTTTCTATAGAAGCGTTTTTAATATTACAAGCACTTTCCAACTCCTTTATTCTTAATTTAATTTTTGCGAGTATGGTAGCATTTTTGCGTATTGTCTCAGGAGTAGTTATTGTGTCAGGTTTCTCTCCTAACTCCCCTTCCGCACTCTCAACAGCTTGGCATATCTCTACTGCATCTATCAATATTTTATTCTCTTTGCATAATGAACAATCTTCAACTTTATCTGTATAGCTAGGAATTGAAGTATGATTGTGCATTTCTTTTCTTTCCTTCAACCCTTCAATCGTTTCCTTTATATCTTTCATTTTTATCTCCTTGGATATACCATCATTCTTGCCATATCCTCAATTTTTCTTTTGGTGTCCATAGACAACTTTCTTAATACTTTAAAAGCTTCGTCTTCATTAATTTTATTTATACCCATGATTATACCAACAGCTTCTCTAATGATTGGTATCTTACAATGCTGTTTTGATTCTGAAGGTATATTCATCTTTTTACTTCTTCAAAAATTAATCCTTTCTTCAGTTTAATTAATTCTACTTCGCTACACGCGTGTCCATACGCTTTATTAACTCGATCTTCTGCTTCTATTACATTTATTGCGAAAGTTAAAATACTACTGGGATACGAAGCGTATCGCCATACTCTATAGAGATTCAATTTTACAGGCTCTTTCTTTCTATCAGAGGACATTTTTTCTTCTCTAACATAAATCTCATCGAATTTTAATTTATTTTTAGGTAAATATTTAACATAGAAACTCACCTTGTACCAAAGGTCGCATTTCATTACTCTTAACTTTCTGCATTCTTTCAAAAAAGCTAATACCAGTTTTGAAAATAATAAAGCTTTAGATACTCCTACATTCGTCGATTTTTTACCGAATTTCTTCATTTCTTTATCCGTCTGTTAATGTAATAGCTTGAGCAGGACAACTGTCTGCTACTTCTAATTTTAATTCTATATCTTTGTTGTCCTGTTCCTTTATTTTAGTTAATCCATCTTCTCCAATTTGAAAAACACGCGGAAGAGATACATTACATAATCCACATCCAACACAAGCATCTTCATCGATAATAACTTCACGCATTTTAATTTCCTCCTCTTCAGTTAAAATTGTTTTTTCTTTCTCATCTATTAGATACATACATCCACAACGAATACATGAACGAAAATTAAATATACATTTTTTTCTTCTAGACATTATACTTTTTATAGATTATTAATTACGAAAAATAATAATTTTAAAGATAAACTAATTATAATTATTGAGATAATGATACATACGGCATGATACTGCCAAGGTTGTACAGGTAATCCTGTAAATTCAGAGAAAATACGCTTACCATCATCATCGTACCGCTTAAATTCCATATTAATCAACTCCTCTAGACATCGTTCACTCTCTGTATTATATTCCCTAAGAACCTGGGATAGATTCTATTTCAACGTAAATTGAGGCGTATCCCATCTTCATTACAGAATATATCTTCAACTGATTCTACGTATCCACCTACGAATTTTTGCATCTGCTTTAAGGTTAATTTTTCCTTCTCAGTTACATTTCCGTCAATATCAATAAGTAAATATTTCACTTCAATTCTTTTAACACCTCTTCTAACATATCCTTAGATACTTTAGCACCATTTTCCGCTATGTGTTTGGCATCCGCTTTTTCATCACTACCGAATCCGACTCCGATGTATGCTTTGCGTTCTCCTATCGCTCCAATCCCTATAACTATTCCTATAGGTTTAGAACTCCCGTATTCATTAAACCAGACTGTTTTGATAATATTCATTTTTTCCTCTTCTCCATTAACTTATCTATGAATTCTTTAATATCATTTAAACATTCACTATTAAAAATAGTTTCTTCTTCAGGAAAGAAAGCGTAACATCGCCATCTGCTATACCACTTAATAAATCCAAGATTAATATTATGCTTTTTAGAACGCACTAAAAACAACTGCGTTTTTGGTTTATTTGTTCCTTTATAAAATTCTAAATATTTACTCATCTTTAGCTATTTCGCCTCCTATTAATATTATAACCGGTATCTGTTAAATTGCAAAAGAAATAATCGTAATTCATTTTATCTTATAGGAACCTTTAAAATTAAGAACGGAATAAAAAAAGCGAACGTAGCTACACAAGCCAAAATTAAATTCGCGAATACAAGCTGCACATCACTCATTGTTTTACAATTCCTGGAGGTGAATAGCAAAAGGATGAAATTTATGTAGAATACGATTGCCACGCCTCTTGGTAATAATTCGAATAACATCTTTGAACCTCCTTCAGTATATGACAGGGGAATATTTTTTGTGCATCCCCATCTTACGTCTACACCTACTACAATACCTATATAATCTATGCTTTACTACACCTACTTTCGTTTTACACCCTTCTGTTGCGCATATATAATTATTAGGACTTTTTACACTCGGCATTTTTATCTTTTTTAATTTATAATTATATTCTTAGTCATTAATTATTCCTTTTAAGCTATAACATTTCTGAATAATTTTATCGTGTTCATCAATATCAATTCCAGGCATATATTTTTTCATTAAGGTAAGATACTCGTTAAACCATTCTTGAGTATGTTTATTACCGTAGGGATTTATTCCTATATGAGCTATTTCGTGAAGCAATAAACTAAGTGGATTTCCTTCTAACCCCAAATCTATTGTTTTTTTACTTTCCCAACAATACCCTTCTGAGCTATTTGGTATTAATCTGATTGTCCAGCCTTCGAGTCGTCTCATTTCTTCTCCACAATAATCTCCCCCTCATTGGCTTTGAGGGCTTGGGCTAACTTATATTCATCTGGGAATAATTTATACAAAGAAGTTGAACTATTTATTATAGGAATCCCTTTAGGATATTCATTCATCAATATTGAAAGAAGAAGTTTTCTCACATCCAACCCAATCTCCCTATCCCCATAATCTTCTTGTCCTTGATTGTATTCATAAACTCCATTTTGACAAGGGTATATATCTTGGTCTTCCAGATAAGCACACCCACAATTTTGTCCATCTTCTTCGTGTTCACTTTTCTTTTTCTCAACCTTGGCTATCATATTTAGCTTCATATTATTTACTCCTCCTCTCCTTCTGCTAACTCACAGCAATGAACTGTATGTTCAGCATTGTGCCTAACTTGGTATTCCGCTTCTATCCTACGTAAGTGCTGAACGGTAAAAATTATACCTGCTGCTACTAGACAAGCTATTATTAAATACTCTATAGTAGATTGACCTTTCTTTTTTTTACGCATATCATTTACTCCTTAAATAAATGTTTAACGAATAGTTTAACCGCGCCTTCTAAAGCATCTAAAGCTTCAGTTTTGGTTCTGCCTTGAGAATATATTGGAGGTAATTCACATCTAGAAACAAATACATTAGCTTCTTTATCTTTTTGAATTACGATTATCTCTTTCATCTTAGGCATTAGACCTCCTCCAATGTCCCAACATAAAATTTACCTCTTTTTGAATCATTCAACTCCATAACACCTATTATCTTAAATCCTTTAACCTCTCTAACAACTTTAACCTCTCCATCTACGCAGAAAGCTGATTTATAAAAATCTATAACTTCACTCTCTTTGCTTTTCTTCTTTTTACTCATATCATTTACTCTCCTCTTTTAATTTTTTCTTTAATCTATTTAAGAGTTCCTTTCTCGTTTTAACTACACTGTTTCCAATTGGTTCACAAGTAACAACAATTCTTGTAGGGATATGGACTACGCTCATGCCAAGCAGGCCAGTTTCATTTCTGAAAAC
>SDBT01000278.1_pt1 | contig 77454 bp, 89 predicted proteins | sample 2277101 | NCBI WGS metagenome assembly SDBT01 (sample SAMN10404973, study PRJNA504765) | marine sediment metagenome | isolation source: marine sediment core GS10_PC15, 103 cmbsf | place: Arctic Ocean: Southern Knipovich Ridge | collected 2010
CGAAATTAAAAAAGCGAAGCCTGATGAATTGCTGCTAAAAGTAATTGAATACGCTCAGGGCTTGGGGGTGGGACAAAAACTCGAATTTGACGCTACTCTTTCCCGAGGCTTGGATTATTACACCGGTCCGATTTACGAAGTCGCAGTCGAAAAACCTAAAATTGGCTCGTTAGCAGGAGGAGGAAGATATGACAAACTTCTGTCTGACCTGGGCGGCCCAAATCTACCTGCCACTGGTGCATCCATCGGGCTTGACAGAGTTATCGATGTTTTGGAGGAACTGAATTTATGGAAGGATATTAATAAAACCGCTGTCAAAGTATTAGTAACAGTGTTTTCTGAAAAAAACTTATCCCGCTCTCTAGAAGTTACGAATCTACTGAGAAAAAGCGGTATCAATGCCGAGCTTTATTTAGACGCTAAAACCAAGCTTGAAAAGCAACTTAAGTATGCTGATAAAAAGGGAATTGTCTGGGCAATAATTATCGGTCCCGAAGAAATCCTAAAGCAAAAAGTTGTTTTAAAGAATTTAAAAACTAAAACCCAGGAATCAATTCCCGAACAGGCTCTCTTAACTAAAATCGGATGACTTCTCACCGAAAGCGTGCCTATATTTACCTAATCTTGGTCGCCTTAATCTGGGGCGCTGCCGGTCCGATAATTAAATTTACTCTTGGCGGTATTGACCCTTTGCCATTTCTAGCTTACCGATTTGCTATCTCTGGATTTTTTGCCATTTTATACTTTTCAATCTCTGGCTTTAAGTTGCCTAAACCAAAATCATCGCTTCTCTGGGTAATAGGATATGGTCTTTTAGCTTTTACTATTGCACTGGTTGCATTATTTACGGGACTTGATAAGTCAACCGTATTGGATTTAGCATTAATTGCTACTATCGGTCCTCTCATCGTAACTTTCGGAGGGGCAATTATATATCATGACCATATTACCCATCGAGAAAAAATTGGTATCTTTATTGTTCTAATAGGTGCACTTATTAACTCAATTGCCCCTTTTTTGTTTAGAGGATCCAACACCCGGCTTACCGGAAATCTGTTTATATTTATTTATCTTTTAGCAGATGTAAGTGCTGTTTTGCTTGCCAAACGAGCCGTGCAAAACAAAATACCCGCTGCCACATTAACCAATATGGGGTTCATCGTGGGAGCTCTAACGATCATTCCTTTGGCTTTGATTTTACACGGGAGTAATGTTTTATTATATTCGATAATTTCTTTACCACTAAAATATCATTTGGGAGTTTGGTATATGGCTCTACTTTCCGGAACTGTTGCTTATTATTTATATATTCGGGGGCAAAAATCTATCGAGGTCAGCGAAGCTACGCTTTTTAGCTACTTACAGCCTGTTTTTGCCGTCCCTTTGGCTGTCTTTTGGCTGGGAGAAAGCATAACGGCAACGTTCATCGTCGGAGCTATCTTGATTGCCACCGGTATCATTATCGCTGAATACAAGAAAAAAAGCTCAAAGTTCAAAACTAATAACTCAAAGCGACTACTTACTACTTAAAATTATTTAATCAGTTTTTACTTCTGACGTTTGAGTTTTGAGTTCAGGTAAATATTTGCTAAAATATCACTTGTTATGAAAACAACTATTCATCCTAAGTGGTTCCCAGAGGCAAAAGTAACTTGCGCTTGCGGTAATACCTTTACCGTTGGGGCTACTATGCCTGAAATTCAGGTTGAAGTTTGTTCCAATTGCCACCCCTTCTATACCGGCCAAATGAAATATGTCGATACGGAAGGTAGAGTTGACGCCTTCCGTGCACGTCAAAAGAAGGCTAAAACACGCGTTTTTTCGAAATCCGAAAAAAGAAGAATTAAAAGAGAAAAAAGAATTAGAGAAGAGCTATCAAAACCGGAAACACTTGCTGAAATCCGTAAAGCTACTAAAAAGCAAAAAAAATAACTGTAGCTGGTAGCTTATTACTACAAAACACGCTAACCCCCAAGCTACTTACTACAAACTACTATCTACATTTTTTATGACTGACAAAACATTTATCGAAATAAGGCCTGCAGCCGGTGGGAATGAGGCAAAAATCTGGGCAACGGATTTAATTCGCATGTATATGAAATATGCCACTAAACGCGGTTGGGAGGTGTCAACACCGGAAGAAAATACCCTTTTGATTTCCAGAGCAGGTGCTTTTGACATTCTCAAGAATGAATCCGGCGTTCATAGGGTTCAACGAATTCCTGTTACCGAAAAGAGGGGAAGAATTCATACTTCTACAGCGACCGTAGCTGTTCTTCCCGATATCGGCAATACTGAAGTTGACTTAAATCCAAAAGACTTAAATTGGCAATTTTTTAGAGCCTCAACTCAAGGTGGTCAAAATGTTCAAAAGGTTTCCACTGCGGTAAGGCTTATCCATACGCCTACAAATACGGTTGTCACCAGCGAGCAAGAAAGGACCCAAGTGCAAAATAGAAAAATTGCTATGGATTTACTTAGAGCTAAGCTTTGGGAACGACAGGAGGAAAAAAAAGCAAAAACGATTGCCGGATATCGCTCCCCTATCGGTCGAGGGATGCGGGCGGAAAAAATCCGCACGTATAACTTTCCCCAAAACCGCGTAAAGGACCACCGTGTCAATAAATCTTGGCATAACCTAGAGGCAATAATGAACGGCGACCTGGACAAAATCTTTGAAGCTACTAAAAAGGTCGGTTAATCGACTACTCGGAAAATGAGTATCAGTTTTCTTATTCAGAAAACTCGGAAAGAGTGACCGTAAAAGTCAAAGTTTCTCCGTCTCCCTCCGGGCCAGAGGCCCCGGGCCGGCGGCGCCATACCTCAATCGATACTACATCTCCCGGTTTTTGAGCTGAAATTGCCTCAGCCAATCCACCCGAATCTTCCTTGAGTTCACGTCCGGCAAAACGGGTGATAATATCATCCGATTGAATTCCGGCTGTTTCAGCGGGTGAGCCGGTAATAATTTCCATTACATATGCCCCCTCGGGTACTTCATTTAATATCGCCGTCCTTTGCGAAATCATACTGTAAGTTACTCCCAGAAAAGGTCTTGAAATAAACCTGCCAGTTTCTTGAAACTGCTCTAATCCTTGTTTGACTAAATTAATAGGTATTGCAAAACCAATATTTTCCGCCCCCTGGACAACAGCTACATTGACACCAATCACCTGTCCCGCAGAATTCAAAAGTGGCCCTCCTGAGTTGCCCGGATTTATTGCGGCATCTGTTTGAATTACATCCTCAAGCCTTTCAACATAACCTTCAAATACGCCGGCAGCAGTAATTCCTCTGCCTAAACCCGAAATAACTCCGGTGGTAACTGTGTGTCGAAACTCTCCCAATGCAGTTCCTATCGCGATGACAAATTGACCAACCTTGAGATTTTCAGAATCGCCAAGCTCCATTTCATGTAAAGTCTCTCCTCCATTTGGAGGGTCTATCTTTAAAATAGCGATATCAGTTGAGGGATCCCGGCTTATTTGAGTTACTTCGTACTCAGTCCCAGCTTGGGTGATTACCTTGTACGTTGCACCGGTATTTGACACAACATGCTTATTGGTAATCACCAAGCCCGCATCCGAGACAATAAAACCGGAACCGATATCTTGAGGTTGACCACCTTCTATCCGCGACTGAAATCCGCCAAAAGGACTAAGCTCCAACACTCTCCTGGTCGGCATCTGAATTGACACCGTAACCACCGAAGGTGATGCGGCCTCCGCCACATCAATCACAACAGATTCTTCTTTTAAAATCTTTTGTTCAAGTCCGCCTACTCTAAAAGTTGAAGATTGTCTTGGTACTAATAGGTCAAGTGGTTTTATTTCAAATAACCGGTCGGCAATGGCACCACTGAAAATAGCCACAAGTAGTATCAGTCCAATGGCACCACCAATAAAAATTCTTTTAATGTTTAGTTTCTTCATATCTGTTAAAACCCAAAATTCCAAACAATTTTGAATATTTGAATTTGGAATTTTAATATTGTTTAGAGCTTAGATATTAGTACTTAGAATTTCAATTGCTTTAAGCAATTGCTCGTCTTCTTCTGTATCAGGATTGTCTTTAACCTCAACATCAGGTACCAATCCTCCTTCATCAACCCAAAACCCTGACGGCGTTAACCATCTGGCTATAGTGACATGAAGTCCGGCTCCATTATCAACCTGTTGAGGTTCCTGTATAGTACCTTTGCCGAAAGAGGTTTGTCCTACTAACTGAATTTTTTCATTATCCCTAAGTGCTCCGGCAAAAATTTCCGAAGCTGAGGCCGAGCCACCATTTATAAGAATTACCACTTTTTGGTTTTTAAATCTGCCAATCCGTTCTACTTTAAATTCCTCAAAACCTCCATCAGAACTGTCTTCTATAACCACTAAAGCTCCGGTGTCTAGAAACTCCGAAGATAAATCTACCGCTCCCTGCAAAAAACCTCCCGGATTATTTCTTACGTCCATTATGATACCAACTACCTCCGGATTTATTAGAAGCTCAATCACTACTTCTTCCCACTCATCGAGGGTTTCACCGGAAAACTTCAAGATTTTAACATGGGCAATGTTTTCATTTTCTCCCACAAAAGAAAGGGTCACGCTAGGTACCTCAATACTTGCCCGAATGATGTCAATTTCAATGGGCTCGACTGAATCTTCTCGAAGCAAAGTTAAAGTAACAGTGCTGCCTGCCGGTCCTCTGATAGCTTGAACGGCTTCCGGAAGAGAAATTCCGCCCGTTCCCCTATCAATGCCTTTGCCTTCATCACGAATTCCGATGATAAAATCTCCGGCTTTGGCACCGGCTTTCTCTGCCGGTGAATCCGGAAGAGGAGAAATTACTGCCAATTGAGTTCCTTTAAATCCGATCTGAATTCCTACTCCTTCAAAACTCCCTTGTAAATCCTCCTGAACCACTTTGTTTTCGCTAGGGGGAAGAAAAACAGTATAGGGATCCCCTACTGCTGCTACCATCCCCTTTATTGCACCGTATATCATCTTTGAAGGAATCAGCTTATCTTTATCGAAATATTTTGTTTCAAGCGTTTCCCACACTCTCCAAAATAACGAAAATTCCAGGTCTTTTCTTTCCGCCGGCAACTCTCTTGAAATTGACACATTGTATGAATCTTCTTTTTCGATTGAAACTTGATACCCTTTACTCCCCAGAATGTACCCGAAAGAAAATGTTCCGCCGGCAATAATAATTGCAATAAGTGTTCTTCTTAAGCCGAGTAGTCTTATTTTAGGCATAGATAGTTTTAGGGCCATAAAAGATGAAATTCGTCAAATCGAGGGAGTCAAAGGAAGAAGGCCTAAATGTCTCGCACGCTTTATTTCTACGGACAATCTCCTTTGGTGCTTACTGCATATACCCGACCTTCTTTTGCCAATTATTTTAGCTCTATCGCTTAGATACCTCTCCAAAGCTTTATAGTTCTTATAGTCTGGTTCTTTTTCCCCCTTACAGAATTCACAGTTTGTAGCAACTTTGATTATCCTTCTTGGTTTCCTTGATGAAGATTTTTTAAAGGCCATAATTATATTTGATGCTAGAAGGGCATCTCTTCTTCTTCGTCCTTTTTGGCTTTAGTTTTTGTAACTGCTTTTTTCTTTGAAACTGATCTTTTTGTTTTAGCGGAAACCTTTTTTGCTGGTTTCTTGGCAACCCTCTCTTCTTCCTGGGACTCCACATCCAAATTTTCGATTTCTTCAGCCGGAATATCAAAATCTTCAGAAGGTGCTGAGCTTGTTCGTCTCGAATCAAGAATTATCATCTCGTTGATAACTATTTCTGTCGTTGTCCGCTGCTGTTCATCTTGACCGGTCCAAGTTCTTGTTTGAAGCCTGCCCTCAACAAAAACTTTTCTACCCTTGCTTAGAAGTTGGGCACATAGTTCGGCTAGTTTGTTCCATGAAACAATTCGATGAAACTCTGCATCTTCTTTTTTTTCACCTGACTCGGTAGTCCATTGTCTGTTGGTAGCGACTCCAAAAGTACAAACCGCCGTTCCTTTCGGGGTATACCTCAGTTCGGGGTCTCGAGTTAAATTCCCAATTAGCTGTACTTTATTTAAACTTCTAGCCATTTCTATAAATATTGTTTAATCAAGCTCCGCTTATTTAAACTTCTAGCCATGTTATAAATTGAAAGTGGAAAATGGAAAACTAATTCTCAACTCTCAACTATCAATTTTCAACTTCTGATCCTTTCTCACTAGTAAATATCTCAGTATTCCTTCTTCTAAATTTAATTTAGAATCCAAATCACGGGCTTCACTGGGTTCTAATTTTAACTGAAAATGTAAGTATATTCCAGTTTCATTTTCGCCAATTGGACTGGAGAATTTGAGCTCTCCCCAATCGTCAGTTTTTTCGATTTTCCCCTTTTCGGACTTAACAATTTTCCCGATTATTTCTGTTAGAGATTTTTTCTTAGCAGGCGTTGCTTTACCTGCCATAACAATTGTCAGTTCGTAATTTCGCATACAATAAAATTACCACGTTAAACGTGGCGAAAGAAAGTATAACACGTTGCGAGTTCAAAATTCAAAGTTGAAAATTTAAAATTATTTTAAAAGCACATTTAGCATTTTGACGAAGCCTAAAGTCCTACTTTGAATTCGATTACCCCGCACAAAACTTGCTTTCTCTCAAATACTTCGTGTTTGCATCGCAAGGGCGTTTACAGCAAAGCTGCATGCTATGCATATACGGGGCAGGTATCTTTAACTCGACCCAACCTTAAACTCTATCACATCCCTATGTCGAATTAAGTAATCTTTGCCCTCCAACCTCACTTTGCCTTTATCTTTCGCCTCTTTCCATCCACCTTGATGTAATAACTCCTCAATATTTATTACTTCCGCCTTGATGAAGTTTTGGGCAAAATCAGTATGTACAATTTCAGCCGCGTCAATTGCGGTTTTATCCTTCTCTAAACTCCAAGCAGTAACTTCCTTCCCTCCTTTGATAGTGTAAAACGATACTAAATTCAAAAGCTCATATGCCCACTTAATCAATTGTTCAAGGCCGGTTTTTTTCACCCCAACTTGTGTTAAATACTCTTTCCTTTCTTCCTTTCCCAAATCACTTAAGTCCTCCTCTAACTTTGCGGCAACAGCGATTGCCGGGTCCTTGAACTTTTCGGTGACATTTACAATCCAGTGATTTATCTCGTCAGGGCTTTTTAGCTGGTCTTCGGCTACATTGATGACATAAATCGAGGGTTTTGTAATCCCGGCTAGTTGCAGCTCTAAGTTGACTATTTCCAAATCTTCAAGAACCTGCTCTAAGGTTCCCGGTTCATGCGATGGATGCTGGTGGGCTATATAAGGGTCAATAAAGCCTCTGGCAACATGCGCAATTGTATTCACTTCCCTTATTTTTGCTAAAAACTGATTTCCTAGCCCCTCCCCAAGATGTGCTTTTTTAACTAATCCCGCAATATCAATAAAAGTAACCGAAGCCGGAACTGTCTTTTCGGGCTTTATCAGCTTTGTCAATCTTTTTAAATCAGCATCAGGGACTATTACAACAGCTTCATGAGGTTCTATTGTGGTAAATGGTCTAGGAGAAGTTTCGGCCAACCTCCTCTCGACTAAAGCGTTAAAAAGAGTTGATTTACCAGCATTTGGAAGTCCCACTATCCCCACGCTAAGACTCATGAGGATATTTTAGCACGATTTTGTGAAGCAAAAACTTATAGAGGTCGGACCTCTTGAGAATGAAGAAATAAGCGACGCAATATTTGTTCCAAAGAAAAAATCAAGCACTTAACATTAGACTAAATATACGGGATGCAACCCCAGATGTGTCTACCTAGTACACTCCTGGAGTGTCAAAAACCAAGTCAAGAAGCGAAACAGCCAAAACTTTGAACAACTAAAAAGACAGTATTTGAAACCACTAATACTCAAAAGTAACATTCAAATTCAAAGGCTGTTCATTCATTATCTTGTTGTACACAGAAAGGATATCCTGGCTCTTACTATATCTGTATGCCTGATGAATTGCTATTTTCGCCTCATTAATGTTATTTATTTTGTATTCTAAGATAGCCAAGTAAAACCATAATTTAGCATTTTGGGGAAACTTTATAAGTGCATCATTGATAAATTCAACATTTTCTTTCTGATCTCCATATACTAAAGACAGAAGAGCTAAATTTTCATATATCGCATAATAGTCTCCGAATTGTAGGCCTTTCAGATAAGCTTGTTTTGATTTTTCAAATTCTTTTAAATTTAAATATATTGAACCTAAATTATTATAGTTAGTGAAATAAGGATACATACTAATTGACCTCTCGGCACGGATTTTAGCCTCCTCAAATTTGCCTTGTTTTGCAAGCGCATAACTAATCCTGTGTTCTAGGGTATATGAACTCTTAGAAACCTGAATGTCATGCATAGCTAGTCTATAATCATTCCTCCAGTCAAAACTTCGAATTATTGTCCTTGCCGACAAAAATACAAGAATAACTGTACTCACAGCAATCATGATCCATTTACCTCCACTGCGAGGTTTATACAACTGCATAATTACCCCCATCATTCCAAGTAAACCAACAATGGGGAAATAAAACCAACGTTCTGCTACGGTCGCATCAAGCGGAAGAATCTGAAGATGTATAAAAAGTCCAGCAAAAAACCAGATACCAAAGAAAATATATGTATCGAAGTATTTACGTGGATATGTTCTATAAAGCTTTAATGCAACTAAGAAGATTACACTGAACGCCACAATACAAATCACTAATGGCAGAAAAAAATGGTTAAAACTAATTTCTCTGTAAACCCATTGGTAAGAAGACGCCAAGTTGATGGGAACTAGGAAAGTTTTTAGGTAAAAGAAAAGTATCGCAGGTATATTTATGAGCCGCTCAGGCAGACTAGTGCTAGCGATAGGAGCATTGAGGGGTTGATTAAATATTCCAACTGCGTTTACTCTTAAAATAAAATAAAGTGTAAGCACCAACGTTGAAGAACCTAATAGGGAATACAGTCGTTGTTTCCTGGTCAGAAAAATATATATTATTGATATGAAAAAGAATAGTATTCCAGTTTCTTTGGAAAGTATGGATAAAAAGAGGAAGAGTAACACTAATACAAAATACTTTTTTAATTGAAAGTTTACGAGCAACCATAAAGCTACAATCCCAAATAAGAAAAATAGGACCTCCTGCATATTTGAAATATAGAAAACAGACTCGCTGTTAATCGGGTGAACTAAGAAAAGGAGAGCCAATACTAGCGATATTGGCTTAGAGAAAAAACGTTTGAACAATAGAAACAAAATAGAAGCATTTGTAATATGAAGAATGCCTTGAAATAGATGAAACCATAAGGGGTTTGGGCCAAATGCACTATATATTAAAGACAATGAAGCAAGAGTTACCGGCTTGTAATATATACCTATAAGTTTACTTCCACCATAGAAAGTGCTTCCAGTAAAAAAAGAGGGAATGTTAGAAACAGAATGAACTAGTACATTTTTGGTTATTTGGGAATTGTCATCTATTACAAAATCATTAAAAAGACCGCTAAAAAAGACAATTACTCCTAATATAATGATTATCTCTAAAGATCTTTTTGTAGTTAAGTTTTTTATGATTTTTGAAAAAGAAAATTCCTTTCCTATTTCAAACATGATTTCATAATATCATTCGGACAGATAATGACATCGCTTAAGTATTTTAACACTTACTTATAAATTCCGCCTTGTATAATAAAATATCTACATATGACAAAAAAGCTGTACATCGCTTCAGCTGCTATTTTTATCAGTATTTTAGTTCTTTATATCTTGACGCTTCATCCCTTTTTCCCCTTGGGAGATTCCGGAGAGTTTGTAGTTGTTGCAAAAACCACAGGGGTTGCACACCCACCTGGCTTTCCTCTCTATACACTGCTTAGCTTCTTTTTTTCGCATATTCCTTTTGGAAACCTGGTTACCCGTCTTAACCTGTTGTCAGCAATATTTGGTAGTCTGGCTGCAACAACTACTTTTTTACTGGTCTATAGGCTTACTAAAAATTATATTGCTTCTATTGTTTCAGGTTTAATTCTTGCTTTTTCTCACCTTTTCTGGCTTTTCGCGATAATACCTGAAGTCTACACATTAAGCATCTTTCTGAACATCCTAACAATCCTCCTATTCATCAAATGGGTAAATGATAAAAACGTAAAGTTTCTATATTTACTAGTTTTTGTAGGTGGATTGTCTATCACGGTTCACTATGTAAATATCTTTACACTCATTTTAATAGCCGTTTTTTCCCTCAAGCAATTAAACAGAAATTTCTATAAGTTAAAAAATATTTTCCTCCTAACTTTCTCTTTCTTATTAGGCCTAGCCCCTCTCCTTTCTATACCAATCGCCGCCTCAAATCGTGCCTTTATAAATTGGGGAAATATTCAAAATCTTTCAGGCTTTATTAAATTTATTATGAGATCCGACTACCATGTTCTGGGGCTAGGAGAAGCTTCAAATAGATCCTTGATTCAAAATGCACTTGAACAATGGCCGTTTTGGCTACACGCAATTTATAAATCTTTCGGGGTATTAATATTACTAACACCTCTGGCCTTCATCAAAAATAAAAAACAAAAGATATTTCCTTTGTTTATCTTCCTAAATTTAATTGCTTTTGGACCGTTGCTTGTTCTCTTTTTGAACTACCCTCTTGAATCTCCTTATCCTGACATCGCCCTAAACCACAAAAGACTTATGCAGCAGTTTCATATCCTATCATTCCCTTATATCGCAATCTTGGCAGGAATCGGTGTAAATAGTGTTTCAAACACACTCAGAAAGTATAAAGAACCTTTTATGCGCTGGGCAAGTTTAAGCGCTCTTTTTGGAATTTTATTGTTTATGCTTTTCACCAATTATCATAAAATCGCTTCCGTAAGAAATCTAATTTATAAGACATATGGAGAAAATATTTTGAAAACAATCGATAAGCCTACAATTCTTATAACAGGGACTGAAGAATCTAATATTCTATATTATTTTTATGCCGTCGAGGGGAGCAAGAAAAACGATATAAGATTAATTACCTTTTCATTAATGCAACATAGATGGTATGTTGATCAGCTAAAAGAAAGATATACCGATATTTCTTTTCCTTTCGAGAGAGTAATAATAGGAGAAAAACTGGAAACGTTTTATGAAGAAAACCTAGAAAATTTCTCTATAGTTTTCGCCCCTCTTGATAGCCAAGCTGCGCAAAGCATCTCAAACAAATTTTCGCTGATACCTTACGGGGTCACTATTGCACTAATAAAAAGTGAGAATGAACCAAACAAAGAGGAATATATAGAGAGAAATAAAAAAATATTCTCAGAGTTTCGCGGCAAAGACCAAATTCTTGATAAAACTTATGCTGACGAAGCAACAAACGAAACCCTTATGGCCTACGCAAGAGCTTTTACAAATGTAGGGCTTCGTAGCAATAAATTCGGAGATACCCAAACAGCCCTTTTTTTTCTCGATAAAGCAACTGAGGCTCAACCCGGTTATTACACGGCACATGAGGTTGCTGCATCAATCTATATTAACGACAACGATTTAATTAACGCTGCAAGAGAATATAAAAATATACTTGAAGTTAATCCAACCCATTCAAAGTCCTTAAGAAATTTAGCCTTAATTTATGAGCAGTTGAACAACAAACCTCTTGCCCGCGACTATGCCAAAAAATACTTAGAGACGGCAAAAACACTAGCAGAAAAAAAAGAAGCCCAAGAAATTCTACTACAAATAAGTAACTGAATTTCCTAAAAAGGCCAACCTCCTCTCGGCTAAAGCATTAAAAAGCGTCGACTTACCAGCGTTGGGTAAGCCCACAATACCTACTTCAAGAGCCATACCTGAATTATACTAAAAAACCTTTTACCATGGAGGCCAAATTATACATGCGGTAGTTTCACTGTAATGAAATTATCAGTTATTTAAGAGGAATTTTTTCAAACTCCTCAATATAATTTTCTAATAAATCTAAGCCACTTTGCCAAAAGTTTTCCTCCGATATATCTTGACCCACTGCTTTCAAAATATCTTTTGGCGAAGCTGAACCTCCCATTTTTAAAATATCAATATATTTTTTAACAAAATTCTTTTTTTCTCTCTTGTATAAGTCAAACAAAGACATTGCCATAAGTTCTCCAAAAGCGTAGGAAAAAACATAAAAATTAAAGTGGTAGAAATGCAAAACAGGCATCCAAAAATATTCATGATTTTTAGTCAGATCCAATCCCTTCCCAAAAGAAGTCTGCAATCTGTTTTGATAATATTTCCCAAATTCTTCAGTTGACAGTTCTCCATTGATCCTTCTATGGTCGTGGATATCAGATTCAAAAAGATGAAATGCGGTTTGTCTAAATACTGTGGCAAAACTTCTCTGGATCTTTTCTGCTAACAGATTGATTTTGAAATCACTCGAATCACTATTTTTATAAAGCTCATCAAACACGAGCGATTCAGCAAAAGTGCTGGCAATTTCAGCAGTTACGGTTGATGGGGAAAAGTGCAACATACTATTCCCGCGTGATAAGTAAGCGTGTATTCCATGCCCCAATTCATGAGCCAATGTCATAATATCGTCTAATCCTCCAGTGAAATTCATAAAAATATATGGGTGCTTTGATGGAGTTAGATAGCTACAGTAAGCCCCACCTCTTCTGTTTTTTGCGGTTCTCGCGTCAATCCAATCGTTTTCAAAAAATTCTTTTGCTATCTTTCCAAATTGTTTATCAAAGCCATAAAAAGAATTTAAAACAATCTTTTTCGCCTCACTCCAGCTATATTTGCTTCTTGACTGTTTTACATATGAATACCTATCCCACTCATGAAGTCTCATTAATTTTAATATCTTGGCTTTTTTTCTGTAATAACGTTCTGCTAAAGGATAATTATTAACAACAGCATCGGTCATTACCCCAACTATCTTTTTATCCACATCGTAGTTCAGATAAGTCGCTTCTTGCGGGAATTTGTGCTTTCTAAGATCGTCTGTGATTTGTTTATCTAAAAGTAGTGTATTTAGCGCAAAAGTAAAAAAATGACTATTATCTTTGTACTTCTCAGCAGCAATTACTGTAGCCTTTTGGCGCAATTCTCTATCCGGATGACTTTTTATAATAGTACCTAACTCGGATGAATTGATAGTTTTTACTTTTTTATCAATCTCTATTTCGAATGTTAGCTGAGACTGTTTCTCTTCGAAAAATCTCTTAAACGCATCACTTGAAGTCTGTGTTTTTTTCGTCAGTATAAATTCTTCTTTTTCACTTAATAAAAATGGCTTTTCCCTTTTAGTCTTTTCTAAAAAGTACGAATATTCTTTAATAGAAATCTCGCTTCTTGTAAGTTCGAGTTTAAACCAAACCAAATCAGAAATAGTATTTGCATGAAACTCTTCAATTTCTTGATAAAACTTCCCAATTTTTGTAGATTTTGTATCTTTTGAATGTAAGAGGCTTGCATAATAAACGAGCCAAGACAACCTTTCCAAAAGTTGCTCGTACTCTTTGAGGGCATCATGGACTAGTTTACCAGTGGCTTTTTTAGAAACAATCTTACCTTTGTATTTTTTGATAAAGGCTTCTGTCTGTCTAACAACTAGATCTTTATCCTTTTTTACATTAAGATCATCAATTGATTTATATAGATCATTTAGGTCCCAGTTCATAGTAATTTGTAAACTCTGTGTGTAGTTTAACCCCAGTTTAGTCTCAGTGTAAAAGGTTAAATATACAATCAAGTCAAAAGTAGTTTTAAGTATATCAATAATTACAATGTCATTGAGGGAAACTTTGAAGTAACTATTCTCCCTTTCCCATCTCTCTTTAATATCTCTGGATAATATCTTGGAGGGGGCATTTTGATAGTGAATTGGAATGGAATTACTTTGTCTTCTAAAAATGTCGGTTCTGACTCTAACTGATAGTCTGAAGCTAAAACTGGAGTCTCGTGCTCACTATCCCAACAGAAAGACTTGACATGGCTTAACTATCTTAACATTGAACTACTTAACAGGGTTAGATGAAAGTATTTCATCAATTGCTGTTTTATAGCTTTGAAATTCATCTTTTGATGCTACCCAGGGATTAGTATAATGTCTCTCCGTGTATGATTCATATCCCACGTATGATTCATATTCCACAAGGTGCTGAACTTCATCTGGCTTTTCTCCCATTCCCCAATCTTCAAAAACAAGTGCATGGCTTCCCTCATCTTTCTTGACCAGAACAAGCTCATTCATATGTCTTTCCAGCTTTATCCTGATAACGGAAGCTTTTGAGGGCTTTCTACTGTTAGCACTAATTTCCAACCCAATTTCACCTATCTTAGAAGATACATTAAATGAAACGGATTTTGTCCGAATTCCCTTGCCATATTTTTTTAAAAGACTTATACACTTTTCTTGCAACGCACAAACTTCATCCTCTGGCACTTCAACTTCTGGCCGACCTAATAATTCTATCTCAGGAGTTTTCATAGCCAAATTATATCAATTCTGGTCAAATGATCTCGCTATCCCCCCAAGCCTATCTCTCTACTATTGTCCTCCAATTCCTCGGGGTTGGAACTTTAATGTCGAATTTAAAGTCTAATGTTGGGGAGGATATTTTAGCACGATTTTGTGAAGCAAAACTTAATATTTGCTAGATAGTCAACTGACGATCTGCGTAAAAAAGTACGCCCCGATTGATAATTGCTTCGATGTCTTTAATTAAAGAATCAAGCCCCTCATAACCTAAAGCCTCTGCCTCCTCCGGGTTAAAAACTCCTTGAGGCACATTTCTTATTATTAAAGTAGGATTTAGATGAAAAGGAATCTGGTTCAAGCTGACCACGTCTTTTCCATCAACTAGCTTTGATCTTGCGAGCTCAACCTTTTGTTCTTGATCAAGAATACTCAAAGAAAAACGATAACTGTCGTGGGGTTCTCCCCATCGCGAAATGACAGCATTTGTTGCTTCGTTTATATGAAGTGGGTGTTCAGGAACCCATTCAGGGAACGGCTCTAATCCTCCTAACAATAAATAAAATTTAATAGGACCTTCTATTACTCCGTTAATACCGAAGTCGGATTCATTAGGTTCAGATTCCGCAACCTTCCCGCCGTATATTTCGGAAAGAACTTTCAACACAGCTCCATTAGGATATCGCAGGTAGACAAAACCAGTCTTCTTATTTTCTCTTGTCTCCGGCTCTATCTCTCCCAACCCCAACAACTGACGAGCCCTCCCTATTTTATTTTCTACTTTGGTCATTTCCTCACCACCATTATAGGCCTGTCCCGAAAAAAAGCAAGCTCCCGGGTTGTCTAAGCGGCTTTTAGGAGGCTGGGCTTCTTGAATATTTTTCCGTGACCAGGAATAATCCAATCGGCAACTTCCAAAACCTTTTTCCTGCTTTCTTTAAGAGCTTTTTTGTCTTTTGTGAATGGGTCCTTTCTATTAATCAATATATCTCTGTCATCCGTTTTTTGCTCCTCGTTTTCCATCCACCAAAACACATCGGCTGCAACAACCACTTTCCGTTTTTCTGTGTTTACCAGTAAGGCCGCATGCTCGTGCGCATGACCAGGTGTGGGGAAAACATCTATGTTTGTCCCTGGAATCTTGCCTTCGTATTCAGTTTCGGTGTCTTTTTCATAAATCGTATCACCGTCATACGTGACTGCTTTTTCAAAAATTGAAGATAAAAACATATGGTCGGGGTGGTAGTGAGTCATAAAAACAATGTCAATATCACTTGGGGTTAAACCTTCTTCTTTTAATTTGCTTAAAAGAAGCTCCCTGTTTATTCCAGGATCAACAATTATTTTCTTATCACTGTATCACTGTCTTCAATTAAAGTGGTTGTTGAAGAGGCAAGCCACCCATTCTTGGTTTCTTTTGCATATCCTTCAATTAATACTTTTACTTTTGCCATAGTCATTTTTTTTCTTTTTTAACGCCCACTTAAACTCCCAGCTCTTAGGAATTGGCAGATCGTGAGCATAAATAAAATTGATTATTTGTCCTTGGTGGTGAGATTCGTGTTCAACTAAAACCATATAGTTCAGCAAGGGGGTGCTTTTATCTTCAAATTTTGTGAGTAAATCAACCTCATCCAATGCTTTGTAAAGTAACTTATCCGCTTGCTTCATATGCCCAACAACTGCTTCCTTTGTAACTTTATCTAATGAGCATGAAAAACCTTCCCATTTCCCTTTTGTTATTAATGGAATATTGCTTTCTTGGGCACCAATCATGCACCAAAACTGATATCCTAACGGTTGTGATTCTTTGAACGGGAGTCTCTTGTCTAAATCTTCATCACCAATCAAATCCAAGAAGTCGTATGTCATTCCCCGAAGTTGTTTCCAATGGGCTTTTGTCTCACTTAATAATTTCTTCATATTTTATCTAAATACAAATGTAGTATATCAAAAGTTGATTTTGATTTTATTACTAAATCTTAAGCTTGCTTTTGGTGAGAACGACTATTTGTTGCTCTTTTTGTAAAACTATACAGTTTTGGAGTTTATAAAATGCACTAGACGCTCTCTGGCCCAATCGTATTTCTTCTTTTGCACTGAAGAAGCAAAGAATCCCAAAGCACCTACTCCAAAATAGTAAATGCAGCTTAATAACCTGTTATCCCAGTTATCAATGTTTTTATTGTTCTTCTCGTAATAATTCCTGAAAATCTTTGCATACCCCACTTTTGGTGCCCAGAACTCTAACCAAGCACCATCGTATAAAAAATCACCGTATTTGGAATGCTCCCAATCAATTACACCTGTTATCTCTTTTCCATCAGAGATTATATTGTCAAAACCATAATCAGCGTGTACTAAATAATGAAAATTTGATAGTGTTCCGATTATTTCTTGAAGCTTTGCTCTTGCCTGATCAAATAATGCTTTCTCAAAAAAGGTGTCTCCATATCTTTTGTTCCACCTTTCATCTTCCCTTCGTAGGTACCCCGACAGCACATCTTTCCAACTTTTATCTTTGCCAACTCCTTCACTATTCCAGTCCCCAAATCCTTCCTTGTCTGAAACATCCACAGAATGTATTGAACCTAGAGCTTTAACAATTTCAGGCATCAGTTTACTAATTTCTTCACCACTAAACTCATCTAGTACTTTTCCAGTTGCTTGCTCCGATATTGCAAAGAAATAATTGTCAAAAGTACCAATTTCAATAATCTTTGGTATTGGTACCCCATATTCAGAAAAGTTGTCGTGAGCATACTGATCCTTTGAAAAGCTATTGTGTTCCTTGGTTGTAACTCTTATTACAAGATTTTTATCTTTTGAGTTAAAAGAAAATGCCTGTGACACCTCGCCGCCTTTTAATACAACACAGTCAGAACATTCACTATCAAAGTTTTTCTTTAGATAGTCTTGAACAACCTTGATGTCAATTTTTGTTTTCGCTGTCGACATTGAGTAAATTCTATCACGCATCTTACTTATAAGTAATTGGTGGGAACTTTGAAGTAACAATTCTCCCCTTTTCGTCTCTTTCTAGTATTTCAGGATAATACCTGGGTGGAGGCATTTTGATGATAAATTGGAAAGGAATGGTTCGACTTTGCTCACCACAAGTTTTCTTGTCCTCAGAAAATGCTGGTTTTGGTTCTGTCTGATTGATTAAGTCTGTACACTTCTGGAGTGGGTGGGGTGATAAGCATCCCGCAAGACAAACTCATTTATAATATTGTTCCAGGAAATTGTCTAATGTATCAAAACTCTGTTGTAACAATTCAGCCCTCCTGTCTGTATCATCTATGTTGTAAGCGGTATTTCTGGTCTTTGTTGGATACCAGACGCCTCTAAAATCATGAGCCCAGTAGCTCCTTCCGTCTGCAGTAAAAGCATAACGATCAACTTCTTCATCCGGTAGAACCTCTCTTACTTCGCCCACAGAGACTGAAAATTCACCAGAGCCTATTCTCCAATCTATCGCTCTCTGGAACCCGCTCTCTACGAACATTATTTTTTTATATCTTTCAAAACGGTTAATTACCAAGTCATACTCAGGAAATCGACTCAAAAACGCCGGTATCAATTCGCCCACAAAGTTCTGGCCTCTTTCATATTCCTTTTGCATTTCATTAATCAACTCATCAAAGTATCCCATTTCCTCAAGCTCCACCACTGCCTCCTGCACCAATGGCAAGTGACAATCAATGTCTCCATACACCTTTGTCAGCCGTCGCCTGTTCCACCAGCGCCCGCCGGCGTCTATGCCTGCTTCCACCTTCACATCCAACTCTCCTATCTCCCTTACCACAAGTACTTGTTTTTGTATCTCCCTTGGACCAATTTTATGTCCACTCGTGCCTAGAAAAACACATGTTTGTTCACTCGCGACAATGATATCCTTCCTTTCAAAACCTGGTAAGTTAAAGTCGCCAGAAACAAATGGTCTTAGATCTTTCTCTTCTTCTGCCAGTGAGCGCATAAGTCAAAGCATTATACAGTAGACCACTCATATCTGCATCTGAGGAAACTTAGAAGAAACTATCCTCCCCTTCTCATCTCTTTCCATAATTATTGGCTTCTTATTTGGGAGTGGAATTATAAAATCGAATTTAAAGTCTAATGTCGGGGAGGATAATGCTTGTCCCCACATTAAGATTCATGAGAATATTTTAGCACGATTTTGTGAAGCAAAAACTTATAGAGGTCGGACCTCTTGAGAACGAAGAAGGTCGGGAGGAAAATTAGAATTATCCTTCATTAAATATTCGGGTGTTCAGGATTACCCCTCGGTTTCTCCCCTTTTTCCATCAACTTCTGGTCTGTTTCTGACCACGCACTTTTTGGAACTCCCCCTCCAAGTTTCTCTTCAGCAGTCCTTAATGCCTTTGCTGCTTCATAAACAGACAGTTTAGGAAACTCCTCCCATGTTGAAGTGTGCGGTGGAGCTTGATGTTCAATAGATACTGCAACCTGTCTCAATTTCGCTCGTGTAGATAAGACTGGATGTGTAGAAACAAATAAAACATTACTGAACTTAGAGGAACTTTTTGTTTGTTCTGGGCGACTTGCTAAAACCAAATCTCCTGCTCCTACAGCATCATCAATTGCATTAATAAGCTCCCTTGCTCTTTGGTGACCACCCATTGCTATTCCCGACAATTCCTCAAGTGCCCGCAGAGAATCCTCATCACTTGTCCAAACTGTTTTATTTAACTCATCAACGAATGCCTGACCGGCTGCTTCTGTTTTCCCAGGTATCTCTCTGTCCATAATTGCGACTGCAATTATACTTCCCTTACTCCATATTATGCAAAAGTATATGCATGTGCGTGACTATTCTCTATGAATGAAGTTCCTGGCCCAACTTGGAGTGATGATATATTTAGGCTATTTTACCATTTTCTGAAATTTCTGAACATTTAACTTTTCAATACTAAGTTATAATTCAAGCATGACAAAGAGAAAATATGGTAAACCAAAAAAACGAACCCTCGATCAAAAAGAAGTAAAGAAATATTTAGTTGATTTAGGATTTGAAATTGAATTAATCGCACAAGAATGGAGACATTTGCATGCTTTTGGTAAATTTCAAGGCAAAGATGCCGTTTTTAAACTAGCTTCGACTCAAACCACCTCTCCGAGAACCCAAAATGAATATCATTGGAACGAAGCTGTTCACCTCGTCTCCAAAAACAAGCGCCCTGATTTTACGGTACCTGAAAATTATTCCTCAGGATTTATTGGTAAACTTTTCTACTTTATAGCCGAAAGGTTTATGGGAAAGCCATTTTTGGAGCGTGATTCAAACAATCTAAGTAGGGTGATTTCTAAAATTCCTCAAATCGCTAAGGCAACTTATGAGCTTGAAAACCTACCAATTCCTTCTGGCTGTAAGTTTGCTAAAACAAAGAAATCTGATCGCCAGAAAAAAGTTCCTGCAGGACACCGATTGCTTCGTTCTGCAACCGAATGGGCAAATCAAGTACCAAGAGGCTTAGACTCTTTGCTTGAAGTTATTGAAAAATTTAAAGATAGCCTTAGAACATCTGTAGGACATGGAGATTTTGTTATAAGACAAATGTATGATGTTGAAAACAAAATTGGAATAATTGATGGAGAGCATGCAGGATACAAAGGTCCACTATATTATGATGTTGCTCAATTTTATATTAGGCTTCGAAATGATAATGACGCTAAAAACATCGCACAAAAATATTTAATGGAATTCAAGAACTTACTTCCACCTCCTGATAAGCAAAACTTTTGGGAAGAGCTAAAACCCGTTCTTATACAACGCTATATTGGTGATTTGTGGGGAGCTGCCAAAAAGCCTAAGAAACTAGATGAACTTGCCCCGTTGGGAAAAGAAATATTAGAAGATAGAATTATTTAGCAAATCTTCATATCATCACTTTTCGAAACCTTTCGCTTCATTGTCTTTTTTACTAAGTTTCAAAAAATAATCCGGCCTGCAATTTAGCCTCAAAATGGTATGTTGGGCTTAATGAAAAAAGAAAGTCCGCTATTAACCTTTGAATATACTAACTGGGAAGGAAAAACAGCTGTCAGAAAAGTCAAGCCAAAAGTTCCAGTGTATAATCTCGTTGATGCGCGCTGAAAGAAGGCTTGTACTCATAATCACTGCACTTGCTGCCGCATGTAGCAAAAAGCCCGCTATTTCGCCGGCACGCAGCGCCACACCCCTTCCTGAATCTCTGCCTAAAATCGAACCTTTTGTCCCAACAGGGCTTTCAGAGGAAGTGCAAAACCATGCGGGTGCAAATTTTTTTGAGATTCTAAAAAAGATAGAAAAACACCCAGACGAAAGGATCCGCCCAGTCGCGGACAAATTACGTTCAGCTCAAGAAAGGGGCGTGGTAGTCTACACAAGTGTTCCATCATTTGACGAGCTGGGCAATTTGTCCGATCCTCCTAGTGATATGCCAGCGATAGTTTGCAGCTATGACCAAAAGGCCGACTTCTATATAACCATCGTGTCAAATTTGTATCACAATCCTGACTCAATATCTTCCGAAGCAACAGCCGCAATGTTAGAAGAATGCCTGTTGTTTCAAGAAGGTGTTAATCAAAGACATCAAGAATTTTCAAAACAAAATCCTAATATTTCCTTGTTAGAAGCGCTAAACAGAAACCCAAGATGGATAGAAGACTCCAGCATAGATGCCTGGTACTTGGCCACTGGCAATATCATCGCCCCTTATCGTGAAAAAATGCCCAAAGATAACTCGCTTCTTGCAACCTTAATAAGAATGCACGACGATTGTGATATTGATTTTACCCAACACGAGGGGAATCCTCTAAAAGCCGATCAAGACCAAAAATGCTGGCGGGATTTTTTTAATATAAGGATTGATGTGCAAGCCTAGCTTCGAGCATGCTTCAATCCCGCCCCAAATCTTTTTTTAATCTCATCCTGAACTCGTTTTTCCCAATGAGAACTCTTTCATTAAGCTCATATTCTCCACTTTTTGAGAGCTTGGTTAGTTCTTTAAGTAGCCCGAGAGTTCCGTCGTAATCGTTAGCATATTCACCCTCTTGGACAAGCTCCATCAAAAAAGAGGTCGGAAGCCAGAAATTCTTGGGAGTTTTTTCTTCGGTCGTGTATTTACCCACGTAAGCCGGAATTGTCTTTTCGCCTTCCAAAACTGAAAGAGTCATTCTTCTATTTCCGTCATGGATTGAAATTATTTCCTCATCGTTGCCAGCTTCTTCCATAGCGATTATCGGGAAATGCTCTCTCGACTCGCTACTTTCACCTTGTTTCTTAAACTCATTTTTCCATTTATTAGCTAGCTTTTGGTTTTTCTCGAAAAACTCTTGCAGACAAGAAGCTTTCGGCCGTTTCTCGGAAAGTTCCTCAGAAATATATTTCAAGGGCCCACCAGAAGTTAATTTGTTATTTAAAGGGAGCTCTTTCTCAAAACGCCATTTAATATTTTCTGCGGTTATTACTTGGATAAATGCAATTTTCAACTTAAACCCCATTGCTATTCCCCAAAAACCATTCCAAAAATTTCTTGGACCCATTGTTTCAAACCAACTATCAACGTCGTTGTCAATTTTTTGCCACAACTCCGTTCCTCTTAAATCCGGCAGCATTTTTCTCAACGCCTGTTTCATATAATCGTCAGCAATACGGATTCTTATCGCCTCATAAATATGTTTCGGATAAATTCGGCGAGTGGGCATTTGTAGTCATTATACGATATATCCTGACTCAACTCAGGAAATCAAAGCTAAATCACCCAGCTGCTTTAATCGTTAGAACGCAAGAATTAATAAAACAAAACCCACCCAGAAAAAATAACAATTAAAAGATAAAAGAATTCATAGCAAGTAGCTTGTTAGAAACCCTCCATGCGGAGAATAGAAGCCCTAAGGACCTGGTGAACGCGTTCGGGTAAATCAGGCCTTTCGTCTAGTAACTCTTGAGTTCTTGTGCCTAGCCCCTTTTGAACTATGCCTGACAAGATTACGGCAGCACGACATTGTTCCACCTTATTATCGATTTCTTCTATAGCACTGAAGCATAAGTCTATAGTTTAGTCTGTTGACAGCCCGATTTTCTCCCTATCCCTTAGTTGTTGCATTATTTCTATGTTCATATTAGTTGCTAAAAAATACTACTGGCAAAAATGGTTGTCAAGAAAAATAAGGGAGTATTTGTTTTTCCACGGACCCTGTTTTGCTTTTAAATACTAGCAACAGGCCAGCCTCAGCCTGCTCAGGAGGTTCAAATCTTGGCTTTTGAATATTTTGATAAAGGTCTCTCCAAACTTTAGGGTTATCTGTTCGGTCAATTCTTCTTAATATTTCTTCTTCGGGACAAGTTACCCAAATAAGAGCACTCTTATATCCAAACGACTCCGGGATTGAAATTCTTTTTTGCCTATCCTTCCTGACTAGATTGGCCGAGTCGTTAATTATCCACCACCCGTCTTTACACAAATCAGCAATTAAACTATTTCTAAGGTCTCTTGTTATCACTTGCCTTAACCAATAGCCGCTTCCCTGTACGGTTCTGTCATCGTTAAGTTGAGGAAAAATTCCGTTAATTACATCGTGTATCTTTCTTGATTCAACCTCGACCATATTTGGAAAGTTATTGTGAAGCTGTTGGGAAACATAAGTTTTGCCGGAATGAGTGAAACCAACCATTCCGATAAAGTAAGGATCGTCCGAGTCTTTCTGTTCGCGACCCATTAGCGCGTCTTCTAAAACTCTTTCCCCCGATTCCTCCAAGGCGCCTCTATATGTTTTTGAAAATGCACTGCTCAGCCGGTGATAGAGAAAGGCAGAAGGTATCTTCAAGTACTCTTTCATGGGCAAATTATACTACTAAACAACCTTATAGTAAATTTACCAGCTGGTACAAATATTTTTAGCTGTTTTGTCTTGGATTTTCACTATTAATTTTCGCTCTATATTATCCCTTACTTACTGGATTAAGTGTCCCAAAAAGATATGAGCACCGCCTAATGTCGTATTCTCAATATCAATTTCCGCCAAAAAATTCACTCTTTTGCCAAAATTGTTTTCCCAGGAAGTAATCTTTAAAAACCTAATCCTCGAAATTGATATCAAAGTCCAAAGTCGGTGGAGTGAGGATATTTTCCTTAAGTTGGGTAGTGGATAGCTCCCTGTCCAGAACCTTAATATCTTCCTCAAGCTCAAGCACCAAATCATCTTCGGCATATACTGAAGGATTATACGGAAGATAAGGAGCCAGGGTTGGTGTTGGTAATCCATTTAATGCTACTTCCCCGTTTTGCCTTAAGTTTTTTACAAAAAGAGAAATAATATATAGAAAGATAATAATTAGAATTGCGATTGCTGTAATTCTTAATATCTTTTTGATTAACTTCCCCCCAAACATGTTTTTTACAGGTTGTGCCACACTGGTGATTTTGGGAACCGCTTGCGAAATCACCGGTTGAAGCTGCTGCTGAACTTTCTGGACAATCTGCTCCTTAATCTCTTTTACTTTTTTAATATCAACTGCGATCTGGTCTCCCTCGGGATTTACCTCTCCTTTACGGGGGTTTCCAGTTTTTACTAAGTCCTGATGCGGTAATCGTTTTCCTGCCATAATATTATTCCGCTGTTTTTATTTCTCGAATAATTTCCTTTACAAACAAGCTTGCTTCCTTAAGATACTGTTGAGATTCACCCAATATTGCTAAGACCTCGTTATAGGTTGGAGCATTTCTTTTCTTCTCTCCCGACAATTCTGAAATTGCTGCATCTGCCTCTGCCTGCTTTCCTTCACTTCGAGTGATTCGGTTTTCCGTCTCAAAAATCCAGCGGTCAATTAATTCCAGCTTTCTGGTACTAAAGACAAACTCGTCCCTTTCCTCTTCTCTTATCTCGCCAACTTTTGCCCTCACCGAAGAAAATGTTTCATTTAACCTCTCTCGAAACCTTGATATTTTACCGGAAGCAACGTCCGACAACGCCTCATAAATCAGCGGATCTGCAGATTCAAACCTTATTTTCGCTTCGTCGGAATCTTTAACTATATCATCCAAGCTACCGGCGCTTGATAAACGACCCTTATGGTCTGAAAACCAATTAGTTTCTTCGTCTATTCTAATATTTAATGCATCACGGGTAGCATCTGGTATTCCTTGAGTTTCAGCCGCTTTTTCTTTGACCGTTTTAAAGTAGCTTATTACCACATCGTCCCGTGCTTGAAGCATAACAATCGCTGCGTCTTTCGCGTTATTCGTTGAAGTTAGAGTCCCGAATCTTAAGTATTGAGACCTTGTCAGAACATACTCATCATGGGCATTGCGGTATTCTTCAACTTCTAATGAATATTCCTGATAAGCATTATCGAATGGAGTTGCGCCGTATGATTGGTTATATGCCGTCAGCGATAATAAGAAAAATATAATCAGAACTATCGGAAAGATGGCCAGATACTTTTTCATCTAATATTTATTCTACACTCAAGTTAGTATTTAGACTACAAATTAGTTGCTTACTTTTATCTTCCCACCGGAATAGGTTACTTCGAAGGAATTAAGCGATTTGATTTGAACTTTATAGAGGTTCCTTCCTTTCCAGAATGGTAAATTACCGGTTGTTTTTTGGGTAAATTCAACATTATTCTCAGTAGTTAGTTCAGAAAAATCTACCGCAATTTTATTAGTATCATCATAAAGCCGGGCAAATGCCTTGCCGTTACCGTGGGCTACTTTTAAAGAGGCCTCCCAAGAAACATTAGCATCAGCGCCATAATCATTTTCCAGGTCAATGTATACGGCCGAGGCCTCTACGTCAACCCAATCGGTACTTGTGGTAGTGTCACTTGTCCCCATAGAAATATAGTCTGTTCCTTGAGATTCAGTCACGATGGTTTCTTTTTCAATAATTGTTTCCGTGGTGATTGAGGGAATATCAGATAAAGCATCGCTTACCGCTTTAGCTATCTCCTCTCTGCAGCTTTGGTTACAATCCTCCAAAATCTGGACATCTAGATTTGAATCACTCCTTTCTGATCCTTGTAGTGATTCTATCTTCTCAGAAATCTCTTGCTGATTTGTATAAAGATAATACGAACCAGCAGCTAAAGAAATAATAGAGATTATTAAAATAGCTTTTGCAATTATATTAATTATTTTCATTCTGGACAGGTTCTACAACTGTACCCTGGGCGGTATCTTTGACTGTAATCTTGTCAGTCGTACGAATCTCTATTCTTTTTAAATCAGCTTTTTCAAATTCACCAGTCTTTCTCAACCGCTGTCGTTCTTCTATTCGAGATATCGTAAGCGTGCTTAGTTTAACAGCCGATATAATACTCTCCCCTATGGCTGTTTTATAAACTTTATCCTTTTTTCGTTTAATCTCTCCGAGCTTTAAGCCTAATACTTCATCAAACGAAATTGCCAAGTCGTACTTATCTTCTGAGGGAATATTGCTTTTTAGAGATTCCCACAATACTGCTAAGGCTCTGGGGGTATTTAAGTCATCGTTAACCGCGTCCCTGAAATCTTTATTAAATTTATCAACCTTTATTCTTTTATCTTCCGATAATACTGTCCTATCAGACCTTCCCCTTAGGCTACGAACGTGGGTTTCCAGTTTTTTCAATGCATTTCCGGCTGATGTAAGGGAATCCCAAGTGAAATTTAATGGGTCTTTATAGTGTGCAGTTAAATAAAGGTATCGAAGAGCCAGGGGGTCGAAACCTTTTTTCTCTATATCCCCAACTGTGTACAAATTTCCCAAACTCTTACTCATTTTCTTTCCGTCTACCAGCAAAAACTCTCCGTGGATAAAATAGTTCACGAACTTTTTGCCTGTTTTTCCCTCTGATTGAGCTATTTCGTTTTCGTGATGAGGGAATAAAAGGTCGACTCCGCCAACATGGATATCGAAGGTGTCTCCCAAGTTTTTTTGACTCATGACCGAACACTCAATGTGCCATCCCGGCCTTCCCCTGCCCCAGGGGGAATCGTATCCCACCGCATTTGGTTTCACGGATTTCCAAAGAGCGAAATCCTGCACATTGTCTTTGGTGTATTCATCGGACAAAACTCTTGTGCCGGTTTTAAGACTACGTTTCTCAATACGCGATAACTTTCCATAATCCTTAAACGCAGAAATATCAAAATATACAGACCCGTCCTTCTCTAGGTAAGCTAGACCATTGTCTATTAAATCATTCGTGTATCCAATCATATCTTTTATAAAGTCTGTGGCCTTCGTATCTTTATCCACTGGAAGAATGTTAAGTTTCTTAAGGTCATCAAAAAATATATTTATATACTCTTTTGTGAATTCACTAAGAGATACTCCTAAATCATGCGCCCCTTTAATAGTCTTGTCATCTACATCTGTGATATTTCGAATAGACTTAACTTTATATCCACTAAATACCAGCACCCTACGTAAGATGTCTGACAAGGTCATTGTGCGGAAGTTTCCAATGTGCTGATAACCATAAACCGTGGGGCCACAGGTATACATACCAACCTTTGGAGGGTTAATTGCTACGAATTTCTCTTTTTTCCGAGTGAGGGAGTTGGTTAGATACAAATTGCTCATTAAGGCTATTTTACCTCACAAGTTAACTCTTTCCCAACCTGGATTCGATTTTTCTCTTCTTCCTTTCCGCTGGCAATTGAAGCGCTGCCCCCCTGGTTGGTTTACTTGAGGGAAGAATGGGCTCGCTGAGTTTCAAGGCTTGTTCTTCCTCAGCAGGCTCTACTTGCTGACTTTTTGTCTCACGAGCAATTCTTTGTTGACGATACTTGTCTATCTCTGTTTTCAGCTTTTTAACCCTTTCTAATCCTTCTTGAATAATTTTGGCTTCTTCTTCTTTTGATAATACTAAAGTTTTTCCGTCGCTTTGCTGCATCGCTTCAACAATTGGGGATTTCTTGACTGCGGTGTCGCCAGTTTTTACACCAATAATGTCTTTTCCTACGTCTTTAGGAATTTCTCCTGCATCCTGAGCTATCTGCTTGGCCACGCTTTTAGCTAAACCACCAGCTTGTTTGGCCACGCTTTTAGCTAATCTTTTCAAAGCAGCCTTCTCCCTTCTATCGCCTGAGTTAGAGTAGTCTCGTCGGCATACTCGAGATCAGCGCCGGTTGGAATCCCCATCCCAAGTCTAGTTAATTTTACCTTTAACCCTTTGCCTTTTATCTTTTTAGAAATGTACATTGCTGTTGCGTCGCCCTCCATGGTTGGATTTGTGGCAATGATCACTTCCCCAATGACCTTTCCGTCTCTTTCTTTAATCCTCTCAACTAAATCGGCAATATAAATCTCGTCCGGGCCAATGTTATCAAGAGGGCTAATCGCGCCATGTAAAACATGATAAACACCTTTGTATTTACCAGTCCTCTCAAATGCGAGTATATCTAGGGGTTGCTCAACTACCATAAGCTGCGTTTCGTCTCGATTTGCGTCGGCACAAATCATGCAAGGGTCGCCTTCGGAAACGTTACGGCAAATTGAGCATAACACTGTATCTTTTTTCAAGTTTGATAATGCATCAGAAAAATCTTCAAGTTCCTCTTGCGGAACATGCAGTAGATAATATGTAAGTCTTTGAGCGGTTTTTGGCCCAATCCCCGGAAGCTTCTGAAACGACTCAATCAGATTTCTTATTGGCTTTGGTATTTTCACAATATTTATATTCTATCAGAACCAAAGATATCATTATAACTAATTTTCTAATACATAAAATCATTTAATGTTACTTTCTTGCTCACCCAAGATAGTAACCAAAATGATTTAATAGCAAAGAATGAACTTCCTCATATTGGAAGCATAAGAAATGGACAAGTTTTGTGTTAGTACTTTAAATAAGAAGTTAATCTGAAGCTTACCCCCCTAGAAGACCGGAAAGGCCACCACCCATTTCCATCATTTTCTTAGCTGATTTTTTCTGAACATTTTTCATCGCGCGATTTAGAGCGTCAACTATATCATCTCTGTCTTCTCCATTCTCTTTAATATAAACCACTTTTTGGTCTCCGGAAACTTTTACTTGAAGGTCTCCAGATTCATGAGTTTCTGTAATTTGTTCCAATTCACGCTGAAGCTCTTTCGCTTGCTTGCGAAGCTTATTCAGCTCACCTATTTGCTTGAATTTGTCGAACGCCATTTTATGATCCAAATATATCTTTCGCGACTTTTTTAATTTGAACTAGATAGTTCAAATTTTAAGATCCGAATATATCTTTCGCGACTTTTATTATATCCTCGTCTTCGTTCTCGGTCAAAGACACTTCAGAACCTGTCTCCCTAGATTCATTATTTGTAGCTATCTCTTCGGATTTCGGTAAAATGACTTCCCGCAACTGCTCTTTTAAAGTACAGACTACTTTAGTCCCGTTCCCTAAAATTTCAGCAGCAGCATCCTCCAGAAACATTCTGTGCTGACTGCTCTCAAGCCGCTCTTTATGGAATTTATAAAAAACACCAATCTCTAACGTTTTGCCGTCATAATTAATCGGCTTAGCTGCCCGTAACAATGCCTCGGTTGAAGTGTTTTTGGGTCTAATCTGAGAAAGTATCCTAAGCCACAACTCCTCAGTTACCTCACTCACAGCAGCGGAATTTTTAGAGGACACCTTTGCAGTTTTGACGTTATGTGGAGGATTTTGATTTCCGGGTTTTTCCTGTGTTTCAGCACTCGGGGTTTTTTTTATTTTTGTCTCTGGTCCGGCCCGGAGGGAGTTATTAGTTTCTAGTTTTTTTTCGCACCACTCGATTACTGCAATTTCTAGGGGCAGTTGCTCAATAACTGTCGGGGATACTTCGTCTTCAGCTCTAATAAAAAGTTTAATTAGTGAAACTAGTTCGGCTTTTTTCACTTCTATAAAGTTTTCACTTCCTAGGCCTATTCTGAAAAGCAAAGACTTCCTTAAACTCTCAAGAATTCCCTCCCTCATCATTTGAGCACTTGCTCCTTTTTCTATTGCGCTTTCAATCTCAGAAAGTGCGCCCTTAGTCTCTTTTTTGCTTAAAAGATTTAAAAATTTATCAATATCAAAAACTTTTTGCTGGAATAAATAGTCCTCGACTACTTCTTTTTTGAGCGGTTTCTTTTCTGCCACTAATTGGTCTAATATTTTCACTGCATCGCGAAAAGAACCATTTGATGCTTTGGCAATTATTTTTAGAACCCCTTTTCCAGGTTTTAATTTCTCCCCTTTTACGACTCGCTCCAAAGCTCTGGTAATTTCATCAGAAGTTGCTCTTTTGAAAAAAATATTTGCCGTTCTGGAACGTATTGTCTCGATTAATTTCTCGGGGTTAGTGGTTGCCAATATAAACATCACGTGACTTGGCGGTTCCTCTAAAGTTTTTAAGAGTGCATTTGATGCCTCGAGGGTTAACATGTGTGCTTCATCTATCACGTATACTTTCTTATTAGCATTAGCGGGAACGAGTTTAACCGCATCGCGCAGAGTACGAATATCATCTATCCCCCGATGGGATGCAGCGTCTAACTCAATTACATCTATGTTTGAGCCTGCAGTAATTGATAAGCATTGTTTGCATTTATTGCAGGGTTCAAACTTTCCAACACCCCGTAAGGATTTTGATTTTGATTCGCAATTGACAACTTTGGCAATAATTCTTGCGGCTGATGTTTTACCGCTTCCTTTAGGTCCGAAAAAAAGGAAAGCGTGAGGAATTTTTTTAGACTTAATAATCTTTGTCAAGGTGTCGCGAACGTCGGACAAGTCAATTTCTTCAAGTCTTTGCCCTCGGTATTTTAGATAAAAAGTCATCTTATCAGTGGTGGATTCCCATTAAGTGCATCCCCGCATGTCTAATGAGTTCGTTAATTTTATCGGCTACTTTTTTACTCTCGGCCTGAGCTTCTTCTATTGCTTTAGGATAGCAAACAATAATTTCACCTAAATCAATCCTCTCACCCGGCGGATAAACAAACTCGCCCTTCGAACCTTCATGGGTAAATGATAAAACATTATGTACTTTCTTATCTTTCAAATATTTTTTTGATATCTCAAGCATTTTCTTCTCCCCCACGATGGCGACGCTAACCTGCGCGTCCGAAACAATACCCTGCTTTTTAAAAAAATCCTTTAAGTTATTTTTAATCTCAGAAGCTTTTATCGGGTAGTTGGCTTGCTTTTTTACATATACCTTAATCATATTCGTGATACTAATATACGAATGCGTACGAATGATACGAATGAATACAAATAATTATTTAAGCTTAGATTTAACCATCTTTGCTACTCGTCCACCTTCTGCTCTTCCTTTTACTTTTCCCATCACCGCACCAATTACCTGTCCCATTTCTTGTAAGCTTGCAGCACCTGTTTTTGCGATCGTTTCATCGACTATTTTTTTAAGCTTTTCTTCCGACAAATCTTTTGGTAGAAACTCTTTTAGTATCTCTAACTCCCTTTCTTCTCTATTAATCCTGTCCTTTAAATCGGGTCTATTTTGAGTAGGTTTTCCCTGAGCCTGCCGAAGGGCCTCAATTGCTTCTTTTCTTTTTTTTGCTTCTCGCCTAACGACTTCTATTTCTTCTTTTTCGTTTAAATCTCCCCCCGGGCCAGAGGCTCTTTTTTCGATTTTAGCGTTATGTAGTTCGGACGATAAAAGCTTAAGCGTTGAAAGGCACAGTTCATCTTTAGCCTTCATAGCCTCAATTATTTGTTTCTTGATTGTTTCAATAATCATCGCTTAATTACCTAAGGAAATTTATCTTGCTCGACTTCCATCTTCGGGGCTTTCTTTCCCCAACCGCCAATTAAATGGTAATGTAGATGGTACACTGACTGTCCAGCCTTACTCCCACTAGCAATCAAAAGTCTGAATGCATCAGCAATGCCCGCTTTCTTCGCAACTTTAGCGGCTACCACCTGAGCCTCTCCCAAAATATCTTTATCTTTCTCTTTTGCTTCCGATAGGGACTTAATGTGCCGACGGGGAATAATTAAGATATGAACTGGAGCAGCGGGGTTAATATCATAAAACGCGAGAACATTCTTATCTTCATAAACTTTTTTTGAAGGAATTTCTCCCTTAACAATCTTACAGAAGATGCAATCAGCCATATCGTTTCAATATATCAACTTGTGAAAACAGTAACAAGGGGAAAATCAACCCAGGGAAAGTATTGTTTTCGCTAGACGTTCAGGGTTGTGGCGGAAAAAAGTAGTTTTATCTACAAAATAACCGTGAACTATTTTTGTCTCAATTTTCTTTCTTTTCAAGTTGTTTTTCACCGGTTTTGAGCCGTAATAACGGTACCAACTGGCAACTTTCCCTTTTTCTTTCAAGCGATTTTTATTAACGATAACGTGGCTTAGTTTATTTGCAGATTCTCCTAAATAGCTTCTTATTACCTCGACAAAATCGGTGGCTTTAAAGTTATCGGTTTCTCCTCTTTTTGTCATCAGATTGACAACATATATTAACTTTGCCCGAGATGAAGAAATTGCGGAATTGACGCCTTCAACCAGAAGGGTTGGTACAATACTGGTATATAAATCACCCGGACCTAATATTATTAAGTCTGCATCTTGAATTGCAAGGGCTGCTTTTTTGAATACTTTTGCCTTGGGAGTCAAATAAACATTGGAGATGGAATACCTCAGTTTAAAATCCCGCCTATCAATATTTGTCTCACCGTATATTCTCGTGCCATCGGTAAGAATGGCGACTAATGTTGTTTTGTCCAAAGTTACGGGATAAACGTATCCGGTTGTGTTAAGTATTCTCCCTACTTCGGCAATTGCTCTGTCCATGCTTCCGGTAATCTGAACCAAAGCTGCCAATAGAATATTGCCAACGGAATGCCCCGCCAGCTCCTTGCCTTCCTTAAACCTAAAGTCAAAAACCTCCTCCAGTGTTTTTTGGGCGAAGGGAAGGTCAGCCAATGCCATAATAGCCCTTCTGACATCCCCTGGTGGCAAGACTCCCAGTTCCTTACGCAATCTCCCGGTAGAACCGCCTGAGTCACACATCGAAATTACGGCTGATAAATCAACGTCGTACTTTTTTAGTCCGGTTAAAACCTGATAAGTTCCTGTTCCACCACCTATAACAACTATTTTTTTATTTACCACTTTCTTAAAAAAGAAGGTTTCATTTAACTTCCTTCCAGATTCTTATTAATGCACTAATTAAGGAGATTCTTAGGTTCCTTTTAGAGGTTATGTTCATTTTTTTTAACACTTCGTCTTGGTTTATCCATGTTTTTTCAGGCTTTTGCGGGAAAAGATACAATCTCACCAAACGAAGGTGAAATCTATCTAATATCTCGCTTAGTTTAATGTTGCGCTCTGTCTGAATATTAATTAGCCATTTATTAATCCTTCCCCTAAACTTCAGATCGAATGGGCGGTGAAAAATTTCATATTGTTTTATTTCTCTAAAGTCAAAAACTTGCGGTTGGGGATATTTTCTGGACGTCTTAACCTCGCGAATCTTGGGAACCCTGGGAAGCCAAAGTTGTCTTAGTATAGTCACTGACTTATTTTAACCTGATATGTCAATTACTTCAGGCGGTTTACAGCTTCTGAAATAGATAGAAGCTGAGTAGTCTTGCCGGCACGCTTTTTCCATTCTACTTTTCCCTTGGTAGCTTTTGATACGACCAATCTTACGGGAATACCAATTAGATCAGCGTCGGCAAATTTCTCACCAGCTCCAACGTCTCTTTCATCCCAGAGAACATCAACTCCGACATCTTTCAGTTCTCGATATATGTTTTGTGCATTTTTTGATCCCGAAAGATCCACGAGATGAGCATCAAATGGTGCAACCTGGGGAAACCAGATGATGCCTTTGTCATCGTGCGAAACTTCTACTAAAGCACCGAGTACTCTGGTTGGCCCAATCCCGTAACTTCCAAAGACGACGGGCTTTTTTCTCCCCTCTTTATCTTGATAATAAACTCTCATGCGCTCTGCAAACCAAGTCCCGAGTGGGAAAATGTTTCCTACTTCAATTGCGCTAGAGGAGACTATCTGTCCTTTTTTACAACTTGGACATGTATCTCCTTCGTTGCCTTTAAAAATTTCTTTGTTTTGCCCCCAGTCGCACCTGTCACAATAATAGATCGTATCCTCTCCACCTTTGGCTAATACTTGAAACTCGTGAGTATTCTTGTCAGTAAAAACTCCGCCCCCCGTCTCGGTTATCCTGAAATTAAAGCCTAACCTTCTAAATATCTTGGAGTAAGCTTTTTTTGTTTTTTCATAATAGTTCATCAATTCGCTTTCTGAAGTGTGTGCACTATATAAATCTTTCATCATAAACTCGCGGCCGCGTAAAATTCCGCTTCTTGCGCGAGGTTCATTCCTAAATTTAGCTGAGAAGTGATAAACGACTACTGGCAGATCTTGATAACTTTTAATATTTTTCCGAAGAAAATCCATGACTATTTCTTCATGTGTAAAGGCAAGACCATACTCGCGCCTTCGCGAATCCTTAAACTGAAACATTATTTCCTTTGCTTTATCCCATCTGCCCGTCTCATCCCAGATTTTTTTGGGATGAAGAAGGGGCATTAGTAGTTCCTGACCCCCTATCGCATTCATTTCTTCACGGATTATCTGGTTGATTTTGGAAACTACCCGCCATCCTAAAGGTAGAAGAGTCCAACTACCCGCCATCAGTTGATCAATGAATCCAGCCCGAACCAGTAATCTATGGTTCACGCTCACAGCTTCTTTAGGGGCTTCTTTACGAGTCTTTGGGAAAAGCTTTGATTGCAACATATTCAAAATATATCAGAAGACGCACTAAAATGCTATTATTTTGAAGCTATTTCAAGATTGAATCTATATATTGCGAAATGCCTCCGGCAGTTGAAATTCTTCGTATATCGTAAGCGGTTATTGCAAAAATCAAGAGTAATAACAGCATAATCCCTACCGTATGCAGTGCTGTTTCGACCTTGGGTAATACTTTCCTACCAAATACAGATTCTATCCCGATAAAAAACAATCTTCCGCCATCCAATGCGGGAAAAGGGACAATGTTTAAAATAGCTAAATTAATTGAAAGAAAGCCTGTAATATTAATTAATGGCAATATCCCAAATGAGGCTGCCTTGGCAGTTATCACTACAATACCAACGGGACCGGCAATATCCTTAGGGGTTTTCCCAGCAAATAAATCAGCAATAATTGTAATAAATCCCAAAAGTACTGTACCTATCCAAAAAAAAGCCTCTTTAATTCCAAAATACGCGCCGATAAACGGTCTTTGCCAAATAGGCGGAAAATAAGTTTCGGTTGAGGTGATAGTCACTCCAAGCGCCCCTTCGCCCTCGGGGGGGTCGCTTCTCGGCGTCAAAGTAAATTCCAATAAGCTTCCTTCTCTTTCAATTAACAAACTTACTTCTTCGCCCTTTTTATTCTCGATACTGGCTATAAATTGCTCTGTAGAAGTAATTTTTTGTCCTTCAACTTCCCGAACGTAATCGTTGAGCATTAAGCCTTCCTTTTCCGCCGGCGAATCCGATGCAATTCCTACCACTCTCACATTTTCGCCTTCTCTGGGTATTCCCGAAAAAGAATACACTATCGAGAATGCAACAACCGCGAGGAGAACATTCATTAATACACCTGCAACAACCACTATGCTTCTTATTTTCTTGCTTTTATTAATAAATGCTTTTTTGGGCTTAGTAACTCCTTCATCTGTATGTTCGCCATGAAGCCTGACGAATCCTCCTACTGGAAGAAGATTTATGGAGTAAACAGTTTCTCCGATTTTTTTACCTATTAGCCTTGGAGGTAATCCTATACCAAATTCCTCCACCCAAATACCGGCACGCTTGGCCGCGAAATAATGTCCAAATTCATGAACTAAAATTAATATTGATAAAATAATTACCGCAATTAGGATTGAACCAAACATGTTTTTCTATTATATATGAAGGTCGACGTCCGAGTCTGCCTTTTTATAATTTAAGAAGCTCTTGTTTTTTTGCTTCTCCAGCTTTATTAATCTTTTCGACAAAATTATCCGTTATTTCCTGCAGCCTTTTTTCTTGATTAAATTTCTCATCTTCTGAAAGCTCTTTCTCTTCAAACATTTTTTTAATACGATGCATTACTTCACCCCGTATTTGTCTTACCATTATGCGGCCATTTTCAAGCTTTGAGGATAAAAGTTTAATGAATTTTTCTCTATCCTCAGTTGTAAGCGGCGGAAAGTTAATCCTAATAATCTCACCATCGATATTGGGTGTTAAACCAACATTGGCAGCGTCAATTCCTTGCTTTATCTCCCCAATGATTGATTTGTCCCATGGGTCAATAGTTATACTTTGAGCATCGGTGGCAGAAATAGTCGCCAGTTCGTTTATTTTCAGCTTCTGTTGCCCTCCATATGCTAAAATTTCTAAATCCTCAACAACCGCCGGTGTCGCTCGCCCCGACCTGATGCTGGCAATATCGGTAATCACCAAGCTGATTACTTGCTGCATCTTGGAACGGACTGAAGAATCATCCATTATTTTCCCGCCAGCAGTCGCTAAAGCTTCAGCTTTTTGCGGGCTGGCCCAATTCTACACGATATATTTTACCGATGCGAATATTCTCGCCGGTTTTTGCTATTGCCTCTTTAACCAATTCGTTTACCTTTTTTGATGGGTCTTTAATAAAATCCTGTCTTTCCAGTTCCTTAGCATCCTTTGCTTCCATTGATGCAACCTGCAAGGCAAGATTGTGAGCCAGTTCCTGAAATATTTTATTTCTGGCTACAAAATCTGTTTCACACAAAACTTCGACTAAGCTGGCTACTTTGCCGGAGTGATGAACATATGCTTCAATTAATCCTTGCGATGTTGCTCTTTTTGCCTTTTTTTCCGCTTTCTCAAATCCCTCTTTACGTAAAATTTTTTCCGCTTTCTCTCCGTCTCCTTTGTATTTAACCAATACATCCTTAACCCTTACCATCGGGGCTCCAGTTTTGTCTCTCAAATTTCTTATTTGACTTGCTAATATTTTTTTCATATCACTAAAATACTAAATAGACCCTAAATCACGAAAATATTATTTTGTGTCTTTGTGTGTTTTTTTGTGTTTTTGTGTTAACTTTTTGCCCTCTAATATTGCATCGCGGATTAGGCCTAACACATATTCTAAAGCACGAGTTGCATCATCATTCATAGGAATCGGGTAATCAATTAAGGTTGGATCACTATTTGAGTCCACGATGCCAACTATTTCTAAATTCTTGGCTTTAGCTTCTTTCACTGCCCCGGTTCCTTTTTTGGTATCCACCACTACCAACATCTCCGGCAATTTTTCCATTCCTTCTACCCCTCCAAAAAACCTCTCTAGTCTTGCAATCTCCCTTTCAAGCAAAAGTCTTTCTTTTTTGGTAAATTCTTTATACTCCCCCGCCTCCATTTTTTTCTTCATGTCGGTAAGTTTTTTACAGGATTTTCTAATTTGGTCGAAGTTGGTAAATGTTCCACCTAGCCATCTCTCATTTACAAAAAAGCAGCCTGTAGCTTGAGCAATTTCCCGCACCTTATCTTTAGCTTGCTTTTTGGTTCCGACAATCAGTATTGTTTTGCCTTTCTTTACAGAATCGGTCAAAATCTGAAGGGCTTCATCCAAGGCTTTTTTAGTTTTAATCAAATCAAATACATGAACTCCGTCCTGCTCTCCATAAATGTATGGAGCCATTTTCGGATTCCAACGCCGAGCTTGATGCCCAAAATGGGCACCCGTCTCAAGCAACTTCTTGACATCAACTTTAACAGTCATCTTGAATTTGATTCCTTAATCCGCCAGCTGGCGGCCCCCTACCCAAGGTGAGGACTAAAGAAGCTCCTCAGGAATCATATCCTTGAGTATGCGTAATGGCGAAATTCTACCAGATTTAAGCACGTTTATGCAACCTCTCTGCTACCTCGACCAAGTTTTCTAATAGACAAGAGATAGTTACCGGCCCAATTCCGCCGGGAACCGGGGTAATAAATGAGGCTTTTCTGACTGCTTCATCAAAGACCACATCTCCATTAGGCGCACCCACATCGATAATAACCGCTTTATCTTTAATCATCTTTCCGGCAATTATTCCCTTTTGTCCTGTTGCGGAAATTAAGATATCTGCATTCTTTGCTTTATTGGCTAAATTCCTTTCTTCAAGGTCAAACCCAGTAACATCATATCCTATTTCGCCTAACGTCTTAACTAATTTTCTACCGATAAAACCCTTTGCTCCTATGACAATTACCTTGATGTCAGGTTCCGAACCTCGGAAGGTTCGGAACCTTCCGAAAGATGCTTCTTTAATAACGGCGATAACTGCTTTAACTGCCGGAGTTATAAAAAGGCTATCATCTCTCATTCCATCAACATCTTTTTTAGGATTTATTGAATTAAATATTCGTTCACTATTATGTTTTAAGTGATTCGGAAGAGGTAATTGTATCATTATTCCGTGAACTGAATTATCGTGATTTAACTTATCTATTAGATCGGTTATTTTTTCTGTTTTAACTTTATCATGTAGATATCTGATAACTACTTTTGCTCCAATTCTTTCGGCTGCGCTCCTTTTTAAGGCAAGATAACACTTGCTTGCCATATTGCTTCCAGCGAAAATAGATATAAGCTTTGGAGTAATCCCTTTTTTCTTTAACAAAGATGTTTGCTCTTTAATTTCTCCTTCTTTCAAATTCGAAAATTTTCTTCCATCAAAAACGATTGCACGTCTAGTCATATTCCATTAACACTTTATTGTTTCACCTAAGGTATGGGAAATGTTAAGCAAAGTCTTTTAACATCCTTTGCTATGTTTTTTAATAATGCATCTTTTCCGACTTCTGACTTAAAACTTACCAAATATTTACTTCGTTTATTTTTATCCTCAGGTATGCTTCTTTCCCCTAAATGACTAATCACTTGATCAATCCAGTTGGCAATTTTATCCATTTCTTTCTCCTTCATCCCGCGTGCCGATAGAGCCTGTGTACCGAGGCGGATTCCGGAAGGATAATACGGGAAACTCGTGTCATTAGGGACTGCGTTTCTATTGACGATAATCCCGGCAACTTCAAGGGCTAAAGCAGCAAACCAACCGTTTACCTTTTTATTTCTAAGGTCTATTAGAATTGAGTGTTTATCCGTACCTCCACCTACGATGTCAAATCCTTTTTCTTCTAATTTCTGCGCTAATCTTTTAGCATTAGCAACGGTTTGCCTAACATAATCTTTAAATTCTTTACTTTTAGTTTTTTCTAAAGCAATTGCAATCCCGGCAATGGTGTGGTTATGCGGACCTCCCTGAAGACCGGGAAAGACGGATTTATCAATTTTTTCGGATAACTCACTTTTTGAAAAAATAATTGCCCCTCGCGGCCCCCGCAGGGTTTTATGGGTTGTCATCGACACGATATCGGCATAAGGAAAGGGTGATTTATTGACACCCCCTGCAATCAGCCCCGCTTCGTGGGCAACATCGGCTAAATAGTATGCACCAACGTCTTTTGCAATCTGGCCCATTTTCTTGTGATTGATTTCTCTGGTGTAAGCAGTTCCTCCGGAAATTATTAGTTTTGGTTTAATCTTTTTTGCTTTCCTTAAAATTTCACTGTAATCGAAAAGTTTGGTTTTAGGGTTAACGTGATAAAAATCTACCTGCCAAATCTTTGAAACTAAAGTTACATTTTTTTCAGGCAAATGCCATCCGTGAGAAAGATGGCCGCCATCAGGTAAATACATAGAAAGAATTTTTTCTCCTGGTGCCAAAAGTGCATTATAAACTGCCAGGTTTGCCGGAGAACCCGAGTGAGCCTGGACATTCACTCCCCACTTACCTTTGTCCAAACCAAAAGCTTCAAGTGCCTTACTTTTACAAATATCTTCAATCTCGTCAACAACCTTATTCCCCTGATAATAACGTTTAAAGGGCAACCCTTCGGAGTATTTATGCATTAAAACCGAACCGACCGCAGCTCGGACCTCCGGATAAGTATAATTCTCCGAAGGAATCATCATAAGCGTGTCGCGCTGTCTGGCTTCCTCCTTTTTAATTAGTTCGAATATCTTATTTTGCATTTAGATAGTCGCTTATCAAAGCTTGCATGCTTTGCATGTCAAAGTCTCCGCTTGCCTCTTTTTCTCTTGTTGAATCAAGTTACGAATCTTATTCATGATTAGAAGTATAATCTGTTGCTAAATGGAACTCAAAAGGTCTAAAGAAGTTTTTCTTCTACAATTTGCCAAATATTCTCGTGAATTTTATTCGAATAATCTCTTTCGGCATTTTTAACACCAGATACTGAAACCCACCAACTATAATTCCTTACTGTTCTTTTGTATTCCCTATATGCTGCATTTTGATGCTCCCAATGACTCTCCGCAATATCTCTTTTTTTTCTTTTGATGTATGCCCTCTTTCCTTTTCTTAAATTTAGTTTTCTTGCAACTTCCGGCGTAGTGTCAACAAAAATGACTAAATCCGGTTTTAGCAGGCCCAGTTCTCTGTATCCCACCGGCCACAGCCAGTCCCGATACTTTTTTTGAGAAGTAGTATTGAGCTTTGCAATTTGGTGTACATTTGAGGTGAAATAACGGTTTGATAAAATCCACCCGCATTTTTCAATCCAGGGAGCACCGATATCTCGGCTCCAGGTATATTGATCCATCATATAAGGTAGGACTGCAAGATATGGGCTTACTTCTTCCAGCTTCCCAAACTCTCCAGTAAGAAACCGACCCACCAATTTGCCCCACTTAGATTTATAATATCTCGGAAAATCTGGAGTTAATACTTTATATCTTTTGTTCTTGAGTCTTTGCTTTAATAATTTAAATTGAGTAGTTTTTCCGCTCCCATCAATCCCCTCTAAAACAATAAATTTTCCTCTTTCCTTCATTTTAGAAATATTTGTCAAAAAATTTCTTCAAAACATTCCGAATATTTTTCTCATCGTAAAAAGAAAGCATAAACTTTTTATAATCAGTGCCGTCAAGAAATGCCGAATAACTTTTACATTCAAGTGATTTGTAGCGAAGCAGCAAAATTGGTTTCTTTTGACTTTCGGCATAACAGTGTTCATACCCTGCCCCATGAGAGTAAGTCGACACCTCGGCAATAAAGGCATCACATTTACCAATCCAGGCCTTATCGCGCTTCATAATTGCCTTTCTTCCCCTAAGACTCGAGGTTTTAGTATATTTGGGAGACATCTTGATAACATTCTCTTTTGTCAATATATGATGCCCCATGTCTTCAAGAGTTTTAGAAGTCAGCTTTAACGAGCCGGCAAATTCTCTTCCTGCCGCCATCGACCCAGCTAAATAAATTTTCATCTTATATTTCAGTTGGTAAAGGTTGCCTAACAAAGTCTTTCGGCTGGCCTACACAGCTTGGGTGATCCTTGCAGCAAACAGGCTCATAATGTTCACCTGCCTCGAAGGCCTGATCTTTATAATCAGCAATTGAACCATCAGGTTTAAGTCTGCGGGTACCCTTGGCAGTTATCTCACAATATTTGCATGTCGTACCAACCTCAATCTCGTGCCAGTTTCCATTCTGATTTACAGCCTCAAGTAAGTCATGGGCAAAAGTAAAGGGCTCTTCTTGAAAGGTATAGTCAATTCCGTCAAAAACGACATTAAAGCCCATCTTTCGTAACTCCTCAATTGAGCTTAAAGCTTCTTCGCTATCACTACCTATAAAAAGCATTACTTCGTCGATAAAGACAAATGGTTTCTCATCCGGGGTAATTCTAGTTGTTCCGAGATAACTTATTACATCAGCAAGCCTGTTGTCTTTGATTGTCAAGGCAGGGATCCTTCGTCTGTCTCTGTCTACCATAAAATGCTCATGCTCAGGACCGTAGCGGATTGCAGCAGCAGGCTGAAAAGCTATCACGTTTTCTGAATTTATTTTCTCTGCCAAATGATTGAGAGCGCTTGTCTTGCCCGCAAACATGCCAGTGCTGTGAACACCTACCACTTGAGGCTCAGTTTTAGTGGCTAACATTCGTACAATCTCTTCAGCTACTTCTTCTGGGTCTTTTGTCAAAAGCTCCTTTAGAATACTCAGCCTTTCTCTAATTCTGTAAACTGTCTCGTATCTTAGGTCTGGTTGACTATAGATCTCAACAGGATCGACCTCTACCATAAACACATTTATCCCATATCTATCCCCCAAGGTTCGTGCTGCTTCCTGCCCTGCTTTGTCTACTATCTCAAGGTCTTCTCTTGTAATACTCCTCTCCATCTCCCTTTTTTCAGGGTTGTCTTCAATCCTGACCCGGAGTCCTTTCTCGAGTTGATCAATTGAATTGGGTTTCAACATAATCAAAAGGTCGGGTCTTGTAATCAGGGGGTCCAAAAGACTAACCAGATTCATATATGTCCCATATTCTTCTTCAGAAACGATTCCAGCCTGTCTTCGCCACTCCATAAAGACAAAAATGTCTGACCAAACACTCGTGTCTCGTACCCAACGACCGTCGTAGTATTTTCCGCGAAGGCCGATAGATACATTGTCCAGTAAAAAACTCAATTGTGTCCGCAACATAAAATCTGGATTTTTATAGGAACGGGCCAAAAATGGGTTATGGGAAGGCGTAAATCTCTCGTTTTCCATTTTTGCTCCAATATTTTCTGCCAAAAAACTTGCAAGAGTAGTTTTACCGACAGCAATGGGTCCACCTATCTCTATAACAAGATCCTGCTTTCCCTTTTCTTTTAAAAAGTGGGTCGCCTCCGGAATCTCGTCAAAAGGGGGCAGTAAATGCTTTATAGAAAATAAATTAAAAGCTTTTATGAATAGTTCTCTTTCTTCGGAGGAGAAATTTAAATCTATGTCTAAAAGTTTTTCTCGAATTATTCCAACAAAATCTTTTTTAACCCCCGTATCATCTCGCGCCAAAAGAGATTCTGTTTGAGATAGATCCTCAACAAATTCAGAAAAATCTCTCAAAAAATAATCATGAGGTGCAAATTCCAATTCCTGTTTTCTTTCAGCTCCTTGCTCTACCATTTTCTACCTCCTTTAAACTAAACGCCCCTTCTTGTACTCTTCTATTTGCCAATTATGCACTGGTTGGCCGCACCACCTATCACCCTCGGGGCACCTCGGTCTTACATTAGCCTTTTGTCTGACACCGCAGGGTGCTAAAAACAAATTTTTTGCTTCCGGTAGTATTTTTTTAGCCTCCTCAGCCTGCTCAACTGATATAAAAAATATCTCTTCTTGTGCTAAATAACACAACCTTTGTTTCCAACGATGAATCCAATCAAAAAGGTCCCCCGTTTCAACAACCCTTATCGCATGAGCGTTTGGTAAAAGCATTAAAGCATCTTCTGTTTCTACCCCCATGTCAAGAAGGTTCTCAACATTTTTATATATGTCCCGCATCAACCCTTCATATAGTTCATTTACGTGTGGTGTTTCTTTAATAACTAGTGGTGTAATAAAGTCGTGTTCTCCAGAATAAAAAGTTTCTAATGGTTGTGTGGCTCCGGGTGTTCTTCTGTGACGTTGCCTTTGGGAGTCTGCTGTGTGAGAAAGTTTGGTTGCAAAACTTAAAGAAGCCTGTCTTAAAACTAAGGTTAAGGGGTCAAACATTCCAACATCATAAACATCAGAAAGATATTTATTAATCGATGGGTCTACCAAAAGCCTAATCGCTTCAGACTCAGATATTTCACATTCGGGAAGACCTAATGTATTCCTTACTCCTTTATATAAAGTCTGTCGTAAATATTGAGGAGAATCCTGAAGAACAGATTGTTTTTCCCTTAAACCTTTGTCAAACTCTTCTGAAAAAATTTGCTTTAGTACTTGGCTAAATTTCTCCTTCTCCCTTCCAGGAAATGGCTGGTCTAGTTCTTCTAAAATTGTTGGGTCGTTTTTTGAAACCTCAATAACCATTTTTGCAACAGCGTATCTTGCTTCATCTGAGTAGTGATTCATTTGTGTTGCTCTAAATAGCCTTAAAAGCTGGAGCTCACTCAGCGTGTAAAAGAAAGTTGTTTTCTGAGCAATCGGAAGGACATATCTTGCAATTTCTTGACTTAGTTTGCCAATTTTTTTCTCTCTATCTTCTTTTGTTTTTTCGACTCTCCAACCAGCCTCTGGATATATAGCCTTTATCTTTTTTTCAACTTCAGGTTCTAATACATCAAATAACCTAAAGTAAGATTCATTAGTAAAATCTGCTGCGCTTAAATATGCTTCTTTTTGTCTTTCATCTAAATTTCTTGGGACTATATAGCTTCCTTTTTTTGCTTCAACATATCTTTGGCTTTGCTGCTCAGTATTATAAAAAGGGAAAGAGTGAAAAACTTCATGAACGACGTTGCGGGAAACACCAACAATATGCCAAGTAAAATGGGCGTGTAGTCTTGTTGTATGATGTCCAGCTTCCAATGTGCTATCTGCCACTCTTTGGGCTCTTTTATCAGATCTCGATCTCATTTTTGTAATACCAGGCGCGTAACACTGGTATGCCGTAGTAATTGCAATATCTCTTGCGCCAACTTCTTCCTCACCTTCCGGCACACGAGTGATCAAAGACAGTTCTACCAATGGCGGGTCTTCAAATCTCTCTGACAACTCAAGATACTTATTTAAATAACTCTCAATAGAAGGCTTCGCTAGGAAGATTTCGCTTTCTGTGTTCACTTTTTCCTGCTCCTTAGTTTTACCAATTTTACCTTTGCCTCTCGAAAAAGCTTCCTTGCATATGGTTGGTCAGTGTTTTTATAAAGCCCTCTGTAAACAACCCTGGCGATTCCTGCATTTATAATGGCCTTGGTACAATACTCGCAAGGGAGATAAGTTGTATAAAGGGTTGCACCGTTTGTGGATGCACCATGGTAGGCAGCTTGCAAGATGGAGTTTAGTTCAGAGTGAACTGTCCTAACACAGTGGCCGTTAACGATTTTGCAGCCCACGTCATCACAATGCCCTAAACTTCTGGGGGCACCGTTATATCCCGTAGAGATAATCATACCGTCCTTGACCAAAACTGTACCTACGCGGAGCCTGGGACATGTTGCTCTGATTGCTATTACATCGGCGAGATTTAAAAAATACTCATCTTTTGAGGGGCGAATATGTTTCTTTTTAGTTACCATAAAATAAGGGGCTGAAACTTTTTACCAGACCACGCTGAAGAAATCAACCAGGAGATTTTGGTTTGCGCCCCGTCGGACGGGGATTGCGCCATGAAGCCCATTTACAAGATGGAAAACGGGAGCAGCCGTAAAACCTTCTTTTAGTTTTGGTAGTTTTAATAATCACATCACCCTTTCCGCAATCCGGGCAGAGCATGCCGATTTTTTCCAAATACTTCTCTGTGTGGTCGCAATCGGGGAATCTTGAACAGGAAATAAATTTACCAAATCGGCCAATGCGAATAACTAATTCACCCCGCCGGTCGGCGGGCAGGCTTTCTTTTGCACACTTGGGACACTTTTTACCTAATTTTTCAGTTTCGATTTTTACCCTCTTTGACTTTTCGGTAACTTTATTTAACTTATTTTCAAAAGGCTGATAAAATCTTTTCATCATCGCTACCCACTGCTTTTTACCATTAGCAATATTATCCAGATCGTCTTCCATAGCAGCGGTGAAAGAATACTCGAAAACTTTGGGAAAGTATTTGATTAGGAAATCATTGACGGCCACTCCTACAGGTGTTGAATGAAATTTCCCTTCTTTTTTTTCTACATAGTTTCTAACTTGGATTCTTGATATCGTTGGTGCATATGTTGATGGTCTTCCAATGCCCAGTTTCTCCAAAGTTCTAATTAAAGAAGCTTCACCAAAACGGCGAGGAGGTTCGGTAAATTTTTGCTCGGGGTTAACTTTAATAAGGCCTAGCGGTTCTTCCATTTCAACATCGGGGAAAGGCTGCTTAACCTGACCGTTATTTTGAGAATTATTGGCCACCTTTCTCCACCCATCAAATTTCATAATCTGTCCTGCGGTTCTTAAAAGGTATTTTGTCTCATCAGCAGCTGAAGCAGCTGCGACTTCGACTACCGTCTCGTCGTAAACACTGGCCGGCATTTGACATGCGACAAATCGCTGCCAAATCAGTTTGTATAATTTTTCTGCCCCTTGAATTTTTCCGTCTTTAACTATTTTTCTTGCTACTTTAGTAGGCCTTATCGCCTCATGTGCCTCTTGGGCTACCTTCGCTTTGGTTTTGTAAAATCTTGGGTCCTCTGGTAAATACTTGCGTCCGTATTCCTTTTCTATAAAGCTTCTTACAGAAACTATAGCCGATTTTGCAATATTGGTTGAATCCGTTCGGTGATAAGCAATTAGTCCTCTCTCATAAAGTTTTTGGGCAACAGTCATTGTTCTTTTGGCTGACCAAAAGAATGAGCGCGCCGCTGCCTGAGTCATGGTAGAGGTAGTAAAAGGCGGAAAAGGATTTTTGTGTACCTCTCGCTTTTTGACATCAGCTACACTGTAGTCTGCGCTTTCGAGATTAGCTACTATTTCTTTTGCAGACTTGTTATTTTCTATAATTGCTTTTTTCCCGTCAATTTTTGAAAGTTTGACGTCAAAAGAAACACTTTTATCTTTGGGTTTTTGTGTTTTTACTTTGCAGAAAATCTCCCAATACTCAACCGGTACAAAAGCTTCTATTTCGCGCTCCCTTTCTACTATTAATCGAACCGTTACAGTCTGAACACGACCGGCCGATAATCCCCTTCTGACTTTTTTCCAAAGTAGAGGGGAGAGTTTATATCCAACTAATCTATCCAGCACTCTCCTGGCAATTTGTGCATCAACTAAATTATTATTAACTTCCATAGGATTTTTAATTGCTTTATCAACTGCACTTTTTGTTATTTCGTGGAATACTATTCGTTTAGTGGTATATCCTTCCAATATTTCCTTAACATGCTGCGCAATCGCTTCTCCTTCCCTGTCAGGATCGGTGGCAATAAAAATGGCATCGGTATTTTTTGCCTGTTCCCTTATTTTCTTTATCGATTTATCCTTATCTTTTACAATTAAATAGTCGGGACGGAAATCGTTCTCGACATCTACTCCTAATTTACTTTTCGGTAGATCCTTGATATGACCCATGGTTGCTTCCAATACATAATCATCCCCCAGAAATCGGGATAAAGTACGCGCTTTTGTTGGACTTTCTACGACAATTAAATTCATGTTTTTTTGAGCTTGCTCTTAAATTCTTTTATATACTCCTCCTCCTAAATTCCTGACTAATCCTTTTAACTCCATAATAGTCAGTCTAGCAGAAACACTAGCTACTTCAAATCCTGATATTCTAGCAAGCTCGTCAAGGTGCAGCGGTTCCGGCTCCAGAATTTCGACTAATTTTTTCTCTTCTTTTCCCGCCGGCATCACCTTTTCCATTGCGTTTTTGTCAACCTTAAGCTGTACATTGAGTTCGTGTAAAATATCACGAGGAGAAAAAGCTATCGTTACCCCATTTCGAATCAAAAAGTGAGAAGCTGCACTCATGGGAGATGTTACTTGTCCTAGAACTGCAAAAACCGGTCGTCCTTGTTCGGCGGCAGCAGAGGCCGTCAGCAAAGTTCCACTTTTTTGGGCGCCTTCGATTACCAAGACTGCCTTAGACAAACCGGAAATAACACGGTTTCTGGATGCAAAATTGGCTCTCAGCGCCGGATATCCCAAAGGATATTCGGAAAGAATGGCACCGTTCTTTTCAAGTATTCTTTTCGTAAGCTGCGTATTCTCAAGAGGATATACTTGGTCTAAACCGCAAGCTAAAACCACTATTGTTGCCCTCCTGCATCAAGGGTTGCACGGTGTGCATTGTATCAATCCCCCGGGCTAGACCCCCGAAATGATATTTATTCCCATCGACGCAAGCTCTTGGGTAAATTGTTGAGCAACTTCCCTTCCATAAGAAGTCATTTTGCGAGTACCTACTACCGCGACGGCATTTTCGCTATTTTCAGACAAAATCCCCTTTTTATATAAAACAAGGGGGTATTCGAAAGGTCGCGCAAATTCTTTGGAAAGTCAGCATCATCATAAGTAATAAAGTCTATATCTAGTCTTTTTAACTTCCCGAAATACGCTTTAGTATTAAAAGCTTTTTTATATTTAATGAAGTCTTTTACGCGTTCGTTTTTTAGCCCGATATCTAATAGTTTCTTCCCGCTTGCGGCCCAAGATTTCTGAGCGCTTCCGAAATAGTCAATTAGAAGGTTTGTCCTTGCCGGGCCAAAATAAACGTATGAATATAAAGCGACAAGTGCCTGTCTTTCAGTCATAAGTAGTCGAATTAGGAAGCAGGAAGTATGAATGATGGGAAATATAATAAACTGCTAACCCCTAATTCTTAATTCATAATTCTTTATTCCTATTATTGAACCAATAATCAAAGATCTCGCGGGCGATTGGACCGGCAACGTATGCACCTTCGCCTCCTTTTTCCACAAGAACAGTGGCAACAACTTCCGGAAACTCAATTGGAGCAAACGCAGTAAACCAAGCGTGGGTTTTGTCTTCTTCGTTTGTTTCTGCAGTACCTGTTTTACATGCAATGGGAATAGAAAAATCAAAAAATGTAAAACCGGTACCCCCCGAAGAGCATGCTCCTCTCATTCCTTCTTTCACTAAATTTACTGTCTCTTCACTGATATCCAAATCCCTGCATTGGAAATTCCCTGATTCCTCATTGGCAATAATATGAGGCGAACAATAATTACCATTTGCTGCTATTGCGGCTATTGCTGTGTTGACGCCAATAGGAGTCAGGACAATATCTCCTTGTCCAATCGACATGTGATAGGTGTTGCCTAAAAACCACCTTTCCCCACGCACCTTCTCTTTCCAATCAGGTGAAGGAATTAAGCCTGCAATTTCACCCGGTATATCAATTCCTGAAGCTTCTCCGAGTCCAAATTTGGTGGCCCATATTACTAGATTATCTACACCTGTAAGCTCGCCTATTTTATAAAAAAAGGTATCAGTTGAGCGTGTGATTGCGCGGACTAAATCTATTTCACCTTCCCGCCCTCCATATTGAGTAAAATACCAGTTGGTGTAGGAAAAATCGCCATACGGAGTTTGAATTGAAATTACTCCCGGGTCATCGTAAATGAAGCTTTCGTCAATTGCACCTTCCTCTAGTGCTGCAACGGCAACGAAAGGTTTAAAAACACTTCCTGGATGAAATCCCCCGCCTAATACCCGATTAAATAAGGGCATCTCGCTGTCATTAAGAATTTTTTCAATTTTTTCATTCTCTCCGTCCACGAAAACATTGGGGTTGTAAGATGGAGATGAATAAAGTGCAAGGATTTCCCCATTTGCGTCACTTACAACAACTGCCCCTTTTGAATCTTGCATTAAACCGGCAAGGTGTTTTTGCAGTCCGTAGTGAATTGTGGTTTTAATATCTGAGCCAGGTATCGGCTCCCTTCTTCCTAAAGTTCTTACTTTCACTCCTTGCGAATCAACCTCAACTAGTTCCTCTCCCTCTATCCCAATTAGAGTACAATCATACATTTCCTCAAGTCCTGTGCGGCCAATTAAGCTCCCTAAATTGCGAGAACCTTTTCCCAGACACTTGGGATTAACTTTATCAACCTCTTTTTCTCCTACTTCTCCCAAATATCCGCTTACATGAGCGAAGTTTGACCCCAGCATGTAGTTCCTTTTCCATTCGGTCAAAATCTCGTCCGGTGGTACACCTTTGATATCCCTAAGTTTTGAATAACCCATCTTAGGATCAAAAATAATTCGTTTTTTCACCTCCAAATTCCCAACTAATACTTCTCCCCCGCGAGCTAAAATCCTACCTCGCGGGGCTTGTATCGGAACTCTCCTAATTCTGTTCCCCTCCGCTAATTTCTTAAAGTAACTGCCTTTAATTAACTGCAGTTCAATTAATCTTCCTAAGATAATTAAAAATCCCAATATGAGGATGCCTTTTAGAAACCACGATAACCAGCTGTCGCGTTTTATAGATAATGTTTCCACAGTTTATTAGTGTATCAAAAATATAGTACTAGCCTTTTTTAATTATAACTGCTTGGTAACTCTTATTTTTGATAGAAGTGATGCATCTTCAAGCACTTTTCCACATCCCCTTATAACACATGTAATAGGGTCTTCGGCTACATAAGCAGACATTTTTGCTGCATCAGAAACTACTTTTTCTATTCCAGGGATTAATGACCCTCCTCCAGCCATAACAATTCCCCGCTCCATGATATCAGATATCAATTCCGGAGGAGTTTCCTCCAGTGTCGCAGAAATATTTTTTATAATCTCCTGAATCGTGGGCGCTAGTGCTTCTCGAACTTCATTGCTTGAGAGTTTTACACTTTTTGGCAAACCTGTTTCCAAATCACGGCCTCTTACCACAGCAAACTTATCTTTTCCGGGAACACAGGTTCCGATGCTGATTTTAGCCTCTTCTGCCGTTGCTTCACCAAGAAGGAGAGAATATTTTAGTCTTACGTATGAAATTATTGCTTCATTCATCTCATCACCTGCAACTCTGATCGAGCGGCCAAGGACTATTCCGCCTAAAGAGATAACTGCAATTTCAGCTGTCCCTCCACCAATATCGACAATAAAAATCCCCTCAGGCGCCTCAATAGGTAACCCTGCTCCAATTGCTGAGGCCATTGGTTCCTCAATCAAGTGGACAATTCTCGCACCAGAGGAAACAGCCGCGTCAGCAACAGCACGTCTTTCGACTTCGGTAACGCCGGAGGGGATGCCAACAATTATTTTTGGTCTTGGAATTTTTGGAATAACTGTACCTGATTCGTGAATTTTTTTTATATAGTGGCTAAGCATTTCTTGAGTTGCATCAAAATCTGCAATCACTCCATCTCTTAGAGGCCTGACTATCTCGATTGTCGCCGGAACTCTTCCGAGCATTCTTTTTGCCGATGAACCGATGGCTAGAATCTCCTTGTTCTTCTTATGTCTGGCAACAACAGAGGGTTCCCTTATCACAATTCCCTTACCGCGTACCCAAACTAGTGTATTTGCAGTTCCTAAGTCTAAGCCGACATCGTGAGAAAATAATCCAAATATTCTATTGATACTCAAATTCGGCAAAGTGTTTCTGATATTTCTTTTTTTTATTCTCATGACACCCTCCCCGCACTAAATGTGCGGGGTATCCTCATTGGCGTAAGCCGTAAACCGCAACCAAAGTTCTGGAATCAGCACAGTATAGCGTGAGACATAAAACTTTCATATAGTAAACTTCTTTCATTTAGAAAATTTATAGTGTAAATTGTGTTTGTTATGGTTAATATTATTAGCCGCTCAATTGCTGTTATTTTCTATCTATTATTCTTTTTTATACCTCTTGCTGTTTTTCCTAAATCTTCGGAGCTTTTTGAGTTCAACAAGGTAATTCCAACCTATTTGTTTACTGTTCTTATCGTCGGACTTTGGCTTTCTAAAATGGTGGTTAAAAGGGAAATAATATTCCGTCGCACAATATTAGATATTCCTTTGCTCGTCTTTCTTTTATCTCAGGCTCTCTCAACATTAACCTCAATTGATACAAGATCATCAATGCTTGGCTATTATTCGCGTTTCCATGGTGGTTTGGCATCATCGATTACTTATTCTCTACTCTATTGGGCATATGTCGCCAACATGAACAGGAATAAAACAATGAAAGCCTTTTATATCATCTTTTCTTCCGCTTTTCTGGTCTCTCTATACGGAATCCTTCAGCATTTTGGGGTTGATAAGGATATCTGGGTGCAAGACGTACAAACAAGGATATTTTCATCGCTGGGTCAGCCAAACTGGCTAGCCGCTTGGCTAGTTGGCCTAATTCCGATTACTTGGGCGCTAGCTTTGAAATCAGGAATTAGGAATCAGGAATTAGGAATCAGGAATAAAAAGTTTTTGCTGTATACGTCATTATCAGCGCTATTCTTCTTGACCCTACTCTATACAAAGTCGCGATCGGGATTGCTGGGATTTGCGATTGCTGCAGTTGTGTTTTGGCCAAGTGTATTTATGTTCATCAAAAAAAGAAAAGCTTCCTCGACAACTACCCTAAAAAAATTCTTGATTCTGAATTCATTATTCATTATTCTCGTATTAATAGTCGGATCTCCTTGGACTCCATCAATTTCAAAATTTGTCAATAAATCCAAAAACCTTCAACCTTCCAACCTCCAACCAGATGCTCAAAAGCCCCAGGGTCCGACTCTGGCTGTAGGAGGATCTGAATCCGGTGAAATAAGAAAAATAGTATGGACAGGGGCTGTAGACGTCTGGAAAAATTATCCCATTTTAGGCAGCGGTCTAGAAACCTTTGCCTTTGCCTATTATAATTTCCGCCCTATTGAGCATAATTTAGTTTCCGAGTGGGATTATCTCTACAACAAAGCCCACAATGAATACCTCAATATAGCAGCGACCACTGGTACACTTGGTTTACTATCGTATTTTATATTAGTCGTAGCAATAGTCTTTCAAATTTTGAAAGAATTACGAATTACGAATTACGAATTACGCAATAAAAACCATCATTCATATTTCCTTATTCCTGCTTCACTGCTTGCAGGCTTTGCAAGTATTTTAGTTACTAATTTTTTCGGCTTCTCGGTTGTACCGGTAGGGTTACAGTTTTTCATATATCCGGCGATGGCAATTACATTAGCACAACATAGAACAAAGAAGATAGAACATAGGAAGATAGATATATCTACTACTCAGAAGGCTGTTATTGTCTTTGTTGTCTGCGCTATGTTCTATTCGCTTTTTCTAATCGGTCGATACTGGTATGCCGACTTTGTGTATGCAAAAGGGAAACTGGAAAATGATTCAGGCAACTTTATTGAAGGAAAAAAGCTGCTAATTAAAGCTGTCAATCTCTCGGAGAGCGAAGCTATTTTCTGGGACGAATTATCTCAATCCTCTATTGGAATAGCACTAGCATTATATGAAAAAGAAGACCAAAAAAGAGCTCAAGAATTTGCCGATTTTGCAATTACTGAAAGTGAAAAAGCAATCCAACTATCTCCGGCAAACGTAAACTTGAAGCGAAATAGAGCCATCTTATTTATAAAATTATCAGTTATCAATCCCAACTATTTAATAAACGCGCGCGATACTTTACTTTCCGCAACCGCGCAAGCGCCAACAGATGCTAAGCTTTTTTACAATCTGGGTTTAGTATATATACGGACAGGTGAAATAGACAAAGCCATTGAGACTCTTGAAGAAACTATTGAAATGAAAAAAAACTATAGAAATGCCAGGTTTGCACTTGCTCTTGTTTTAATAGACGAGGGTGAAAAGAAGCAAGCGATGAAAGAATTAGAATACATATTAGAATTTATCGGTTTAGACGATCCACTGGTCCGTCAAGAACTAGAAGAATTAAAGGAAACTATCTAATCAATCATGATAAAAAAAATAGTCGGGGTTAAAGACCCCCGCTTGCGGATAAAATCAAAATCGGTCAAAAATATCGACAAGAAAATCCTCAAATTAATTCAGGATCTGCATGATACCCTTTCAGCCCAGAAAGACCCGAAAGGCGTAGGGTTAGCCGGTCCCCAAATCGGAAAAAATTATCGCGTATTTGTCGCCAAACTTGAGGGAAATATTAAAACATTTATTAATCCAAAAATTGTTTCGGATATAAAGGACCCCGAAAAATCTTCTCTTCGATTAGATAACGGGGCAAAAAAAAAGGGGGAAGCTAAACATGATAATATTTCATCCAGAAAAATTATGGAGGGTTGCTTGTCTCTTCCTCATTACTATGGTCCTCTCAAGCGTTCAAAAAGAATAAAGATTTCTTATCTTGATGAAAAAGGAGAAAAAAAAGTAGAAACATTCGAATCATTTTCGGCACAAATTATCCGCCACGAAATTGACCATTTAAACGGCATTTTATTCATCGATCGATTGCTGGAGCAAAAAAAGCCTTTATATGAATTGGTTGGTGAAGATTGGCAGGAAGTGGAAATTTAAGATACTAATATACTAATGAGTACTAATGATACGAATAATACTAATGAATTGGGATTAAAGACATAAAGTCGAATTCAACATAATTAGTATCCATTAGTAGCATTCGCATAAATTCGTATATTAGTATTTTATATCATGCGTATTGTTTTTTTTGGAACTCCAGATTATGTATTGCCCATCTTAGGCTCTCTTCATAAGACTTTTAGAAACAAAACAGGTGAATCCCCAATTTCTGCTGTTGTCACCCAAAAACCCCGCCCGACTGGCCGGAAACAAATCCTTACTTACTCCCCAGTCGATACTTGGGCTCGCAAAAAGAAAGTACCTGTTTTTTATGATTCATATGACCTAATTAAAAACAAAGTTCAAGCTGAATTGGGCATTATTGCCTCATTTGGACAAATTATTCCAAAAAATGTTATCAGCCACTTCCCATATGGAATTCTGAACATACATTTTTCACTTTTACCAAAATTACGGGGAGCTGCACCAGTTGAAGCTACTATTGTTATGGGTGAACGAGAAGCTGGAGTCAGTATATTTGCAATTGACGAGTTTCTTGATCACGGACCAATTATCTCGCAATTCACCGAAGAAATTAGAGACGACGACACCTCTAAATCTTTACGACTTCGACTTTTTAAACGCACCAGGGAAGTGTTGAAAACACTTCTTCCTGCTTACCTTAAGGGACAAATTACACCAAGAGAGCAAGACCACAAGTCGGCAACCTTTACGACACTAGTAAAAAAAGCTGATGGATTTATTCCACCCAAATATCTAGCTAGAGCAATTGAACCAGGTTCCGAACTTCGGAAGGTTCGGAACCTTCCGAAGTGGAAAATCCCCTTCATTAAGGACTATTCCCTGAAACCTGATCCCTACAACCTAGACCGTTTCACTCGAGCGATGCAACCTTGGCCACAGGCATGGACTTATGTCCATTTAGGTAAAAGGCACGAGGTAAAAGGTAAAAGACTAAAAATCTTGAAAGCGCATGTTGAAGATGAAAAGCTCGTTCTCGATGAAGTCCAGCTAGAAGGAAAAAACCCAGTTTCCTGGAAGCAATTTAGGCAAGGTTACAATGTGCTGTTCTAGCACAGTGCCGTATTTTTTACGGCGAAGTTTACGAGACGCAAGAAATTTATGCAATTGTTATACTCTTGTAAGAACGAACACTTCCAAATTTTTTATGGCGAAGGTTGCGAGAGGAAAGAAATTTAAGCGACTGAAATCTTTTTGTAGGAACGTACAGCGCCAAATTTCTTTATTCTCTTGATACATTTGGTGCAAATCTTCACTTGTTTTTTTGTTCCGTCAATTACTAAAGTTTTCTTCTGAAGGTTAGGCTTGAATAACCTTGAAGTTACCGGTGCTCTTTTCTTCCAACGACGACCAGCCACACCTCTTTTGTGCCGCTTACTCCTGCCGTGACTTGTCTTTTTACCGCAAATTTCGCAAACGTATGCCATTTGTAAATACTTTCGTTCGTAATTATACTATCTAGTTAGGAGTTAATCAAAATGATAAGGATATTATTTGATAGCGGGCCAATTGTTTTTTTAATAGTTTTTATTAGTCTTATATTAGTAGTATCAATTCATGAATTCGCACATGCTTTTGTTGCCGATAGATTGGGCGATTCAACACCTAAACTACAAGGAAGGCTTACTTTAAATCCTCTTGCACATTTGGATTTATTTGGAACTATATTACTACTTCTTGTTGGCTTCGGTTGGGGTAAACCAGTTATGTTTGATCCTTATAACCTTAGAAACCCAAGGCGCGATGCGGCATTGATATCTTTAGCCGGTCCTGCGTCAAATCTATTATTTGCGATTCTAGCAGCTATTATTTATCGAATAGTCCTCGTCTTCATATTTCCCCCTGCCATCTTTTTTAATATTTTATTTTTCATTATTTATTTTAACCTTTTACTTGCATTTTTTAACTTAATCCCTATTCATCCACTGGACGGGGGTAAAATATTTACAGGTTTTCTCCCTGCTTCAGAAGCACGAGAAGCGGATATTTTTCTGAAGCGCTACGGGCTGATAATTTTAATTTTTTTAGTTTTTCCTATTTTCGGCGGGACATCGCCAATATTTATTGTCCTTTCTCCTGTTGTCAACTTTCTCCTGAGTATCCTGATACCCGGCAATCCAATTTTTTAACCCCGTAGCAATAAGATGCTGGGCTTTGACTAGCTTTGCTATAATAAAGGTGACCCTGCGTAAGGGGATTCGGAAAAATCTTTCCTGACCATAAATCACTCAGGTAAGGCGAATCGTCCGATTCCTGCGGGATTCGGTCTGAGCCTAACCACCTGGATCATCCCAGGAAAGTCAATTCTGACCCTCTTAGTAGGGTCATTTCTTTACAAGCATTTATCTTTATTTGATATAATTTACCTATCTTTGCCGTCTTAGCTCAGTGGTTAGAGCAGCTGTTTTGTAAACAGCAGGTCGTCGGTTCGAATCCGACAGACGGCTCATAATGGCAAATGGTATGCTGAGGTTGTGGGAGAGTAACCAATTTATATAACATAAAAATTGTCGAGTCCCACCTTCGGCTCACTAAAGTTCGCCAAGTGCGGATTCGATTTCGCTCCATTTTATGGATCGCCGAATCCCACTTTCGGCTCTCGTGCTGGGATGGCGGAGTGGTCAAACGCACCAGTCTGTAAAACTGGCGCCCGAACGGGCTACGTAGGTTCGAGTCCTACTCCCAGCACTCGCTTCGCTCATGCTTCCCGTATTCCTCGATATCTCTCCTTCGACAAGCTCAGGATTGCCGAATACTTTCTGCTACTTTAATGCAGAAAGGAGGTTAGCGGAGGAACGAGCAGTCCTACCCGCGACACTGAATGTGAAGTGGGCTAAGCATGCTTTAGACGAAGTCACAAGCTCTGCTTATTCCCAGCACTATGTCGTGATTTTATTTCTATTTTGAAGCCACTAGTTCACATCTCCAGAAGATATTAAAAAACTAATAGATTTCTTAGAACGGTTTACTTCTCCAGTTGCCGCTTAATCGAATCAACTACTGCTTTGGCGTCATCTTCAAGCGCTTTTCCAAATGCCAATCCCAGAGTAATAGCAATGGCGAATGTTACTCCGGAAAGGAGCGCGCTTATTACCGTCCTTCCAATTCCAAGATAGTCTAAAACGACCAAGAAAAGAATTACCTTCCCAAGCGGCAAAAGAATATATGCCAGTTGTTGAACCAGTTTATTTACCGGCTTTGCCCCTTTCAACTCAACCTTTTTCAGTAAATTAACCGCCCAGACAACTATCCACTTACCGACAATCCAAATAGCTAAAGCAACAACTAACTTAGGCACAAATCCCAGTAGCTGGTAAAGAAATTGCTGAAGGCTGGATACTAATATTAAGGCAGGATTTGTCAAGAATTATCACCTCCCCCCGTAGTAGAATTTTGATCAATAAAATTTATTATCAAATAAATATCAAAACTTCACTACGGGGTCCCCCCAGTAGTGTTTTTGATCCAAATACCAAACAACTTCATGTAAAATTGGTGCGGGGCTCCTCGCGGAAAGATTATAGAGCAAGTATTAGAGCTCCGACGATAAAGAATAAACCAAGACCTATCCCGAAAATTGTAGGATAGGAAATACCGGCGTCAGGAAGCTGTGCTGCACCGGTTGCAGTTGGTGTTGCGGAAGTAACCGAAGTTGGAGATGGTGTTGCCGTTAAAACCTGGGTTGGGGTAAGAGTAGGTGTCGATGTTACACCAGGTGCTAAGGTGGGAGATGCAACCGGAACAGCAGTTGCCGTAGGCGCTGCCTCCCCCGCTACTAAATATTCTCCTGTGCTGGTAGGTACTAATAAAATATCCTGGCCGTCGGATTTTTGAGTAATAACACTTTGGCTGGAATCAAATCTAAGAACAACCGGTTCAATAACCGGAACCCGCTCAACCGTCATATTGAAAGTTGCCAATAGTGTATCTGTATTAGTTGCAAACCCACCAGCGCTTATATTGGCACAACCTATTTCAATTTCCAAAGAGCCGGATTGAGCACTAATTTTTCTTGTCGGACAGGTCCAGTCTCCGCTCGAAAGAAACACTGAATTAATTTCAATATTCGACGCAACAAACTCAGGAGTGGCACCGCTATAGGGATAAGTCAAGAGAACCGAAACTCCGGATGCCGCAATATTGGCAGTATTGAAAAATATGCTCACCGGAAAGGTGTCGCCGACACTAAAATCCCCTACTTCAGGAAAAAGTGATACTTCGGCTTGGCCGCCAGGCACAGATGCTTCCTCGCGCAACTCTTGTCTTTCTCTAAGAAGGAATAAGCCTGCAACGAATCCTCCAATAGCAACTAAAACTATAACAACAGCCGCAATTGTTCTTTTAGGAGGCATACTAGTCTTAATTAAAGCATTATTAATTTATCTTTTGCAAGAGGTAGTTTCCCACCTGTCAAGCTGATATAATCATATTGTAAATTTGCCTGGGTAGCTCAGGGGTAGAGCACCAACTTGGTAAGTTGGGGGTCGAGGGTTCAAATCCCTCCTCAGGCTCAATAAGGTTTCAAAAAGCACCAACTTGCAAGCAAGCTTGCCGAGATGCGCTCTAAAAGTAAACCTTGCTACTCCACCTTGCTCCGTATTAAGCACAGCTTGCTACTCCGTTTCACTCCGTAGTAAAATACCTTTCTATGGCAAAAGGAGGCAGCGAGGTAGTAGCTTTAGTTTGTTCCGAGTGCAAAAACAGAAATTACGCGACGATGCGGAATAAGACTAATATTGAGGGAAAGCTGACTTTAAAAAAGTACTGCAAGCATTGCAAAAAGTACCAACTCCATAAGGAATTTTCAAAGCTGAAGTAATATTTTTTTTATCATCCTAGTAAGCGAACCATTTTGCCGTGCCCTGAGCGAAGTCGAAGGGTCAGAAACTTCTGTTGGAAGAAAGAATTTACTTTAGTTTCAAAAAAAGTATTATTGGTAGCTTGATAAGATCGGAGGATCTAGGAGATATGGAATTTCTCTTGTAACCTGTCAATAAATTCATTATAAATATCAGGTTCGATATCTTCTGGGAAACCGCGTGATTTTCTAATAAGAGAAAGCGTCTTTGTGTTTACATGTCCACCCCAGAAACCTTCAGCACTCTCCTCATCTAGAAGATCAATTTCTTGAGCAAGTTCAAAAAGGCCTTGGTGACTTAAATCTTCTATTCTCTCGCTACCTGCGTAAATTATTATTCCGTCAGGGTGGTTATCGTCTTCGCAATAAAGAAACGTAACACAGCAGCTATTGATGCCTAGCGGATAAGAAAGGGGAAGAATGTGTGCAATAGTCACACCGCTTTCATCAAGCTTTTCCTTTTTGAAGGAATCAGCCCCCTCAAGTTTTTCGGACATCTCTTCGGGCATGGTGAGGCAATTATACAGCTAGATTATTGTTTTTAAAATAGAAAGAGAAAGGAGTTTGAAAAAACTTTGTCAGGAACTAGTTTGCAAAACGTCCTTGACAAGGTGTGTAGAAAGTATATACTAAGTATATATGAAAACAGCCGTGATTAATATCAAAACCGATTCTAAAGTTAAGGCCAGGGCTCAGAAGGTGGCCTCTGATCTGGGTTTCAGTTTAAGCTCTCTCATCAATGCTTATTTAAGGCAGCTAGTTAAGGCTAAAACCATTAATTTCAGCTTGATTGAGGAGGAGCCTAGCGAGTTGCTGATTAAAGCGATGCGGGAAGCTGAACGGGAAAGAGAGAGCGGGGGTTATTATTCCTTCTCCGACGCGGATGAGGCTCTGGAGTTTGTTGACAAAATTATAGATGATAGTAAAAAAAATTGAGTACTCCAAAAGATTTGTAAAATCCCTAAGGAAAGCCCCCAGGAAAATTCAAATTGCCTTCAGGAATCGCTTAGAAATATTTCTCTCTGATAAGTTTAACCCCATTCTTAATAATCATACTCTTTCTGGGAAATACAAAGGATACCGCAGTATTAATATTACTGGCGATTGGAGGGCGATATTTAAAGAGCTACAAGACGGAGAAATGGTTTACTTCATATTAATCGACACCCACAGCAATTTGTATAAGTAGCAATAGTAAACTTTGCCATGCCTTTCTGAAGCTTTAGCGAAGGAAGGCCTCGCCACTCCGAAACTTTAGTGGAGGGTGGTCAGGAATTTCTTTCAATGGAAATCTTCAACCCTTGCTTATAGAGTATAGGCAAGAACAATCAACTGGAAAGATACAAGCGAGGCAAAAAAAAGCCATTCTAAGAAAAAAGCATTCTTTATTAGTATTGATTTCTCTTTGTTTCTTATTTCAATTAAGGTCTTTGGTATTTCACCATATTTAATCTTCATTAAGGCAAATGAAATTACAAAAAGTGAACTTATTAGAACTGTGAATGCCAGGGGTAATATTAGAAAAGAAGGAATATTTGATGACGAGGAGAATGAGTAAAGCAATAATATCAAAGCAGTAAGAATTGATGCAAACATTATATCGGAAAGTGTTCTGTGAATTTTAAAATTTTTATTCAGCGGGAAAAATAGCAGGAGAATAACCAGTAAAGATGTTGTGTAGAAAAGGATAATAGAAAGACGAACTGGAAAGGTGTTTATCAGAAGAGGCTGAATATTAATTGCGAAGAAGAGATTAAAAATGCTATAAGTAATGGAAATAAGATTAAAAAGTATATAGCTTTTTGCCCGAGAATCTCCTAGGTGACTAACCCAGTGTGTAAAAATTGAGAATCTCGCTTTTTCTTGCACCAGTCAAATTATATCATCTGAGGCTATTTTGAAGACCGAGGATGGTGAACTTCAGTGAACCACCGCAGGTCCTGAGTAGTTCGATTTCACTCACTATAAATATTCACGAAGGCTTATAATAATTGTAGGGTACAAGATTGTACCCTGTTTCATCGGGAATTTAAATGGAATTAAAGTAATCCGATTATCTTCGAGGTTTTCCCTTATTTGCGGTATAATATCAATGTCTAAGTAATCTTAAGGGGTATCGGTTAATGGGAAGCACAGCTTGGCCATTACCCGAAAATATTTTTATTAATAGGGGCGTCGGTTAATGGTAAACCACGGGTCTCCAAAACCCGGACTGGGGGTTCGATTCCCTCCGCCCCTGCAATCTAGCCTCAAACTAATATGCTTCAAACTAAGCAGACCACTCGCGGTTGATATTTTCTATCTGGATTGAGTGGACTCGGTGCCAATCTGAGAAATGAAGTGCCTCTCTCCAAAGACTTTTCTATCCATCCCTCATCAACTACGCGACGTGTGTTTTCTTCTCGTTTAGGTAAATTCTGTATCCCGCTCAACCACTGTTGCCATTCTTCATTTTGCATGAGACTAGATCCGTAATAGTGATAAGAATGACCAGACCATAGCAGGAAACCAGATGGAAAATTTGCCTTCCTGATAGTTTCTGTAAGTTCGGTTGTGTTTCTTATATAAAATGTACGAAAATCCATCATGGGAATATGGGCATGTTCACCAGAAGATAACTTTACCTCGCTTGCAACGCTAGCTGCATCTAAAACTTCATCAACGAAATCAAGCTTGTGAGCCCAATCAACGTGGTTTGCATACTGGGCTATATGCATATACAACCAAGACGCAAGTACTTCCTTTCTTGGTACACTGAGACTATCATCATACCATCCAATCGTTGTTTCTGATTCAGAATGATGAAAAGAATTGTATTGTGCAAGCAATATTTCAGAAATATCAGGATTTAATAAGACTATGGCTCTGACCACTTCCGGAGCATACTTGTCCACCCACCTTTCTTTGGAGTAAACTTGCTCTCTTTGTTTCTCAAACTCTGTAGTCATGGTGAGGTATTATAGTACGACTCACGTTCAAAATAGAAGTTCCTGACAAAGTCCTTCGGCAGGCTCAGGATTATAATTTACTAGTCCCTGCAATTTAGCCTCCGCTAAGGTAAAATACCCCAATGTCTGAAAGAGAATTAAAAGCCTGTGTATCAGGCAGCTTTTTCAAGTTTAAACCAGAAATAGACTTAGCAATAGAAGAACTAAGTGACCTAGGCGTTACTGTCTTGGCTCCTGACAAAGGATGGTTATATATTCCTCCACAAAAGATTATGCGCCCAAAAGACTATGAATTTAGACATCTTCCCACAGAAAAAGGAATGTCTATTAAGGAAGTTGAAGATGATTTTCTTTCAAGCGTTGCGAAATCTGATTTTTTATATGTTGTTAACCCTAATGGCTATATCGGTGAGACTGTAAGTATGGAGATTGGATACGCTATCGCTCTTGGTGTTCCTGTATTTCTGCAACAAGAAGTTAGCCAGTTTCTTGACTTAGACGAGCGGTGGGATGAAATTCTGCCCAAATTAAAAGTATGCACTATTCAAGAGGCTATGCAAAACACTGAAGACCGAAAATCAAAGCAAAAGTAGTTCCTGACCATCCTTCGTCAAGGCTTCGGAGTGGCAAAGCAAAGTGGTTCGGCTGGGCTCACCATTTTTAATTTACCAGCCTCCTTCGGTGAACTCACCATTATAATTTACTAGCCCCTGCTGATATAGTTTGACTTCTTGAACAGATTAATCTCGTAATATATATTACAACCATGTTAACAAAAACCGATTTAAATCAAATAACAAAAATTGTTAAATCCTCTGAAGGAAGGTTGAACAAAAAAATTAATAAAATAGATAGAAAGCTGGACAAGGCAATTAATTTTCTTGATAGAGATTATATCAAGTTGCTTGAAAGGGTTGATCGAATTGAAAAACATCTGAATCTGGAACCAATTTCCCCCTAAACCAGTTCCTGACTTGCCTGCAACGCTGCGCTAGCATAGCGAGTACGGCAAAGACCTTCGATAGTTCGACACAGCTCACCATCTCCGACCTACAAATTGGATTCCTAATGTCACTTAATATATCTCTTGCTCTGAACTTTTAGTTCCTGAATGATTTCTGGGCAATATTCGACGGGGATATCTTTTTCCTTATAGAAAGCGGTTTGCTCTACTTCTACAAATTTCGACATTATACAACTAGGGTCATCAACATGCTCTATTCCTAATAGGTGTCCCCACTCATGCATCAAGGTTGACCTTTCAAGCCGGTTGAGAGTACTTATTTGATTGGTGAGGACAATCTGCGCTTCCTTAAATATAAAGATAGTATCCCGATGCAAGGTTATACCAATATTGCTTTCGTCCTTTTGATATTTTGATAAGTAAATAATAAAAAGGCCATACTGCTTTCCAAACCGGTCTCGTACTTCGTCTCTTATTTCATTTAAATCGTTATTGGAATATGAATCTTTCTCGATAGTACTCAGCTCTATGGAGTTAATTTGAGCTTTTTTCCCGAGGGTATCTAAGATCATTTCCCTTAACCATATTTCTACCTTTTCATTGTGTTTAAAACCCTCATGATATAAAAGAATCACCGATATTGTATTACTATCTGTGTCAAGGAAGACATATCTGGCATCGCCCGGATGATTTAGATTAAGGATGTCAACCAGAAATGGTTTCCGGATAACCTCTTTTTTAAACTTCTGAGCAAAGACTGAATCATCCCGGAATTTAACCAAGATAATTAGAACCAAAACTAAAAAGACTGCTAATGTAACAATAACAACTACAGTCTTCAAAAGTAGAGTAAAAAGCTTCACAATTTATCATAAAACAATTTCTTATCTATTGACATAAATAAATCCTCGTTTTAATATTCAGCCCATAATGGATAATACGCCAGTAGCTCCTGCTCCGGAAACTCCGGAAACTCAAAAGACTTCCGAAAAAGAAGTTCCTTGGAATAAGATATTAATCGGGCTAGGAGTAATTCTTTTATTGACAGCCATTGGCGGAATATCTTATTTTTTTGGAACCCAAAGCGACGGAGCAAGTGAGCTTTCCCCGACTCCAACAGTTTTTTCTTCGCCTACTCCTTTTGCAACCGGAATTATCGCTCCTACAAAATCACAAACTCCCACCCCCACACCGAAAATTATCACTAAAACTTTATCGTCTGATAGTTCTTTGGACGGCTTTCAATCATCAAACGGAGGGGGGAACAAAGGCCTTGATATCCGTGCCGGAAGAAACGTTAACCTAGTAACCCGTGGATTTGTCAGTTTTGATTTATCCTCCATTCCTGACGGGGCAACTGTCACCGAGGCAACTTTAAGGCTTTACCAAGCAAAGATTATCGGCGACCCATATGGTGCCGGAGGGGCACTAAAAATAGACCATCTAAATTTTGGGGATAGTCTTGAAAATGCAGATTATGCCTTGGCGGCGCTTTTGGCAAACTTAACCACTTTAACCAATAATGCGGTAGTAGAGTGGAAGGACGCTGACGTAACCGAACAAGTGAGAGCTGACTTGGAAGACAATCGCACACGGAGTCAGTTTAGAGTTCATTTTACTACCGAAAATACCGGTGGAGATTTGACAGGCGATTTTACCTATTTGGAATCGGCAGATGATTCTGAAGGCACAGGTAAAACTCCTCAATTAGTTGTCAAATATCACTAAGCTCATCCCAAAGCTTGATTTTATTGCTTTTTAGGCATAAAATACGAACGCTATGGCAGGACAACCAGACAACCGTGAAGCTTTGATGGAAGGGCTTGTTGGTGATATCAAAGAAAGAGATGAAACTTCTCAGGCAAGTCACAAAATGTCTCCAGAAGAAAGAAAGCTCAAAGCTGCCGAAAAAAGGATTTCTAAAAAATCTTGGGGTGAACCGACTACTGATATTGATATCCAAGCTAAAAAAAGCAAAATGAAGAGCAGGGCTACTCGTCAAGGATTTGGTTCCAGGCGTACTGCTCCGGATCAAGTAAAGCTGCACGGTGACACAGACAAAATTGAGCAATAAGAGAGGTTATATTTATGTCTAAAAAGGAAACTAGTCCAAAACAACAGGCACAAAACAGTTTAAGTGCATTAGAAAAATTGTCAAAGGCAATAAAAGAAATTGGCTTCCCCGGCGAGGCAGACAAGCGATTAACAACTTACCGGGAAAATCTTCGTATGCATAAGCCAAAAACTCAAGGATAAAAAACCGTTTCTTAGTAAAAACTGCCTTCAAAAACGTGCCTAAAAAAGAAAAATTAATAGGGATACCAACATTTGAAACTCCCCAACAGCTGGAAAACAGCATTAAGGCTATAAAAGACTTCTACAAAGCAACCGGTCAGGAGTCGCATGTAGAAAGCGACAAGAGAATCGACAAAAAGATCAGCATGAAACCCGAGGCAGAAAGAAGGTTTGGGGAATTTCAAGAAAGACAGGAGAGAAAGAAAAAAGCAAGACGAAACTCGCGGCACTGGTAAGTTTACTTCAATTTTCAGTATAATAACTACGCGGCAAACGTATATAGCTTACGCTTCTGCTGTAATAAAAAACCTTTTTCAGATTGAAGAAAAACTTCAGGCGCGGGTGAACAGATTCAAGCTGCTTTGGGGAGTTTCGGGTCGCGATAAATCGTTCCTTTTTTTTCATCTATGACACATTGCCCGGCTAGGTTAGTTTCTCTCTGCTTGAATCGATTTGTAAATTCCTTAACCTTAGGTAAAAGGCTATCAGGTTCAACATCAAGTCTTTCGAATATTCTTACGCTATCTGCTCTTTTTATAGCCTCTCTTAATGGTACATCCAATAATTCACTAATGCCTTGAACAATCTGGTGGACCCTTTCTCTCTCGTATCCAGCAGAAATTGAGACTAGTCTTTCTTTTACTGGCATCTTACCTATCCCCTTTCTCTTCTCACCCTCTGACAAGGAGAACGACCATCCTTGTGCGGTAAATGATGGGTGATGTTCTCTCTAGTAACTTCCCTGTCTAAAACTTCCTGCATTCGTAAAGTTCTTTGTCCTTCTGTCTCGATTAAGACAAACTTCCCGGGGCCATAGACATCCGCCCGGCTAGCCGCTAATTCCCCTTGGATAGAAGGGAGAACCTCCCCTCTTTGTCTAGCAACTTCATCTAAAATACCACTAATTCTTCCCCCAATGTCAGCAGTGATCGCTCCTTGGGTCAATGGATTAAATTTTCTCTTTACCATGCCATGTATTTTATCAAATAGATTCTAGTATTGAAAGTAATTTAGAATATCCAAATAGAAGTTAGGAGAATATCGTTAGGCAAACTCTAAGAAGGTAGATATTGTCAAAAGCCGTGGCGATCGTAGAATAGCCTCTTATTAAGATATAATACAACTATGGGAAGAGAAGAAAGGTCGAGTCGTCAATCATTTATTACACCGGAACAGAGAAAGCATCGGATTTACGTTTCGGAACTCGAAAAGCGGCACGAAGAATCAGAGCAGCAGGCTCTTTTGAAACAAGCAGAAATTAATTTTGAGGAAAACATCAATCCTCGAGCCAGAAAAGCAGCCAAACAACTAGAACAAATGAGGTCGGCTAAAGAAGAAAAGAAAAGAAAACTCATAGAAGAATCGAATCAATTACGCTTGTGGGATCACGATTACCTCGGTGAAATGCATAAAATGATGGACAGCCGTGCGGACTTTAAAAGGGGTCGTTTGTATCGGAGCCAATATAATCATGTTCATGGAAGAAGAACTACTGGCTGGGGAAAATATGGAAACTCGACAAGAGCCAAAGAGAGTCAAGCCATGCGTAATTACATACGTCATACTGGAGGAGTTACACTGGACAATATGCCCGATTGGCTTTGGAAACAGTTATTAAATGATCAAGAATTCAACGAAAGAGTTAAAAGGGACTGATGCTTATCTACCTTTACTTATCTGATACAATTACTATTGGTGGTGGTTAGGTATGAGTAACTATTCAAACATATTCCTCGGAAAGGGGGCGAAATCAGCTTATGGTTATCGTCAAAAAGAAAAGAGGAGAAACGGAAGACCGTTTGATATCTCGCTTCAAGAAAAAGGTGGTCAATGCAGGTCTTCTTCAGGAATTGAGAGACCGGCAGCGATATAAAACTCCTTCTGAAAAAAGGAAAGAGAAAAAAGCTCGAGTTAAGCATCAGATTGAGCTTGAGAAGAAAAGGAATTATTGACTGCTTAAAAAAGTATCAACAAATTGTTTCCGGTGATATCCGGTGATTCCATACTTTAGGATAGCTTCTTGGTGGAGTTTTGTTGCATAACCTTTATTTTTTACCCAGTTATATTTTTTATAAGTTACCCGCTCCCCAATCTTTTCCATTAGTTTATCCCGATATACTTTCGCAATTATTGAAGCTGACGCAATAGAAATTGATAACTGGTCCCCCTTAATTATCGCCAGCTGCCTACTACCGACGGCAAATTCAGGCTCTTTGCTTCCCTTTATCTTGTTTTTGCCTTTTGGAAACCCTTGCAGATGTGGAATGTAAAAAGCATCTAATAAGAGGTAGTTTAAATTTCCTTGAAGTTTGTTATTGGTACTATTTACTGCTCGCCGTACAGCGGTTTTCAAAGCCCTACTCATCCCAACTCTATTGATAATTTTTGCCGATACTTCTCCTGTGCTCCAAGCTGCTGCATTTTTCTTGATCCATTTGTCCGCTCTTTCTCTTTGCTTATAACTTAACTTCTTCGAATCAGCAATCACCACTCCATCCAAATTCAAAAAAGGGGCCTCTTTTTGAAATACTACGCAGCCGGCGACAACGGGGCCGGCGAAGCTACCCCTTCCAACTTCGTCAACGCCAGCCAAATAATCGAATCCCCGTGACCATAGCTTTTTCTCATAAGATAAATTAGGCATTTTCGATATCCTCATAATCCTTATTAGTTTTTCTTAGTTGTGTTATTGAAAGGCCTATTCTTCGTCCACCTTCAGTGAAATTTCCTTCTTTAATAAAACGAGTAGCTGTCTTTTTGGAAAACAGTTTATTTGCTACACCATCACCTAATATTTCTCGATTTACACTTTTATCTGCCGGCTTGCATCCAACTATATTTATCGCTGCCCAGCGAGCACTACGTAAGTAGGGATTTACCTCTATCTTATCCAAATTGTTTGTGACAACTAATCCCAAAGCATTATTTATAGCTTCTCTTTCCTCTCTTTTGGCTATGCGGCGTTTAAAAGCAGGTAGACTTTTAATCATCTCAAGCTCGCTTGCTGCCAAGTCAAACCTCCATCGGTAACCCTCTCGTTGGGAAATAAGAAGAATTAAGTTACCAGCAAATTTATCCATAATTAGGCTCCCAATGGTAATCCTATCGACTGCTTCTGCATGAGTAGCAAGTACCTTACTTATCGATCCCAGAAAATTTGGTCTTCCTCTCGAGTCTAACTCGCCCAACGTAAGAAGTTTATCTAGTATTCCTCGTTTGCTAGAATCACGTGGATCATAAAGACCAATATTTTCTAAAAACACGCCAGTTTCGCGCGCTAATAGCGATAGATCCTCACGCGATAAACTTCGTTGACTTAAAAATCTCAATGCGATTCCTTCAGTGTATCCAATTACTTGTCTTGCAAATTCGATCTCAAGCGCCGCCGTTCCGGGTTGATAACCATCTAGAATGTGCTACTGTTGTCTTATTGCTTCCTCTAGAATTACTGATTCACCAAAAATAAGTTCTACTACCGGTTTCTCTTGTGGAAGATTTTCAAGGTAATTTTCCCTTCTTTTTCTTTTGGGGTAAAGAATGTAACTTTGGTCGGTAGGGTTCACTAGGCATCTTTTACCATCAACCACCTCGGTTTTTTTAGATTGATACCAAGTTGTATATAGGTTACCGGTTTCATCAAATCTAATATCGGAGATTCTATCTGTACCCGAGAGTGTAGGAAGATTTCTCCTCCTTTCGTACTCCCCGGTGTCTTTTATAATGACTATCGGCTTGTCAAGACCTTGTAAAATTCTTTCCTTTCTCTTCTTTTCAATAACTGCCCATAAATTAGCAATTTTTGATTCAGATGGAAATTCGGAAGTAGTTGAAACTGCTCCTTCCCTTTTATCTAATCTCTCAGCTGGCATTTGGGCTATTATACCTCGAGGTTGCCATCACTTCGGGCTAAGTGATATAATTTGAGGCTGTGAGAAAAGCAATCGATTTTCTCAAGGAGGTAAGACTTGAGCTCTCCAAAGTAGTTTGGCCCAAGCGCGAGGAAGTAATAAAACTAACTTTGACTGTTATTATTATTTCTGTGATTGTGGGGATTTACTTAGGAGCGCTAGATTTCAGTTTCACAAAAATATTAGAGTTCGCAATTTCCAGGTAAGCAAAGCTTGCGATCATGAAGATCTAAATATGGCAAAGATTAAAACAAGAGAAGACAAAGCAGAACCGCTTGCTGAACCCGAAGCAATCACCGAACGAGGAGTCGGCAAGAAAAAAATACCGGGTCATATCGTCATTAATAAAAAGGAGAATAAAAGGGCTGCTTGGTACGTAGTTCATACAACCAGCGGACATGAGGCGCGTGTTGCCGAAACGCTGCGGCAAAGGGTTGAAACAATGAATTTAACTGATAAGGTTTTTGAACTTCTCATTCCGACCCAAGACCGGGTAATAATCCGCCAAGGCAAAAAGGCAACCATCAAGGAAAAAATATTCCCCGGATATCTTTTGGTAAAAATAATTATGGATGACCCCACCTGGCTAGCAATTAGAACTACACCCGGAATAACAGGCTTCGTCGGTGCAGGGAAAAATCCTACCCCCCTTTCCGATTCTGAAGTGGCCAACATCCAAAAATTCGTGGCCGCTCCCGCCAAAAGATTTAAAACTCGGTTTTCCCAAGGTGAAGCAGTCAAAATCACCGATGGACCTTTTGCCGACTTTCTGGGAACTATCAATGATATTGATGAGGAAAAAGGAAAGGTTAAAGTACTAGTGTCGATTTTCGGCCGAGAAACACCAGTTGAGCTTGACCTTTTGCAGATAGCAAAGGTGTAACGATATAAAATTATGGGAATAGACGAAGAGCCTAGAAAATCAGCAAAAAAATTCAGTGCTGGAATGAAGGATATTTCCGGGATGACTGTTGAAGAAATGAACAGATTACGCAACACCCTAAAACCAGCTATGAAAAGAGGCAATGTCACTTTTACCCCAAATTCATCTGGGGGTGGAGTTCTTAAGACAGAAGGAGGAGAAAAAATATTAATAGATAATCCTGATGAAGCCTCTTTATACTGGGGCATTCAACAAGAAGCAAGTCAAAAAAGAAAGTAGATTTCTTCATTTTACATCATAGCTTAATTTTGATAAAATCCTTTTACCTCGCTAATCCTGGAGATTAGAGGAGGGTCACCGACCCGTTGGGTCTCTGACCCAGAGGAAGACAGCCAAGAAGGCTTGTCGAAATACTTCGATTACGCCTTCGTGGATTATTAATAATTAACCATTAGTCATTTACCATTAACTTATGGCGGCAAAAAAAGTAATGACAGTCATAAAAGTTAATTTACCCGCAGGGGAAGCCTCACCCGCTCCGCCCTTAGGTCCCGCATTGGGTCAGCACGGCGTGGCAATTATGGATTTTGTCAAGGCTTATAACGAACGGACTCAAAAACTTAAAGGACAAACCGTCCCTGCCGTAATTACCGTTTACGAAGACAGAAGCTTTGAATTTGAAATAAAAAAAGCGCCGGTTTCGGCAATGATAAAAAAGGAGTTAAACCTTGAAAAAGGTTCGGGTACCGCGCCTAGAGATATTGTTGGAAGTCTTACTTCCGCCCAGGTTGAAAAAATCGCTAAAGAAAAACTTGATGATTTGAATACCGATGATTTAGAGGCTGCTAAACGAATCGTGGAAGGTACCGCCAAAAGTATGGGGGTTAAAGTTGAATAATTACCAATAAATACCAATGAGCACCAATAAGCAAATCAAAATCATTGGATTATTGGATTATTCAAGCGACTGAAAGGAGCGAGGAATGGGAAAAACAAGAACAGCATTTATCTCAGAAACGCCGGACGAGAAAACTTCGGGTAAGGCAAAGTATAAAGAAAAAAAAAGAAAACAAAAAGAACAAAGAGATAAGGAAGCCTTAAAGAAAAAACAAGTTGGGAAAGTAGGCCTAAAAGGCGGCGAGAGAATCAAAATTGTCGGTGCGGACATAACTGACGCCCTCCAAAAAGAACCCTCCGACACCAAGGCTATGGAGGGCAAAGAGAAAGGGGTTCGACCTCCAAGAAAGCGCGGTAAAAAATATACAGAATCTCAAGCGCTGGTGGATAAAACAAAGCTCTATCCGCTCACGGATGCAATAAAGCTAGTTAAAAAAACCTCTTATTCAAAATTTGATGGAACAGTTGAGCTCCACTTAGTAGTTAAAAAGCTCGGAACAACTGTTAATGTTAGTCTCCCCTACTCGGCCGGCAAAAAGAAAAAGGTTGAAGTCGCCGATAAAAAAACCCTGGAAAAGCTTAAGAAAGGAAAAATTGATTTTGATGTCCTATTGGCAACAGCCGAGATGATGCCGCGCCTTGTGCCATTCGCAAAACTGCTCGGACCAAAGGGCTTGATGCCCAACCCGAAAACGGGTACCTTAATAAAAAACATAAAAGATGTTGACAAATTCTCCGGTAATTCGATTACTCTAAAAACCGAAAGAGGGGTACCGGTAATCCATACTACTGTCGGAAAAGTAAGCCAAAAAGAAAAAGAGCTCGCCGAAAACACAGTCTCTATCCTTGAGGCATTCGGGAAACGCCAAATCAGAAAAGCTTATCTAACCTCCACCATGGGACCTTCGATTAAGTTGGAAGTCTTAAAAATAGAAAAGGTAAATTAGCCTGAGAAGTTTTCAAGCAGAGGAAGCGGGCGGATAGGGCTTGGCCACGCTGAAGCGCCTACAAGAAAGATAACTAAAACAGCAATTCCCAAAAACAGAAATAGCCAAAAAACAGTAAGAATTGCCGTGGCAATTCCCCAACCAATTCCCTTCTTTACCCCAAGATATAGTGCCGGTCCAAAAAGAAGTAGTGTATAAACACCAAAAGAAATTAATACTAAAAAGAGGACCACAACGGAGTTGTACTGATAACTGACGGCATTCGTTATTAGACTCGCCAGTAAAATTACTACTAAAGTATATCCCGCCATTAATAATGAAGAGACAAATCCGACCCCGGTTGAAATCAGTGTCATTTTTGCGAAATCCGAAGATAGCGGTTTCGCATCAGATGGTTTAGCTGGCGCACTTACTCTTCTAACAATCAATCGAATAATCAGAATTGCGATGGCAATTAAAACCAGGGCAATTAGAAGACCAATCAATATTTCTTTGGCAAAAAGCTGTAGCCTGTTATCTGCATAGCTCCCTTCAACCGTGTAAGACTCAAGTGGTGCCAAATTGGAGACAGATTTAGTTATTCTACCTTGGCCAATGCTTCGGTAAAAGGTATCAACGGCAGTACTTGCCAAAGGAGCAGCTTCTCCCACCACGCTAAAGGTAGCTTCACTCACATCTGTAAATCTGTATTGGACTTCACCTTCAGCGCCTCTTAAAACCAAATCGCTGTCAGTATTAATGCCTACGCGCAAATTGCGGATATCATCATCAACCTTTAAAGATTCAAACTCATATTTAAATACTGAAAATGCGCTCTTTTTAGCGTACCCCAGGGCGCGAAAATAAATAAAATAGCTTCCGGACTTATCTTTCTCTAAGGGTTTAGGTAAAGTAATCTTAACCGTATCACCCTCATACTCATTCTCTGCTCTTTGATATTTTGCACTCCCGTAATAGGAATAATAATCGGGGTCTTGGTATTCAGCACATTCTTGAGGCGGATAAGTACGGGTAATCGGGTCATAAACCTGCTGCTTGTATCTAATACATTGCTTTTCCCTGATAACTTGATAGACAAATATTTCTCTGGGAACTACCTTGGGAACCCGCAATGTAACTTCTGAAAGAGCATCTTCACCCTTATTGGTTAAAACTACCCGGATAGAAACAACCGCTTCGCCATTACCCCGAAAAACGAGCGAGTAATCGTGGTCTTGACCTAAAAACCCGGGTTCAGGCCTTGGGTAGGGAGGAATGAAATCAGGAATCCCGATTGCCGGCTCAACCGAATCAATTGCTTGTTCTTGAGCAAAAATTCGTGTTGCAAATAAGCCAAGAAGAAAAACGAAGCTGGAAATAACAATTAACAACTTTCTTCCCACTTTTTCAATTTTCTCTTATCAACATCACCCTGTCAAACTGTCTTTTGCCTGGTACTACTTATTGACTTCTTTTGAGCTTGTCTGTTAGCATAAGCCAATGAGAATTCGTGATACTTTGAGAAAACTTATTAACCCTGGCGCAGTTTCTCAACCACCCCTATCGAAAACGCCCGAAGTTGCTGTCCCTAGCCCTAATCCGGGTGCTCAAGAAGGAGTCGGAGTTGCTACTGAACCTCAAGAAAATACTCCTATTGCTGAAACCGTTGCACCGCCTACCCCTGAACAAAGTGTAACTCCAGCTCCTCCCGAACAAGTAAAGCAATCCGTAACGGCGGAGAAGTCGAAAGTAGGACTAGGAGCAATTGCTGAAACTGAACCCGGAGGAACTGTTCACCCAAATGTTGAGGGCAAATCCGCCCAGTCTGAAGGCGTCGCCCCCACTCCCCAAGCTCCGGGAACAGGAGAAACGCTTCCATAATTATTTTATCTTTTTTCCGAAAATCTTTTTAAGCCTGGCTCTTGCATGCTATAATACCAACAATGAAAGGGGGATGGAAACGAAATGGCAGAAGTTGCTGAAACACTAATAGAAACTAACATGCTAGTTAGATTGTCCGACGGTACACCGATAAATGTTGAGTATGGAGGCTCAGAGGAATGGAAAATGGATCGCTCAACAAGTTCAAGAGTACAAACTAAAAAGCCTAAAAGTTTCACTCCCAGGTTCGCTTCAGAACCGGTACCAGGATCTGTTATTGAAATTGGTAAAGGGCCTACCGCTAAGCATTTCAAGCTCGCCGAAGCTATGCCTGGACAAGACAAGCCTAATTCCGTATATGTGGAACCTATAAATAGCGGAGAATTCAACAAGCTTGTCGAAAAAGGTTCCCCTGTAATTCGTCCGGACAACGAACCTTCGGATCTACCCACCGCAGCTTAATCATTGACCAAGCAATCTCTTTTCCTTTATAATGCTTTTGTCCTAAGACAGTATGTCGTTGAGATTCCCTCAACGTAAACCGTACCGAGGAAAAGCTTAATTGACGCCTCGGGCGTCATTTTTTATTGATATAAGATGAAAAAGGCAGAAAAAAGTTTTTTTATCCAAAACTTAACCGAGGAGCTTAAAGGCGCAAGTTCGTGGGTTTTGATTGATTACTCAGGCTTAAATGTCAAAACCCAGCAAGAACTTAAGAGTAAGCTCAAAGAAGTTGGCGCCCGCATGGCTGTAGTCAAAAATACCCTTTTTAAACTTGCCGGCGAGAGCGCCAAGGCTCCCAAAGAAATACTTTCTGATTCCGCCTTAGCCGGACCTACTGCACTCATTATTTCCGAAGATGATCCAATTGCTCCTTTGCAAATACTTGGCAAGTTTGCTCTTGAGCATGAGCTCCCCCATCTTAAGGTCGGAGTAATCGAAGGTTCGTACCAAGATAATGATTCATTAATAAAGCTCTCTAAGCTTCCAAGTAAGGAAATTCTTGTGGGACAGGCGGTGGGTGCAATCGGAGCGCCATTGTATGGAATTGTCGGAGTACTTCAAGGGAATCTGCAGAAATTGGTTTACATTTTAAGTGAAAAAGCAAAGTCAGGTTAATTTGGAAGGTGGTGAATTGAATGGCCTCAAAAAGAATTGAAGAACAAAAGAACAAAAAAACTGAAAAATTATCAAAAAGTGTCGAGAAGCTAGTTGATGAAATCAGTAAGCTTTCCGTTATGGAATTGTCTGAGCTGGTAAATGCCTTGCAGGACAAACTCGGAGTTTCCCCGCAGGTAGCACCTGTCGGTATACCAACGGGGCAAGCCGCCGCTGGCCCAGATGCTCCGGCTGGAGGAGCTCAAGCTGGAGGAGGTGCCGCAACTCAAACTGTAGTTATCACTGCCTCGGGCAACAATAAAATTTCTGTAATTAAAGCAATAAGAGAAATAAATCAGAATCTTGGACTTAAAGAAGCAAAAGATATGACTGAAAACTTGCCGGCGGAAATATTAAAAGACGCAAAAGCAGATGACGCCAAAGAAGCATCCGAAAAGCTGAAGGCTGCTGGAGCGAGTGTCGAGCTTAAATGAAACGCTCGTGGAAGTCCTGAGTAAAACCGAAGGGCTGGAGCGACAGTCGAATTAAAATAAGTTTACTTATACATCAAGACTGTGAAGTCTTTTGGGTGATAATTTCCCCGATAGATAATTTTTGGGGTGAACTTTAAACAAAAATTAAGAATTTCCAAAGAGTTTGCATAATAAACTCTATTTCTCTTCATATTTTTTGGCTGAGGAAAACTTCCGGCCATATTAAATATAACGGCTTCTTTTGCATGTTCATACATCGTTTTTATCGCTTTTTTCCGATACTTCGTGGCTCCTTTTATATTGGCATTAAGAGTTCCTGATGTAAGAATAATATCGAAATCTCTTTGATAAGGCATGCCGAAATAATCTCTAACAGCAAATTTATGCTTGGGATATTTATTTTTCGCAACCTCAACAAACTCAGGTACTAAATCTACTCCGGAATATTTAAAATTCTTAGCTTTTTTTTCTATATACGGAAGAATATCGGCAAACCCACAACCGACATCTAAAATTGCTTTCTCTTTAAAATCCGCGTCAGCAGTAATTTCTTCGTATCTAAGACGGGCCCACTTTCCCGACCAGTACTGAAGTGCTCTGGCATCAACGCCGTATTTTTTATATGCTTTTTGATAACCTTCAATAACGGCTTTCAATCTTTTGTTTGACATACACGGTGAAATTATATCAAAGAAAGAATAGTTTACAGAAGCTTTTCAAAATATTTTATTATTTCCAGGGCAGCATTGGTTTGGGTGTATTTCTCAAAACCGGTGAATTGCGGTCCGGGATTAACTTCCAAGATGTAATGGTCCCCTGAGTTTTTTTCTAATATCACATCTACACCGGCAATTTCTGTTTTGGTAACTTTCGCCGCTTTTTCGGCCAAATCTTTTACTTTAGGGTATTTATCAAGTTCAAATATTTCCCCTTTTCCACCAACGGAAATGTTTGACCTAAAGTCTCCCTTGGGAGGAATTCTTTTCATTGCCCCAATTGCTCGGTATCCTACCGTAAACACTCGAATATCGCCATCATTTTCAATGAATTCACGGATTATAAAAGCGTGGGACAACTCTTTATTGTCTTTCAATATCTTAATCAGCTCTTCTTTGCTTCCTGCTTTAAAAACCCCCTTGCCCTGATGGCTCGTGGAGGCTTTGACAATAACGGGAAATTCATAGTTTGTAATTACCGAATCGACAGAGCTGGGAGAAAATATTAAGGTAGATTTAGGGAAAGGAAGCTTGTTTTCAACCTGCAATAGGAAGCTTCTGACAGGTGTTGGCGAGTAGTTAAAAGACGGATCGATAGTATTTTTATTAACGATTATAGTCTTTTCCTTCTTGTTCAAGAATTCGGCGGCCAGGTACCACTCCCATCGTCTAACACCTAGTGCCCAAAAATAAATTAAATCATAGTCCTTAAAATGCTTGTTGCGCAATTTTGGTTCAAATATCCCTTCTTCGGCATGAATTGTAAGCTCCGATACATAACACCCATCAACTTGGTGTCCCCTTTTCTCCCCTTCATTCTGCACTCGTTTAAGTTGAGCGTTTTTTACAAGACCAACAATTAGAATTCTCATTTTGCGCTGGAAATAGCGTGATTAAGGTATACTTTGGCGATATTCTTTCCGGTTGCTTTTTCCATTCCCACAAATCCAGCCGTATGGTTAACTTCCAAAACATACTTTTTTTTGTCTTTGGTTATTAAAATATCAACCCCTCCGACGCTCATATCTACAGCGGCAAGTGCATCTAGGGCAAGCTTTTTGCTCTCTTCATCCAAATCATAAAGCTCGACTTTGCCGCCCAGAGAAAAATTTGCCCGGAACTCGCCTTCTGCAGGAATTCTGCGCATGGTAAATACCTCGTCTCCTACAACTAATACTCTCAAATCATATTGGTATGGGATATATTGTTGCAAAAGATAGCTTTTGGCCGACTTACCTTCATTTTGTTTATCACTAACAATTTCTTTAAGTTTATTAACCGACTCGACCAATAAAACATCTGCTCCTTTCCCCATTCTTGAAGATTTCATGACAAAAGGATATCCTAATTTTTGAGCTATTGCCGGATAAGTCTTAAAATCCCTTGAATAATAAGTGTCCGGAACCGAAATACCAGAGCTTGCCAGCTTGACTATATCCGTTACTTTATCAATTGAATAACGGTGTTCCAGAAAGTTATTGTCGAAAATCTTAATTCCTTTAACTTTTAAACTATTAATTATCACCGAGATAGTTTTTATGGCTAAAAATATCCCTCTGACAATAACTATTTCTGCATCAAGATTTTCTAATTGCGTAACTCTCAAATTCCCCTCATTTATCTCAAATCCAAATTCCTGCATATCCACTATGGAGAAGTCATGTCCGAGATTTTGAGCCTCTTTTTTTAACCTGTCGTTCTCGGATAATGTAGGAAGAGTGGTAATAAGAGCTATTTTCATTTTTTCTCTATTTCTTTTACTCGTATTTCCGGTTCAACTAAAAATCCTTTTAAGTTTTTTCTTCCGATTATCATCTGGTATTTTAAAGCCATCCTTTTAGCAACCGATGAAGGGGTAGTAATTTTTCTACCGGCGAGCCAAAAGGTAACGCTAATGACCGGACGCTCTTGCACTCCAAGGGAGCTTCTGAACTTTTTTGTCCATAAAATGTTGTCTTTGGACAAAAGCCCGAGTTCTTCGGCTAAAATTTCCGAAATTGAAGTTCTCCATGCTCCAGTATCAATCTTGGCCATAACTTTCTTTCTTTTGTTGTGAGCCACTTGTCCTTTTATGGTTACCGGCT